>Ga0208544_10001676_pt1 | contig 15061 bp, 10 predicted proteins | sample DEB08_DNA_9_FD_184526 | JGI IMG/M metagenome (GOLD analysis project Ga0208544, IMG submission 184526) | Aqueous microbial communities from the Delaware River and Bay under freshwater to marine salinity gradient to study organic matter... | ecosystem: Environmental > Aquatic > Marine > Coastal ... | reverse complement strand
AAAGGTGAACTTGTCTTTCAGTTGATTCGGTATCATAGAGTTAAATCAAGACCAACACGGTCTGTTTGGCTAATAATCGTAGTAGATCTAATTTAACATAGTTCTTGTGGCGACCTAGTTAAGACAAATTAAGGCAAATACACTACATGACACAATCAATTCTCCGCGCGCAAGGCGTCAGCAAACGCGTGCACACTGCAGACCAAGACCTGACAATTCTAGATAATGTTTCATTAGACATTGGCTTAGGCGAGAGCGTTGCTATTATCGGCCCATCTGGAGCTGGTAAATCAACGCTTCTAGGCTTACTCGCTGGTTTAGATACCCCTAGCGATGGACAAATATGGATGGGTGACCATGAGATCACCGCGACCACAGAAGAAGGGCGAGCAGCGATACGGGCTAAAATGGTTGGCTTTGTATTTCAAACATTTCAATTGCTTGGTAGTTTAACCTCGCTTGAAAATGTTTCCTTGCCAATGGAGCTTTCGGGGCAACGTGACGCACGCGAGCGAGCAATAGAATATCTGAATAAAGTTGGTCTGGCCGCACGCTTAAGCCACTACCCAAAGCAGTTATCCGGCGGCGAGCAACAACGTGTTGCTCTAGCTCGGGCATTTGCCTGCTCGCCCAAGATACTTTTTGCCGATGAGCCTACGGGTAACCTCGACCAAGCGACAGGTTTGAAGATTAGCGATTTACTTTTCGACCTTAATCAGCAAACCGATACCACCTTAGTGTTGGTGACACACGAGCAAAGGTTGGCTGAGCGTTGCCAATCGATTATCACCATTGATGATGGTCGCTTGCTTAGCCGAGTTGAAAGCTAGCCATGAATCTAATTGATATAAAGCTTTTATGGCGCGATTGGAAAGGTGGTCAGCTTAATCTAGTGGTGTCGGCTCTTGTACTGGCGGTTATGGTTGTCACTGCGGTGAGCCTGTTTGCCGATCGTGTCGAACGTGGTCTGAACCAACAAATTACCAGTTTTCTTGCGTCTGATTTAACCGTCAGAGGTGGCATTGAAATCGGTGATGATTATCGAGCTAAAGCCGCCGAGCTGAATTTACAAACGGCCGACTTGGCATTGTTTCGCTCGATGGTATTTGCTGGCGATAATAACCATTTGGCGTCAGTTAAAGCGGTTAGCTCGGCTTACCCATTACGTGGACAAATGGAACTTAGCGATGACCTGGCGGCGGGTAATGTCGTTAAGCGTTCAAATGGGCCTGCGTCCGGCGAGGCTTGGGTTGAAGCTCGGTTATTCAATTTACTGAATATTAAGATCGGCGATAACATCGAGGTTGGATATCTGAACCTTGTCGTGACCCATCTTATTGTTAATGAGCCTGATCGAGGGACCGGTTTTGCTGCCGCCGGCGCACGAGTCATGATTAGCATTGACGACTTGCCTGCGTCGCAACTAGTTCGACCGGGCAGTCGTATCGGCTACCGCTTTCTGATGAGCGGTGATGATCGCTCTATTGAGCAGTATAAAGATTGGTTTCAACAGCGTGAAGACGCGCTAAGCAATAGCAGCGAGATCAAACATTTCCGATTGGTTACGCCCGACAATGCCGAACAACAACTCGCCGAAGCGATGCAACGTGGTCGAGCATTTCTACTACTAAGCGGAACCATCGGTGTATTGCTAGCTGGCATCGCCATGGCATTGGCGAGTCAGCGCTACGCCAGCCGGCTGACTGACCAAGTTGCCTTAATGAAAGCTTGGGGTCAGTCTACCAATGCTATTCGACGCAGCCAATTTCTTCGGCTGTTTATCATTGCCGCCGTATCAACCTTAATCGGCATGTTACTCGGTTGGCTCGCGCATTATACCTTGCTGGAAGTCGCTAAAGGGGTGTTCGACGTTGAGCTACCATTGCCCGGTAGTCGGCCGTGGATAGTGGCAACCATCACCGGTTTTGTCTGCGTGCTTGGCTTTGCCCTGCCAGCACTGTGGCACCTACCGACAATTGCGCCTTTGCGAGTTTTGCGTCGCGACTTACCTGACTCGTTACTGGGTCAGGGTCGCCGGTTGGCGATTGGTGTCGTGTCCTTACTATTGCTGACCTATTGGTACAGCGAGAGTATCGTCACCTCTTTGTTGTTTTTAGCGGCGATATTTATTCTATTCGCTGTCTGCGCCCTAATCGCCTTACAGTTTTTAAAATTGGTACAAAGTTTTGGTAGCTGGCGCGGCAGTTTTGTGCGCTTAGGCTTAGCTAATTTATGGCGGCGTCGAGGTCAGACCCTAGTTCAATTGGTTGGCTTCTCTACAACCTTGATGCTTTTGCTAGTCGTTACTGGCCTCAGAACTAACCTTATCTCCGAATGGCAAGCGCAACTGCCGGCCGATACCCCAAGCCACTTTCTATATAATGTTGCCGATCGAGAAGTCGATGCAGTAAAACAGTTGCTTGCCGAATCTGATGTGACGACGACGCCATGGTTTCCGATGGTGCGTGGTCGCTTAGTGTCGATTAACGGCGAGGTGATCACCCGCGAACGAATGGCCCGATCAGACGGTCTTAGCCGCGAAGTGAACTTTACTCAAACCGTTGATTTACCTGTCAGCAATGAAATCGTCGATGGTAAATGGTGGACCGAAGCTCCAGAGAGTTTCGAATTCTCACTTGAAAAGGACGTCGCATCAGAAATTGGTGTCAAGGTTGGTGATCAAATAGAGTTCAGTATCGGTGGCATCAACTTTAGTGCAACACTTGCCAGTATCAGGACTGTGGATTGGCAAAGTATGAATCCGAACTTCTATGTGGTGTTCTACCCTGGGGCACTAGATCGCTATGCGCCTAATTGGGTGACAGCGGTGCGAGCCGCAAACACCGATGAGGCTAGTCGTGGGGGGCTTACCAAGCAAGCGCCGTTCGTTAACAAAATGGTCAAGCAGTATCCGACTACGGTGGTGCTTGAACTGGGAGACGTGATCGCCCGCATTCGAGATGTGATTGATCGAGTTATGCAAGGGCTTGAGCTTATTTTGTTCTTAGTACTAATTTGCGGAGCACTGGTTTTGTTTGCCGCTATTGGCGTTTCTTACGATGAACGTTTACGCGAGAACGCGATTCTGCGTACCTTAGGCAGTTCTAAGAAAATAATTCTTGGCGCGTTGACGATTGAGTTCGCAACCTTGGGAGCCATAGCCGGGCTGATCGCCAGTGCCGGCGCCGAAATAGTCTTGTTTTTCGTGCAGCGAAACGTTTTCGATATGGCCACTCAATGGCATCCAAATTTATGGCTTTTGGGGATGTTATCGGGAGTAATATTGATTACGGTATTGGGCTTATTGCGAAGTAGAGATATTATTACCGTACCGCCGCTTCAGTCATTGCGCGAGATCGACTAGGGTTTCTGGTAAGAGCATAAGTAAAAGCAAACGCAATAGCTAAAGCTATTATGCTCAACTCTCGGATTGATTTACACTGACCTTGGGCCGCTGACGAGTCTGAGGCAGAATCGCGGCTGACACGCGTAACCGATATATTAATAAAGCTAATCGTGAAAAAAAATAGCCCCGAAGTCGATCAACAGAGCAAAGGCATTGACAGCATAAGCGTTGAAAAACAAGTTGATAATTGGCTCACGTCTATCGTTATAGATTTGAACTTATGCCCCTTTGCGCAACGAGAATATAAAAGAAACAGCATCCGTTTTAAAACATCGATTGCTGAGAATGAGCAAGACATTGTTAGTGACCTAGTTGTCGAGCTATCGCTCTTAAGTCGGCAAGACGAAATCGAAACCAGTTTACTTATCTTGCCTATTGCCCTTGCTGAGTTCGAGGACTTCAATGATTTTCTTGGCTTGGCTGATACCTTGCTTGAGGAGATGAATCTTGACGGTGTGTTTCAGATAGCCAGTTTTCATCCTGATTATCGTTTTGCTGGAACTAGTAACGATGATGCCGAAAACTACACCAATCGCGCCCCTTACCCTATTTTGCACATTTTGCGCGAGTCGAGTTTAGACTGGGCTATTGATGAGCACCCAGATACTGATCAGATACCGCTCGATAACATTGCCTTGATGAACACCTTAGGCGTTAAGCATATGCGGAAAATCTTAGCTAATTGCTCAACTGTCGATAACTAAAAACTATCGATGACTAAAACCTACTCTTTCAGTGTCTGGACATTAGTCGCTTTAGTTGTGGGCAACGCGGTTGGTGCTGGAATTTACACAACCTCTGGATTTGCCTTAGCCGATCTCGGTTCGCGAGAATGGGTATTGTTAGCCTGGGTTGTCGCTGGCTTAATCGCACTAATGGGGGCTTTAAGCTACGGTATGTTGGTGCAAGGTATCAGTGAGTCTGGCGGAGAGTACCTCTATCTCGCGCGTTCTATTCACCCTTTAGCTGGCTTTGTCGCCGGTTGGATTTCTCTTCTAGCCGGTTTTCCAGGAGCGATAGCCTTCGCCGCGCTTGCCTTCGAAACGTATAGCTTTGCTGCATTTCCACAATTGCAAGCATTGCCCAAAGATCTGTTAGCGATAAGCGTAATCATACTCGCTGGTGTTGTGCATATTGTACGCACTAAGTCGGGCGCTAAAACGCATGAGGCGATTGTCGCGATAATGCTATTGGTCTTATTTGCAATTATCACTTGGTCTGTTTGGCAATTCATCACCGTGCCGACATTGCCTGTGGTCGATGCGAGACCTCTTGCCGCATTCAGTATTTTTGCTTTCGCCAATAGTCTAGTTTGGATTTCTTTGAGTTACTCAGGTTTCAATGCGGCTGCCTACGTTGCTGGCGAGGTCGCTGATAGTAAAAAAAATGTTCCTAGAGGTATGCTTATCGGCACGCTACTGACGATGCTGCTTTGCGTTGCCATTAATGCCATCATGATTTATGGCGCGCCGTATGAAAGTTTAGTCGGCCAAGCTGATATTGCCGCGGTATCTGCTCAGGCTATCGGTGGTGTTGCCGCTCGCAGAGTAGTTGAGGTGGTCATTGCTATCTCTTTATTGACCTCGATTACGGCGATGGTATTAGCTGGGCCACGAGTGTATGCAAAAATGGCCGAAGACGGCGCATTACCGAAACTGTTTGTTGCCAAGGCCGGTTTGCCTCCGAGGATGTCGATCTTGCTTCAGGTCGCGACTGCGGTGATGTTGGTTTTAGTCGCTGATTTACGCAGCTTATTGTCGTATCTCGGCTTCACACTTTCTCTATGTTTAGCCTTGGCGGTCACCAGCCTTTTTGTTCGGCATTGGCGTTTGCATGAGCGTCCAACCTCAGCTTGGTATCCGTGGGCACCGATTGTATTTGTTGTTTGTACCGTGACCTTTGCGGCGCTCTCGGCAATCAATGAGCCTACGCAGTTTTACGCAGCGATTCCGACCATCGTAATTGGCGGTCTGGCATACTTAATTTCAAGCAGATCAAGACTAAACTTAGTTGCCATTGAATCCGGAGACCCCGAATGAAAAAGATAATCCCATTAGTACTTTTAACCAGCATCTTACTCTCGGCTTGCGTGTCGTTAATAACGCCGAAAGTGGAGCCTGATGTCGTCAAGCTTAAGGCTGGTCAGTATTCCTTAGATTCAAGCCATGCGACCTTGTTATTCAAAATCCAACATCTGGGTTTATCGACTTACGTTGGGAGGTTTAATCAATTCGATGCCTCGCTTGAGTTTGATCCGCAGAACATCGCGACAGCGAGCCTCAACGCTATTATTGAGATTGACTCTTTGGATATCAACGATAGCGATTTGAAAGATGATTTGATGGGCAGGGCATGGTTTCGCCAGTCGGAATTCCCTCAGGCCAAGTTTGCAAGCAGCTCAGTTCGTCCGATCAGCGATACCGAGTTTGAATTTAGCGGCGTTCTGGATTGGCGGGGCGAGCAAAAACCTATTTCGGTTACAGCGACCTTTCACGGCGGCGCGAGTAATATATTAACCGGCAAATACACGCTTGGGTTTTCGGCTAAAGGCGTTTTCTCGCGTTCCGACTTTGGTATGGATAAATTTGTTCCCTTGGTCGGCGATCAAGTGACTATCGAAGCCTATGCTGAATTTCTTAAAAACTAAGTCTGCATAAAATAGGAACGTTTTAGCTTTAGATCTGATCTTTAGAATGCTGTCTAATACAGAACAATAAAACTAACTAATAGGTAGATCACCGCCGATAGACTCGCTGCAATCATCGCCAAAGGCAGTTGGGTATTAACGTGGTCCATTAAGTCGGCACCGCACGCCAGAGATGACAAAATCGTGGTATCGGATATCGGCGAGCATTGGTCACCAAATACCGCACCGCCCATAATTGCACCGAAGCACAGCAGCAAATAGGTAGGGTCTTGCGACAGCACTAAAGCCAGTGGTAGGGCGATTGGAAACATTACTGCATAGGTGCCCCATGAGGAGCCGATCGAGAACGCCACGAACATACATATAAAGAGTAATAGACTCGGCAAAATATACGGCCAGCTGGTTAAAAAACCCGACGTGCTTTGGATCACGAAGTCAGCGGTGCCTAGCTCGGATGAAACCGCCGCTAAGGTTACCGCTAAGCCCAACACAATCGCGCCAATGGTGACGCCCTTGATGCCCTGTACCATGGCATCGAAAGCGGTTGAAATTTCCATCCCGCGGATAATGCTGGTGGTAAATGCGGCTACCACAGCTGCACCGAAGCCTTCAAATACCAGCGGGCTGCCACCGGCCGCCCACGGCACGATGCAAAACCCAAGCAGCACTAAGATAGGCACTAAAAAGTCGACAACCGATGCGGTATATCCCTCGGGTAGTTTCGACTCGGTGAGTTCTGATGACACCATTGGCTGCGAGCCGACTGCATCGAGTTCCCCTGTGGTGGTAACTCGTTCAACGACCTTAGCCATAGGGGTACCCAATAACGGTAGGCGGCCAAGTGAAAATAGCAAGGTCATACTGACCGCAATCCAAGCGTAGAAATTAAATGGTATTGCGTAGAGAAACATCTTAATGGCTTCTTCTTTATTCGAGATCACGGCACTGAGTGGCTCAATGGTAATCAGGCCTGCAATATAAATCGGCCAAACATTGAAGGGAATAATGGTCGCAATTGGTGAGGCCGTTGAATCAACAACATAGGCTAATTCTTCGTGTGCAACGCCATGTTTGTCAGAAATAGGTTTTACTGTTGTGCCAGTAAGTACCGTACTAATGGTGCCGCCTTGATGAAACAAAACACCCATGCACCATGTAAAAACTTTCGCTGAGGTACGCGAGTTAACAAATCGCTGCGCAAGCTTTTCAGCGAAACGACGCGCGCCTCCATTGCGGTTCCACAAGCCCAATAAGCTACCCAAGGCCCATAGATAGACTAATAGCATCTGCGCGTAGTTTTCGCTGCCAAGGCTGGGTATTAAAAAGGCGTTAATAATATTCAGCTGACCAGTGACTAAGCCGCCAGTAAATACCCCAAATAATAATGCTAATAATACGTTGCGCGTAAGAAAGCAGGTAATGATAGTGAGTACGGCCGGGACCAATGACCAAAAACCGTAATGGTCTTCAACATTTTGCGGGCGTAAAAACCAGATAGCGACAGCACATGCTAATACCACTAGAACTTGAATTGTCGCGCGTTTTTTTATCATATTATTACTCAGAGGCCTCACTCTTTTAATGTCCACCAGTCTAGCAATATTTCAATGCAGGTATATTAGAATCTGGTCTAACGCTTTGTAGCTAGCTCGGAATCAAAAAATCAAGCTACTGAGTATTTTTGTCGAGTCTCTTGAATCAGCCTAAGCAGATCAGCCGTTGCCTTTGCATCGCTCAGCGCTCGGTGGTGGCTGACTAAATCGATATCAAAATGCTCGGTTAAAGCGCCCAAACTATACGATTTTAGGCCCGGAAACGATTTGCGAGAATTACTGACGGTACAAAATTTTGGCTTTTTGAACGGCCGGTTAATCGATTCGTACGCGGCCTTAATAAACCCATAGTCGAAACCAACGTTATGCGCCACGAAGATCGCCCCCTCGAGTTGCTGTTCTAGTTGGTCGGCTATTTCAGCAAAGACTGGTGCGCGGGCAACCATGGCATTATCAATGCCGGTTAAACGGGTTATATTGCTTGGTATATGTCGCTGAGGATTAACCAAGGTAGACCATTCGCTAACTACTTTTTGGTTGCGCACCTGTACCACGGCTATCTCGGTGATTGCATTTCCTCCCCTGCGACCGCCAGTGGTTTCGATGTCGACAACCGCGTAGGTTTGCTCTGGATTAGTAGCCCACTCAACTTGGGTTAAATTAACCTTAATTCCGGCGCTTCGAAGGCGGTTAATACTGACTAATTGGTTTGGGCGTAATACATCACCGGGCGCTTTGATCTCTTCAAAACGCAATTGGCGACTCTCGATAACCATTAAATCCGGGTAGCCATCCTTGGTGTTAGCATAATTTTTTGCCATGCGCCTTAACACCATAGCCAAAGCGGGTGCTATATCATGAGTCACTGCGAGCCGTATGCTGTCAAGTAAGCCTGGAGACCAATTAAAAATGCCATTCGATTTGCCGTAATGAATAACCGAATTCTGTGTCAATTTTGATAAGAGTGCCTTCTTATCGCTTAAACTATTGCCACTGAATAGGGCAAGACACTGTTCTATTTGTTCTGCTTGAAGCCTGTAGAAAGTATTGTTTTTTAATTGTGTTGGCAGGCGATCAAATTCAGAGAACTGAGTTTGTTGTGGCCCAAACAGCAAATCCCAAAACGTTAATGCGAATAATACTCGCCAAAATTTATTTTCGGTAAAGTAGGCCTCTATGCCGCTTTTTCGATAGTGCGCGATGACACCGTCTTCTACGTCATTGGTAAATGCTTCGTCTAGTGGAATTATGTATGAGGTCTCGCGAAGCATGTCGGTAAAAATACTGGTACGTTTTGCTTGATATTTGCGAGCGTAAAAATCCTCGATGAAGACTTTGGTGCGAGGACTGAGATCGGCTTCCCTCATTTTTAATAACGTTGCGTCTAACTCGTTTCTATCGAAACGCTTGTAACTTTCTCTGACCCATTTCTCAGTCGCTGCAGGCTCGTTCGACATTTTCCAAAGAGCAATGGCTTTGTCGGCATTAGAGTCGATCAACTGATTACCTACGTTGAGTAGTAAGCGATCAAAGGTTTCTTTTGCGCTATGACCGATAGCATTGCAGCCGACTAAATAGTCAGCGGTCTGTTCTTTCAGCTCACTTGGATTGAGGCTAAAGTCTCGTCGACGCTTTTGTAATTCGAAGGCACTTTGAGCTTCGGCGATGTGTTCGAACCGTGCTACATTTTTAGCCTCTTTTCGAGTTTTCATCACGCCTAGGTCGCGCATCGCAAATTGTTGAAATCTGTTGCGTATATCGCCAAAGAATAAAAAGAAAATATACTCGATTAAATCGCCTCTTCGCTTTACCACAACGCTGCTGAGTAGAGATGATAAATGAGCTTCTTTACCACTGACATATTGTTGCGCGTGATCAACTAATTCAGCTTTTTGGGTCGATGATTTTATTTTAATCGGCGCGTCTACAAGACTGCTTATGAGTTGAGGCTTTGTCAGTGTCTGGCTTAGTTGTGGCCAATCATGATGGCTTGCGAGCCGAAGATAATCATTATGTTGCAGTTCGTCGACCGCGCTGTTGATGTCGTTGATCTCCTCATAGTTAAGTGACGAGAGCTTTATGAAATGGGGTTTGCGAGCCAAGCAACGAATCAGTAAACACCGAGCATCTTCGCTTAAAGCGCTAATACCTTGTAGATAGTTTTTGTGTTCGCCGCTCAGTAAAGACCCGCACTGCTTGGCAACGAAATCAAATAATTCGTCAGCGTGATTCAAGTAATACTTGCTTGGAAGAATTTGCTTCATTGAGTTCTATGGTTACCGCGATAATTAATTACTGGTTTTAAAAACAGTATTTAATTATCGCCGTAATGTCAAGCAGCTCTCTTCGGGAAACCTATTTAGCCTGGCAAGTGATGTTGGCGAGCAGACTGAAAACGCCGATCTATTGATCGCTATAATATTGTCATACTGAGCGGGGTGTGGCTAATTTCTACAGGCTAAGTTCTAAAAGCTAAGCTTAAAGTGCCGCGTCATTATACGCTGTATTGTCTTGGTGATGTTGCGTCTCTAGTTATAATTCGGCAAATGCGAATATTCTCGGCCATACTCCAGCATCTGCTCAACAAAATCTTTTGGGTATTCGACGCTCACGTCGCTTATTACTCCAGCATCGTTAACTATCGGCGTCAAAGTAGGGTTGATAAAACCACTATACGGCGGGATATCGAGTGGTTTAGAGCGACTCAGAACTTGTTGATGAATCTCAGCATCAACCTGTACGCCATAGTTTTCAATTAAATCACGGCCAGCTTGGTAGTCGCCTTGAGACTTTATACGCTGAACCTCCTTAAGTAATTGACCAAATAGCTGACGAAGTTTCAGATAGTCGTTGATTTCGAAATAAATTTTACCGTCGCGAACGATTCTGCTTATTACGTTGTCTTCTGTGCCCTGTTGAAACACCCAGCCCGCAACCATTTGACGGTTACGCATATGAGCTTGTTCGATCGTTTTGCCCGGTTCTATCCGTCTTAATTGCAGCATCAGGCCATTCAAGATAAATGAATCATAGGCGGCTTTACCAACGTCTAACGACGGCAGAAGCCCAAGCTCAACTAATTTTGGGTCCATCATAAAGTACAAGGCTACTAAATCGGCGCGTGCTTCTTCCAATGGTGATGAATAGTTTTTGAGTGTCTCTTTTGGGGTGCCAACACCGGCTTCGAGTTTGCCAGACGCATGACCGACTACTTCGTGCAGCGCGGTACGCATCTTACCTGCCAGTTCTTTATGCTCGGTGTTCAGCGCGATTTCCTGTTTATCGTGCGCAAACTCAGCTAATAAGCCCGGGTTGCTCGCTTGGCCGTAGGCGTTAACGATGTTCCCTAAACTCACCGATTTTGACCCATGTTGTGCGCGAATCCAGTTGGAGTTGGGCAGGTTTACACCAACGGGGGTTGACGGCGATGCGTCTCCTGCTTCACCAGCAACACTTACCACGTTGTAACTAACACCAACAACCTTCTCTTTTTTATGTGCGGGGTCAGTACTTGAGTTGTCTTCAAACCACTGTGCGTCGCGGGCTACTTTTTGCATCCGGCGAGAGGCTTCAAAATCTTTAATTTGAACAATATTTTCAAACGACCCTTTGTAGCCTTTCGGATCTTGGTAGACCTCGATAAACGAATGAATATAATCGACATCGCCGTCGGTTGCCGAAACCCATGCAATATTGTAGTCATCCCATGTTTTTAGGTCGCCAGTTTTGTAGTATTCAATCAGTAGCTTTAGGGCGTCCGCTTGAGCTGGGTTCTCGGCTACTGTGACGGCTTTGTCGAGCCAGCCAATGATCTTGGTGATAGCGCTTCCATACATGCCGTTTGCGGTCCATTTTTTTTCCGCTAGGCTACCGTCGTCGAGACGAACAACTTTGCTGTTCAAGCCCAGCAAAACCGGTCTATCAGGGTCAACTTGAGACATGGCCGCATAAAACTCGGTGACTTCGGCGTCGGTGAGGTCGGGGTCGTAGAAGTTTATGGCTGAGTCTTTTACTAAATCGCCATTGGCGTTTTGGCTGACCTTTTTGTTATCGATTGACGGATCAAACATCGCCTCAAGCGCGTCGTCGTTTAACACACCCCCAGCGGCTTCTAGTTGATCGAGAAAATAGGCCTTGGTAAACGTCGGGGTAAATTTGTCCCCAGCGTAGTGATGATGGATGCCGTTTGAGAAAAATACTTGTCGAGCGTAGGTGCTCAGCTGTTGCCATTCAGAACCACTGCCTTGAGTGCCACTCATAATCGCCTCTAGTGCTCGACGAATGCTTAAGTTGTGGCGATAGTTTTGGTCCCACATGATGTCACGGCCCGCTAAACCCGCCTGAACCAGATAATAAACAAGCTCTTTTTGCTTAAGTGTTAGCTCCTCAAAGCCAGCAATTTGGTAGCGAATGATTTTAATATCGGCAAAGCGTTCAGGCGACCATTCAAAATCGCTATCGCTATCGCTATCGCTATCGCTATCGCTTGTCGCCTGAGCATCATTTTGTTGACTGACATCGGCTTTCTGCCCACTAATCGGTTGTGAGTCATTGTTATCACATGCGGCTAGGCATAGGCAACAAGCGAGTAATAGGGAAAGTAGCTTCATTTTAATAATGGCTCTGTTTTTAAATAGTGCACCAACTTACAGGGGCTTAATCAAGCTGTAAAGTCGGTACATGAAATCGCCACTCCGTGTTAATGTCCAAGAAACCATTAATTGACCCCATTTACTTTGATAAACGTAATAAAATCACAGAAGAGCGCGGTGCTGTATGGTCTCGCCGCCGTGCTTTGCTGGTCGACGGTCGCCACCGCCTTCAAGTTAAGCTTGAACTACATTACCCCACTGCAGTTGATACTGTTGGCGTCGGTAGTTTCGTGGCTGTTCTTAATCACCACATTGCTGCTGCAAGGCCGAGCTCGGGCGCTGTTTGGCTTAAGTAAAAAAGACTATGCGTGGTCGTTTATTTTTGGCCTGATGAATCCAGCACTCTACTACTTATTATTATTTTCAGCTTATCATGCGCTACCCGCCCAAGAAGCTCAGGCATTAAACTACAGCTGGGCGATAGTGATGACACTGTTGGCGGTGCCCTTGCTGGGTCAGCGTTTGAGTCGTTTCGACCTAGCCGCGGCCGCATTGTGCTACTTTGGTGTGCTAATGATTGCCACCCGAGGAGACGTTCTGGGCTTGAATTTCGCTAATATTAAAGGTGTTGCCTTAGCCTTAGCGAGCACCGTTGTTTGGTCTTTATATTGGATTCTAAATCAGAAGGATCAGCGTCAACCGATCGTCGGTTTGTGTTTGAATTTTAGTTTCGCATTACCGATCATTATCATCGCAGCCTATATTACTGGTGATCTAGGCTCACTTTTTAATTCGCCTTGGCAAGCGCTCATGGGCGGGTTTTATGTTGGTGTCTTTGAGATGGGCTTGGCCTTTATACTCTGGCTTAAGGCAATGAAGTTGGCGGAAAATACGGCGAAAATCGCCAATTTGATTTTTATATCGCCATTCTTATCGCTAATTTTTATTAGTGTTTTACTCGATGAGGTCATCTTGCCCAGCACCTTGTTTGGTCTTTGTTTAATTATTGCCGGCTTGGTGGTGCAGCAATTGTTTGCAACGCCGAAAGAAACAGTTCGGGCGTAGCGAGTGAATTGAATCGGTCTACACGGATCAAAAAAGCGAAAAGATAGGGTATAGTTTGTCCATGAAAAAAGACACCATATTAGTCGCAGCCGGTCGCGATAAAAAGTATACCGGCGCAGCCGTCAACCCGAGAATAGTCAGGGCGTCGACCATCGTCTTCGACAGTATGTCCGAGATGGCGAAAGCCGGAAGTCAACAATCTTATCTTTTTGATGGCGAGAGTAATACCAGTGAGTATTATGGTCGCCGAGGCACGGCTACGACTTTCGCATTTAACGATGCCATGTGTGAACTTGAGAACGCCGCAGGCAGTTATGTTTACTCTTGTGGAACGGCGGCAATTACCAGTTGCTTATTATCGTTTCTAAGCGCCGGTGATCACTTGTTAATGGTCGACTCGGTATATCAACCAACTCGGGATTTTTGTCATGGGACACTCGCGCGAATGGGCGTAGAGGTCAGCTATTATGATCCTATGATTGGTAGCGATATTGCTACCTTAGTGCGCAAAAATACCCGAGTAATTTTTCTTGAATCGCCAGCTAGCTTGACCATGGAAGTTCAAGACGTGCCGAGTATTGTAGAGATCGCAAAGCAGCATGACATTGTCACCATGATTGACAATACCTTTGCCACCCCGCTTAATTTTAAGCCGCTGGACTTTGGCGTTGATGTCTCAATACACTCGGCGACCAAATATATTAATGGCCATTCCGATGTAATGCTTGGTGTCGCCAGCGCTAACCAACGACATTGGCCACAGCTAATGAAGCGCAGCTACGAGTTAGGCCACTGTGCCTCGGTGGATGATGTTTATACAGCGCTGCGTGGTGTTCGAACTTTAGGTGTCAGGCTGCGTGAGCATGATCGCAATGCAATGACAGTTGCACGCTGGCTAGAGCAACACGATTTGGTCGAGCGTTTATTGCACCCCGCATTCGAGTCGTGCCCAGGACATGAGTTTTTCAAACGAGATTTCTCAGGCGGGAATGGTTTGTTCTCGTTCGTCTTAAGCGATAGCAATGGTAGGGCGGTCGCGGCGATGGTGGATAATATGCGGCATTTTAAAATGGGTTTTTCATGGGGTGGTTATGAGAGCCTTATATTGCCGGTTGGCAGCTCACCTGCGCAGCGAACTGTTGCGCCTTGGTTGCTAGACAGGCGGCTGATTCGTTTGCATATCGGCTTGGAAGATACACAAGACCTAATCGATGATTTGAGCGATGGGCTAGACCGTTTAAGAGGGGCTTTATAATGTCAGAATGGCTAACCTTATTACCAGCAACCGTCGCTATCGCCTTTGTTTTGTGGCGAAAAGAAGTGGTTGGCGCATTGATCCTAGCGGTCTTTACGTCGGAATATTTACTTGGTATTCAATCGGCAAACTACTCTCCATTTAGCGGTTTTATTCAGTCAATTGAGCGAGTTATATCAGTGCTTACCGACGCAGGTAACGCCAGAATTCTAATGTTTAGTATGCTGATAGGCGCAGTGTTAGCGTTCATGCGCTTTTCAGGCGGCGTTAACGCCACCGTCCAAAAGATGGTCAACAGCGGTCTTGCCAGTACTGCTCGGCGCACCGGTTTGATGACGTTCTTTACCGGTGTCGTGGTGTTCATTGAGTCGAACTTGAGTGTTTTAACGGCGGGCATCGTGTCGCGCGGATTATTCGATAAATTTAACATGAGTCGCGAGCGTTTGGCTTACATTATCGACAGCACGTCTGCGCCGATTTGTATTTTGATCCTACTCAATGGCTGGGGTGCATTCGTGCTTGGTATTATTGCGCCCTATGAAA
>Ga0208544_10001675_pt1 | contig 15062 bp, 12 predicted proteins | sample DEB08_DNA_9_FD_184526 | JGI IMG/M metagenome (GOLD analysis project Ga0208544, IMG submission 184526) | Aqueous microbial communities from the Delaware River and Bay under freshwater to marine salinity gradient to study organic matter... | ecosystem: Environmental > Aquatic > Marine > Coastal ... | reverse complement strand
CATCGGCCTGACGCTCCAGCTCCCTGCTTTCGGAGATTAGGTCGCCTTCGCCGAGCGTGACGACTGCTGCATCCCCGCTTTCAGGTGCAGAACTCTGCGGCTCAACCTCTGCGGAGCGCTCTCCCGCAGCGACTTGTCTCACGGGCACGCCGTCCGGGAAGATGATTTCGCGCGCCGCGTCAGGCATTGAGATACCGGCGTTCTGAAGTGCCCGCTTGACCTGCCGCATTAGGGCCGATCGCACCTTAAATATCGAATACGCTCTTCCGTCGGACCAGAACTGCACCCTAATGTTGACAGTAGAAGACCCTAGTTCATCCACCAGAGCGCTGGGTTCGGGGTCGTCAAGCACCGCAGGATGGGAGCGGAGGGCCTGTACAATGACATTCTGCGCCTCCCGGACAGAGTCGTTGTATCCAATACCGACTACGAAATCCGAACGCTGATTTGGATTGGTGGAGAAGTTTTCGATGATACTCTCGTAAACAAGAGCGTTCGGGATCTGCACATGGTTTCCATCCAGGGAAAGCAAGATGGTGGTGCGCATGTTGAGGTTCTGCACGATGCCCTGATGTTCACCCACCTTTATCCAGTCGCCTGCCCGGAAGGGGTTTCGGATGCTCAGAAGAATGCTGGCAAGTGAGTTTGCGGCGATTTCCCGAAAGGCGAGGCCCAATACAATGCCGACCAGTCCGGTGCCGCCCAGGACGGTAATGGCGAGCCGCGTGAGGCCGGCGACCTGAAGTACGAGGTAAAGGCCGATCAGGATCACGGGGATCGACAAAGACCGCGCTACGAGATGGAGGAGCAGCGGTGACGCAATGCGCCGGCGCAGCGAACGACGCGCAAAGGCCGCCACGCCGCGCGAGGCAATCCATGCGAGCAGAAGAATGAGCAACGAAACGACCGCAAGCGGCGCAACCCATTGAACTCGATTGGCCAGCCTCTCGATCTCGCGCCAAGTTGGATTCAGGTCCCAGCTGATTTTTGGATTGACCTCAATTCGGTTGACGACCGCCACAACCCCCTCGGTTCTAAGGGCCAGCTGGCGCGCCCAGTCCTTGCGCTCATCGGTTTCGGCCTGACCATCGATAAAGACGATGCCCTCGCGCACCGAGACGGCCAGAGAGCTAAACCATTCACTGGCGACCAGAATCCGCCTTAGACGATCTGCGATTTCTGAGTCGCGAACATCGGGTGTGACAGCGACCTCTTTTTTTGCGGGTCACTGGTGGGTGAATCAAGGGTGTTCGGCGACGTCTGCGCTTGAACAGGCGCGACTGCAAACACGAGCGCAAGCGCGGACAGGATTGCTAAATCGCCGATAACTTTTCGAATATGGCTGTTGTAGAGCGTGAAACTTGGTTTCATGAGTTTGCCTGGCAGTTGGTGGTTGAGGATAGCCTATGATTCCAACACTTGCACTCATCATACTTCCAGCACATCGACGCTGGAGCAGGACCGACGGGAAGCCGCGCGACCATCACGTCTCTGTCAGGCAAGAGCCGGTCGCTACATCGAGGAACAGAGAGACGGATTAGAACAAATGCAAAATAGGTGTATCAACGCAGAAGCCGCACTATTCGCGGGACTATGGACGGAATATGATGCGCTTTCTCGTTTCTGCTGACATTCACCTCGGATCACCAATCCAATCCGTGGCGCTGCGTAATCCCGACTTAGGCGACCGGTTGAAACGAGCCAGCCGCGACACCTTTGCCGAGATCATCGACTTAGCGATCTCGGAACATGTCGATGCGTTGGTGCTGGCGGGTGACATCTTTGACAACGATCACCCGGATCTAAAATCCCGCGCCTTTCTGATTGCACAGCTGTCGCGTGTCTCCGAGGCCGGTGTGCCTGCGGTGCTGATCAGGGGTAACCACGATGCACTGCTCGATCACCGCGCGCACGGAGATTTGGGGCCGAACATCCACCTTCTGCACAAGGGCGCTCCAACGGTCGAGATCGGCGACGTGGCGTTCCACGGACTTTCGTTCGATGCGGCTCATGTGGCGCAGAGTTTCCTACCGGATTATCCCCAACCTGTGCCTGGCAAGCGAAACGTTGGTTTGATGCATACCTCGCTCGGCGGCGCGCCGGGTCATGATCCCTATGCGCCCTGCGCCGAACGGGATCTGATGGCACATGGGTTCGACCTCTGGTGCCTCGGGCACATTCACGCGCCCTTCGAGCGTGTCGACGAACCGGTTCTGGCGGTGATGCCCGGCATCCCACAGCCCCGTCACTTTGGCGAGCGCAAGGGTGGTACCGTGACCCTCGTGTCCCTGGGAGAGGGCACGCCGGAGTTCGAACGCCGCGCCATTGGTCGCCTGGGATTTTCCGAATGCGCGCTGGATCTGAGCGCATGTTCTGACCAACAGGAGGTCCTGCGTAGCTTGCGCGACGCGTTGTTGAGCGCGCAAGTGCCGGGTCGCGATATGGCAGTGCGTCTGCTCGTCACCTCGGACCGTCATGGGACGGACCTGGTGGCGGACCTGGCGACGGAGGTGCTAGATAGCATCGACGGCGTATTTCTCGACAAGGTCAGATCTACCCCGCCGCCCCGCAAACTGGGAGCTGAGACTGACGATCTCGTCCGCCTGATGCACGACGAACTGGTCGAAGATGGCTTTCGACAGGCCGCCATGCAACAGCTCGAAGAGCTGCGTCTCGCCCTGCCATCCGAGATCACAGACGAGCTTGATGAGGACGGACTGGATGTGCTTCTGGAGGAAGCTATTGCCGAAGTCTCCCTGACATTGCACGCGGGAGCCGCGCAGTGAGGCTGAACCGGCTCGATCTGATCCGCTATGGTCGTTTCAAGGAGGCCGAGATCGCTTTTCCAAAGCATGATGACGGCACGCCCGACGTGACGGTGATCTTTGGTCCGAACGAGGCGGGCAAGTCCACGGCATTCCATGGCTTTCTGGAACTGCTTTTCGGGTTCAAGAGCGGGGCGCATCCCTATGCCTTCCGCTTCGATCGAAGCGATCTTCTGGTTGGCGCAGAGCTTGACCTGCCTGGGCGCGGGGCCACGATCTTGCGCCGCAACAGCAAGAGGTCCCAATCGCTGCTGGACGCGAATGACCGCCCGGTAAACGAGGCGATCTTGTCGGGCGCTTTGCACGGCGTGATGCGGAGCGCATACGAGGAACGGTTTTCGCTCGACGAGAAGGGGTTGCGCGAAGGCGGAGAACGGATCGCCGCGGCGCAGGGGGATCTGGGACAGCTTCTGCACGCAGGTCTCTCTGGCATGACGGGCATGGCACAAACTCTGGAGGCGCTGGAGGAGCGGGCCGACAAATTTCATAAGAAACGCGGTCGGGGCACCGTTCTGAAAACAGGCAGTGATCGCCTGAAAGAAATTGGCCGCGAGTTGCGCGCCGATCGCCTGACGACGGAACGAGAGCGCACCCTGCGCCGCGATCGTGACGGGGCTGCAGTCGCGTTTGACGCTGCCAATGCCGAGTTACGACAGACCCATCAACGACAGGCGGCGGCCAAGGCCGCGCTCGTCTGGTATGATCGGACCGAGGAGATACGGCAGCTGACAGGGGCCCTGACCAATTTACCGGACGGCCCCGATCTCCCTACTGGTGCGGCAGAGCGCGTGGCGGGCCTCGTCGAAAAAATTGCCGCTCTGAGGATCCGGATCACGGAAGTGGACGAAGAAATCGCCAAGCAAGATCAGATCGTCGCAGACAACCCGATCGACATGCTGACGCAGCCGTTGGCTGCAGAGCTAGAACGGCTCGATCAGCTCACCATCGACGGGGCACCGCTGATGGGCCGGGCCACCACCGCGCGGGCCGATCTTGCCCGGCGCATCGAAGACCAAGAGAAACTCACCAGCCAGATAAACGCCGCTCTGGCGCTCCTCCTGGTGCCGGACGCGCCGGCATCCGCGGTTGCCTTGGAGCCTCATGCGCTCGAGGATCTGGCCAGTGCAATCCAGGACTGCCTGACCGCCAACCTTTCAGCGGACGCGGCGCAGGAAGCCTTTGAAACAGCCCGAGCCCAACACGGTGATGCGCCAGCGGAACCGCAGGACCTGACTGCGCTGCGAGCCGCCTTCGATGTTTGGCAGGCTGTGGCGGATCTTTCCGCTTTGGAGACAGAACAGGATCAAGCTTTGGCGCGTCTGACAAAGGCCACCGCCAGCCTGCCGGGATCCTGGAAGGAACTCATCGATGCGGGCCTACCCGCGCGCGAGACACTGGAGGAAGTCGCCCGGGATTGGGCGGCCCTGACCGCCGAGCGCGGGTCGGCACGCAAAGACCTCGACGCCCGCGCCGCAGAACTGGCCGAGGCGCGGGCCGATCTTTCTTCGCTCGAGGCCGCGCCTGGCGCCGTCGACATCGTCATGACGGAAGAGACTCGGCGTCTGCGTGACATGGCTTGGAGCAGTCATCGCAACGATCTGTCCATTGAGACCGCAGATCAATTCGAGGCAAGGATGTATGCCGATGACGCCGCCCGCGCGCATTACCTGACTGGTTCCGAGGCGCGGCAAAGGTTGCTCGCAGCGCAAGGTCAGAAGCGGACGGCTGAGGTTCGGCATGACACCGCAAAGACGCGTCACGACGACTTGGTTACTCACCGAGACCAGCTGTGGGAGCGCTGTTCGAGACTGTCGCTTGCGCTGGGATTGGGCGAAAACGCGGCCCCCTCAGCCTTTGGAGCACGGCTACAAGCCCTAAACGCAGCGGGCGAAGCTGCCGCAAACCTTTCCAACGCGCAAGTGTCTCTGGCGGCCCGCCTAACGCGGCAGCTGAATGCGCGCAACGCGCTGGCTGATGCTGGGCGGCCTCTTGGCCTTTACCTCGATCAGGGCGACCTGCCTGTTCAGGTGCAACGGATCTTGACGCTGGAGGACACTGACCGCAAGGCCTGGACCAGATGGGAGGATGGCGAGACGGCCATCGCCAAGCTGGAGAGCAAGTCTGAGCTTTGCCGGAGCCTCTGCGAAGAGGCGCAAAGCAGGCTCGACCGGTTGACGGCTACTCTGCCTCTGCCGGATCGCTCGCTCGAAGGGATCCGTATCGCCCTGCCGCACCTGCGCAGTTTGCAGCAGGTGCACGCTGATCGTCAGAAGCTCGCCGCTCGGATTGAGGACCTGAAACAGGCGATTGCGGCCCTGACAGAGGGATCGCAGCGCTTGGCTCGGATCATGGATGATCCTGAGGAGGAGGCCCGTGCCGACCCCGTTCAGGTCATCGACCGTACGCGTGCACGCGTGTTGACGGCCACGCGCGCCGACGAAAAAAGAGCGGAGGCCGAGACCCGCCGAGATGACGCAGATCGGGCGAAACGTCGCGTAGATGCCGACCTGCGCACCGCACAGCAGGACCTGGCGGTCTGCTTCGAAGGGCAAAGCGGGGCAGACCTAACGCCTCGGGACCGGGTGGGAAAGCTGGTCGAACGCGATCATCTGCGTGCCGATAAGGCAACGGCGGACCGCGACCGCCAGAAAACCCGTGACGGTGTAGATGCCGATCTCTTTGCCGAGGAATTGGACCGGATGCCGGACGCCGCGCGCGCGGCAGAGCTGGAACAGGCCTTGAAAGACGCGCAGGACACCCGCGACACTGCCCGCGATGCGCAGCGCGAGGCTGACCGTCTGTACCGAGCGGCGTTTGAGGCCGCCGATCGCAGCGACCTGGCCACCGAACAGGCAACCCTGCGCGAAGAACTCCGTAGGGGCGCGCGTCAATCGGCGGTGGCCCGGCTGGGGGTGCTTGCGGCGCGCGGGGCGCTGCGTCGGCTTGCGGCTGAACGGCGCAGCAGCATGTTGCGTGACGTCGAAGAGGCCTTTGTCACCATGACCACCCCCGCCTGGACCGGCGTGGATGTCTGGAGCCAGGCCGAAGGCGAAAAGCTCGTTGGTATTCAGCCCGACGGCAGCACGGTTCCTGTGGAACAGATGTCGACGGGTACGATGGGTCAGTTGTACTTTGCTCTGCGACTGGCAGGATATCGCAGCTTTGCCCACGATCCAGGGCCGCTGCCGATGATCCTCGACGACATCATGGAGACCTTCGACGACACGCGCGCTCGGGCGGCCCTGCAGCTTTGCGCCGAGATTGGAGCGAACGGGCAGGCGATCCTCTTCACGCATCATGCCCATCTGGTCGAATTGGCACGTGACTGCATTAAGGGGGTGGCCGTCGTGGACATGCCAGAATGATAGGTCTGAAAAGCGGCTAGGTTTGCAGTCTTTTTCTTACCTAATTTTGAAGCGAGTGGGCCGTTAAGGGGGAACTTGACCGCAGCCTGATTTGTGCAACAGAGCCAGTTTCTAGTGCCTTCCGATCTGCAAGGTTTCCGCTTCAGCCGTCGACTGGTGGGAAGAACAACCGACTACAATTGAAGCAACCACATAAAGGCATCTAGTCCCAGCCGCCGTCTCAAACTCGGTGCATAGAATGTTGATCTGCAACACGCGCCAAACTGGCAGGTGCGCGCGCCACATAGCAGAGCAGGGCACGCCTTCAGGGCAACGGCTTATTATGGCCAATCTGAAGCAATGCACGCTCTGCAGCGCCTCTGGCCGCACCCAAACGCTGAGGAAAGTCAGGAGCTCTTTGCGTTACGTGCAGGTGCGCCGACATGGCTGGCTCAAGAACTGAGCGTTCTGGCCGCCGTATAATGTCCAAAGTCCAAACCTACTTTTCTCTTACCGACCAAGACAAAATCGACGCGCTTGAAACGGCCGCCTCAATACTGGGGCGGCCTACCCATCTGCTTGAAAAGGACATTTGGGTTGTCTGGTCGCTGAATGCTCTCATTGACAGCGCACTGGGCAAAAGCCTCGCCTTCAAAGGCGGCACGTGGCTTTTAAAAGTCTACAGGCCGATCGACCGATTTTCTGAAAATGTCGACGTTACCTACGACATTTGAAAAGTCACTCCAAAGGCTGCTTACCGAACGGCCAAGCTGTATCTTGTGCTGCGCCCGCCGCCCTGGTCCTTGCGCAATCCTGCGAGTGCTACGAGGTCGGTTATGTCGCGCAGTGCGGTGTCGTTGGAGACCTTGGTGAGTTTCGCCCATTTGCCGGACGTGAGCTTGCCTTCGAACCCGTCCAGCAGCCGATTGACGACCGCGCGTTGCCGGTCATTGAGCGGCTGGTCGCGCAACCGCTCCCAGACGTTCGCCTCGCGCAGGACCTCGCCGAGCACGTCGTCGGCGCGAAGGATCGCACGGTCCAGACAATCGGGGAACCAGACCAGCCAGTCGGTCACGTCGAGTTCGCCCTTCTGGCTGCGCTCCAGTGCGTCATAATAGGCATCACGCTCCCGGTGAATTTGGGCTGACATGCTGTAGAAGCGCTGCGGGCTGCCTTCGGCGCGTGCAAGCGCCATGTCGGCACCCGCGCGGGCGATGCGACCATTGCCATCCTCGAATGGATGGATTGTGACGAACCAAAGATGGCAAGCCCCGCGCGCAGGACAGCGTCGGTTTTGTCTGGTGCCTCGAGGAAGTTGGCCATCTCAGTGGGCAGTTGCTGGGCCTGCTGGGGTGCCTCGAAATGCACACGCTCCCGTCCATAGGGGCCGGAGACAACCTGCATCGGCCCCGCAGTCGTATCGCGCCAGGCGCCGACGGCGATCCTGGTTATGCCGCTGCGTCCGGCTGGGAAGAGCGAGGCATGCCAATCGAACACTCGGGCCTCGTTTAACGGCTTGGCGTGGTTCGGGGTCGCGTCAAGCATCCTTTCGACTACCCCTTCGACATTCCGGTCGGTCGGGGAAAGCGCGCCGATTTCGATCCCGAGCTGCCGGGCAATTGACGACCGTACCACGCCCGCGTCGAGCGTCTCGCCTTCCATGTTGCTCGATTTGACAACGTCCTCGGTCAGGGTGCGCAGGAGGGCCTCGTTCTGCTGATCGAGGCCGAGCGATTCCATCCGCCCGATCAGCCGTCCCTGCCGATAGCGGACCGTGGCAAGCCGATCCGTGATCGCTTCAGCCGACCAGCGGAACCGGGGCCAGTCTGCATGTTCGTGGATGCAGACCATATTCACCGCATAGCTCAAGTACAATCACCGCAAGTTATGCGGTGATTGACGCTGTAGTCACCGCATGCGCAGTCAACCTGTTGTAGATGGCCCATGCCGACGTTGTTCAGGCGGCCTGCCCGAAGGGCTCGTAGCGGACTTCGGTTCTGTCGCAAAGTTTCAGAATATGGGCCAGCGTACCTGTGATAAACGCCGCTCTTTAAATCAGCAGGTGGGCATCAGAGCGTGACGATTGATTTCAAAGGCAAGCTCACGTCCGGCAATACCTGTCGTTCCGTCATGCAATAAAATTTGCGACAGAACCCTGCTGGATGGTAGCTTGGCAAGTTGACGCGCAGAAGTTCATGTAGTGCGCAAATGGTTATGCCATAAGCGTCACGCTGGTAGATCGGCATCCGCAAATAGGTTTGGGAAAAGACGCTCTCGGTAGTCTAGCGGGAAGGCAAGGCGAACCGGTGTCTTGGGCGACGCAGACGTCAGAAAGCCAGCCGTGGTGAGTTGTTTAAGCGTATTGCGAGCCGTCCTCTCGGAGGTTTTGAGCACTATTTGCGCGTCGCCACGGTCCAGCGCTCCGTGGCGCAAAACTGCTGAAATCAAGTCTGGCGCACGCTTGTCGTCGATCGTATCTGCGACCAGGCGCTGATAGCGTTTGTCCAGCCCGCCCAGATCAAAAAGCTTTGCAGAAAAGGTGATCTGATCCAGTGCGACATTCAGGAACCATGCGCTGAATGTCTTCAGTGCGGCTTCTGAAAGGTTCCCGCGGCCGTCGCGATCCCCATGGCGAGGGCTGTCGGCATGATCCATCATCTGTTTATATTCTCCTCGATCCTTCAGTCCTCGGGCAAGGCCACGAGATATGGACCATAGACCTTGGCCGCCAATACCGGCGTTGAGGGCCATGGCGTGCGACATAAGACGGCTAACGCGACCGTTGCCATCCGGGAACGGATGGATGAAGTTGAGGCGATGATGAGCGGAGGCAATGGCAATGATCCGGCTACTCGCTGAACGTGCGGCAATTTGGAAGCGCTTGTCGAAATGATCCATGAATGCCGATACCCTCATGGATGACGGCGGGTGATGGCGCCCAACCGCAACTTCTGAATCTCCATCTTGGCGCATGCGCCCGGGAACAATCGGCTCCTGCGAGCCGTCGGGGTGTTCGATGACACGTAACTCTTCGGGCATCTCGTCGTAAAAGGCTTGATGGACCCAAGCTAGGAATTCGACCGAGGTTGGTACAGGCATTGTACCGTTGCGTTGCATCTCATCGATTGCACGCTGCACGATAATATGTGCTCGTGCCTCCAATGCCAGAGGACGCGTGTCTTCTTCCAACTCGGCACCAGCGAGGGCTTTTTCGATGTCTCTTGGTCTCGTGTTGTGACCTTCGATCAGGTTGGAGTAATAACAGTTCATCATCCGCACCAGATCGGCCAGCTCAGCGGCGCTGTCTGGATGCAAGCCTTGCCCAAGCCCGCTCGCTTCTCGCTGTATCTCAACCGAAAGGTCAGCCAACTCAGCAGGGATGTGTTCCTCAAAGAAACAGGGTTCTATTCTGCCAGGCGTTTCCAACATTCTTTGCCGATCAGGTATCCGTCAAAAGTTGAATGTTTATAAGGCTTTTACGATGGATATGGCAAGTCTTTGCCGATCTGCATTGCCGATCTGCATTGCCGATCATGGGCATCAAACTGGTAAGCGTTCGTTGGCGACCGTGTAGAATTGTCATTTCAACTATTCTGTTATGACGTCAGCAGCGGGTGTGTGTGCACGTGTTGCGAGTAACATGAGGGGCAGATGCGTAATGTTTAGCGCTCCGACCGGAAATACGCGCCGATGCAAAATTTATGAGTGCGGCACCAATTAAAATCACCTGGTTGCGCATGCAGATGCTTGTCCCGCTCTCTATGAGTTACTGCTGGAAATACTTCACATCATCCGGCGTCGCCGTCGCCGTCGCCGTCGCCGTCGCCGTCTCCGTCGCCGTCGCCGTCTCCGGCGAGCGACCGAGCCAGGCCGCAGACCGCTTGCAGGCGCGCAGGTGGCTGGTCTGGGATGCAGGGCCGAGATTGCGCGATATCATATCGGCAATCTTCCGGGCACGCAGGGGCGTCATTGGTGTCGATTGTTGAATGTTCATCGGAATGTCCTCTGTCAATCGAGGCAAAATCACCTCGGCCAACAGCACACACCCGACACCAAAATCCGCGCAACAAATCCTTGTTCTGCGCAACACCCGCCACAAGCGCCCCTATCGCGGAGCGATTTAGTGCATGAGCCCTTTTAGGAAATTCGTCGTGAGCGCGGCATTGGGCAGTTTGGGCGGAAACGGGTTTTTCGCTGCAATAGCGAAGTCACAACCCAAATACATTTAACAAAGGCATGCGCGCGCAGGTCAGGTTTGGGAACATTTGAATTATTTGCCGCGCAGTGGCTTATCGGACCGAAGTCCCAAGTCAGTCTCCAAAGAGGCTGCCAAGCCCTTGGCGCAGCTTGTTCTCAACTTTGTCTCTAACTTTGTCTTTGACCTTTTGTCTTTCTTCTTCCAATCGGACCTTCGCATCCGCTTCTATTTTGTTTTGCTCAAGGCGCAGTTTTTCCTTGGCGACAAATTTTAAATCCGGATAGATACGCGGCTTTGCCCATGGCCCTTCAATACGAACTGGAATCGAAAGACCTCTCGTGGCGTCGGTCTCGAAAACACGTGGGTTCAAAACATAGTCCAGCCTTTGACTGCCCAAATCGATCTCGCCCTGACCGCGTGCCTCAAACAAAGTTGCGCTGACGATAAGGTCGTTGTTCGTCAGCACCCCGTCCCTAATCAAAAAACTAGCGCTTAACGACTGAAAGATTGTTGTAGCTCTATCGCCCACAGCATCGCTGCCACCAAAGAGCGCAGCCAGATCAAAGCCCGTAATATCGCCTTGGCCAATGTCCAACGATCCCTCCCCCGAAAGAGAGCGCATAATCTGATCCAGAGATTGACCGACGCCCAGGAAAGATAGTTCCGTATTTCCCGCTCCCCGCATACGGTCAAATCCTGCTATGTCGGTCAGAAGCGCTTGGATCGCAACGGTTTGGCCCTCCATATCACCAGCAACGCTGAGGCCATTGCGATTGTTCACTACAAAACGGCCAACCAGATCACCGCCGAAGGCTTGGGCGCGCTGAATTTGCGCAACGGCGCGTGCATTGGCGATGGTAATCATCAAAGACACATCACGCATTTCGGTCGACCCCAGATCAACACTGGCAGCTTGGATACTGATATCGGCATCCAAGAGGCTCACGCCACTTGCGTCGATCAGGTCGCTCGACCATCCGGTGCCATCAGCAGGTTCACTGGCACTGCCTTCGGCGGCAGATAAGAATGCAAGGTTCAATGCGTTCGTAGTCAATGTTGCGCTAACAAATGGCACCTCAGTTAATACAACCGACAAAGGCCCCTGCAGCCGGTTCTCGCCAAAACGATAGCTGCCACTTGCGACTTCAATCTTGTCAGGGGCCATCGCCAAGGCACCGGAAACTTCGATGGGTAGGAACTCGGCAGACAGCGAGGTTTCCGCGCCCCCCATCAACGCAAGCAGCGCGCTGGGCGTGGGAAGCACGGCTGCAAAGTCGCCGCCAAGACGGCCATCAACTGAAGCATCGCCTGTGTAGTTTATCGTGTTCTGCCCAATCTTCGAGGACAGTGAAACACCCGTCATCTCGCCCGCAATTAGCGACGGCAGCGATACGATCTCGATATCAGCCGATGCGGTCTGCCCACCGGCAACAAAAGTGAGTGACGTCGTGAGGGGGGCCTCAACGCTCGACATAGAGGCCGTCACATTAACGCGCTCAAAAAGCAGGTCGGTCCCCGCGGCGTCGTCGCGATAGCTGATCGAGCCGTCTTGAATAGAGAGCGCGGCAAGCGATATCTCAGAGGGTTGCGATCCACCGTCGCTGCTTGTGCCGCCTGCGCTGTCAGCGCTCCAGTTCACGCGACCGTCACTGTCTTTGACAAGGTTCAAAGCCGGTCCGACCAAAGTGATCTCTTTAACGTCGATGCGCCGGGATATGAGGGCCCAAAGATCGACACCAACGCTCAAGGCCTCACCAGATATCAAAGGTACGTCGCCGGTCGTGCCTGCAATCTCAAAGGCACCCGTTCGAACACCAAGGTTTGGAAAAAGCTGTGGACGCAGCGATCCAGTTATCGTGACCTCCCGCCCAGACATTGAGGTGATCTGATCACCAGCGATCTTTGCCAGACGTTCTCCCGATATCAGGAACAAACTACCAACCAGAACAACAACAAGAACAACTAGCAAAGCGAACAGGCGGAACACTATCCGAAACACTGCAAAATCCTTTCCGATCCCATAACCTGACCCAACTGATTATTTTTGGAGTGTTAGTACAAGACCGGCTGGAACTCATCCTGTTTCTGGGCCGGTCTTCGTGCGGGCCAGAGACGGTTTCGTCCACGTTGCAGTATCGAGCGTCCGAAATGCTGCGCCATGCACGAGTGTTCGCGATGCCGTGCCGCGGCATCATTCTGGTTGTCTCTGGCAGTTTAGGGCAGGAAGCGCCTATCGGGCCTGTTACGGCCATGGTCATTTTGTCCCGCATAACAGCCATTCGGCTGACCGGCGCAGAAGGTCCGTTTTTGCCCGCTTTGCGGAAGGTAAGACACTCGCAGCTATCGTAACTCCGAAATTGGCAATCCTTGGTATTAGGGCCAATCGCGCGCCATTGCCCTCGAGACCGGGCCTGGGGGCTCGTTGCCAGACGGGTTTCCACACAGACCCCACGCCCTGAACTCCATACCCCAAATACCCTTGCACCGTCTCCTCCAGAGCTAGGACCCGCAACATGTGACCCCCTCGCCTCGGGCCGTTGTCATCTCCGCATTCGGGTGACGATCTCATTTCATACGCGCGCAGGATCAAAGATCCCTTGCCGTTTCTTGTTGGGTCAGGCGGGATTTGGGCACGCCAAACGCCCCCTTCCTGTCAGGGGGAAGGCGCAGCCTTCCCCCTCGGGCAATCCCATTAGACAGGGCCGTGTCCTCGGCTAACGCCTGCGGGCCGCACCACCCCCATCGAATGGCTTTGCCTCGCCCCCATCCGCGTTCGCCACGTGGCAGGTTTCAGAGACGACGCCCTTTCAGGGCCTTGCTCAAAACCAGCACCATTTGGGGATCAGCCTCAGCGGTCAAAGCACAAAGGATAAGAACATGAGCACTTTCAATCGTTACATGCGCGGAATGTCGAATGGCGGATTGGCGACGGGTGAGGCCCTAACAAACGATCAGCTGCTCAAGGCGGTCCCATCGATCTTTGCCACTGAAGCCCACGAAAGCCGCAGCGACAGGTTCGTACCCGTTCCAACGATCGACGTTCTGGACGGCTTGCGCAAAGAAGGGTTCGATGCGTTTTTTGCCCAGCAAGCCCGTACCCGCATTGCAGGCAAAGCCGAGTTCACCAAACACATGATGCGCCTGCGTCATCGCTCGATCACCAACGCAGAGGGTGAGGCCTTCGAGATTGTTTTGGTCAACGCCAATGATGGCACCAGCAGCTATCAGATGATCCCCGGCTATTTCCGCTTTGTTTGTGCCAATGGCCTGATGGTGGGCGACACGTTCAATGAGGTGAAAGTGCGCCACTCCGGCAATGCCACATCGGAAGTGATCGAAGGCGCGTTTACCGTTCTGGACGATGCGGAAGACATCACCGAGCAGGTGCAGGCCTTCAAAGGCATCACGGTCAGCGATGCCGAGCGTACTATTCTGGCCGAAGCCGCACATCAATTGCGCTTTCCCGCTGCCCACAAGGAAGATGGCAAGCAGGCCCCGGTTGCAGCACAGAGGTTGCTTACCACGCGCCGGACCGATGATCGGGCGAGCGATCTTTGGACCGCGTTCAATGTCGTGCAGGAAAACACCCTCAAGGGCGGATTGTCGGGCCGCAGTCGTAACGCAGAAGGGCGCACCCGCCGCCAGCGCACGCGCGCGGTTGGCGGGATCGATCAGAACAAGGCACTAAACCGCGCCCTTTGGGCCCTGACCGAGCGCATGGCCGAGCTGAAAGCCACCTGAATAGCGGCGCGGTCTTTGAGGCCGCGTCTCTCACTCCCTGATCAAGGTGGAAAATCATCATGACAAATACAGTGTCACAAATCCCGCCTCACGCGCGGTTCAACACCCTTTGGAAAGGCGACGCGCTGGAGCAGTTCGAATGGTTCGAAATCATGCCGTGGCGGACCGACAAAAGCGAAGACGGTAGCGACCAGCGCGACCCCTATCAGGACATAGAAGGCGCCGCTTAAAGCGCGCAGCACGTTGAGAGGAAATAGATCATGAAACGCAAGATCGAAGAACGCTGCAGAGAGTGCGGCAGCACCGAGATCACGCATGACGCCATAGCGGAATGGGACAGCGAGAAGCAGGCGTATGTACTGATCGACACCCAGGAAGGGTGCTATTGCAACAGCGACGCATGTCAGGGCGACACCTGTCGCGTTGCAGAGTTCGATGTACTAACCGGCGAGGCCTTGGGACGCGCGCCGGGCGTAGTCGACTACATCCCGAAAGCGCAAGCGGATGCGGCATGGGCGGACTACCACAAAGAACGCAAGACTGAGCGCGAAGACGCCCTGTTGGAATGGATTGGTTCAGGCCGGGAGGACTGGGCCGCGAGCCAGTTTGCTGACGGTCTGCACGGCTATGTTCAAAGCAGAACGGATTACCTTGATACGTTCGCAACCGACGAGAAGGCGGTTGAGATTGACCCGGCAGCGCTGATGACCCTCAACGTGGCATCGAAAGTGTGCAAGGATACTCCCGGCTCGTTTGGCAATCTCTAGGACCCGGATGAAGTTCTGACTATTCTGGACGGATGGGCCGAGGAGGGTGACAAGGATGAGACATCCTTTTGGTTCGACCCGGAAAGCGCGGAGGATCGTATGACAATTCTGGCATGGTGCGAACAGGAGGGCCCGGATTTTGAGAACCGGATCTCTGAACTTGTGTGTTTCAATTTGTCGAACCAAA
>Ga0208544_10001672_pt1 | contig 15066 bp, 10 predicted proteins | sample DEB08_DNA_9_FD_184526 | JGI IMG/M metagenome (GOLD analysis project Ga0208544, IMG submission 184526) | Aqueous microbial communities from the Delaware River and Bay under freshwater to marine salinity gradient to study organic matter... | ecosystem: Environmental > Aquatic > Marine > Coastal ... | reverse complement strand
TCAGGGTCTACATTATAAATCCCATCAACTCTAGTGCCTTTTAAAATCACATCAGCTTCAATTTCTATAGCACGCAAAACAGCTGCAGAATCAGTAGTGAAATAAGGGTTTCCTGTTCCTCCACCAAAAATAACAACACGACCCTTTTCTAGATGACGCATCGCTCTTCTTCTTATAAAAGGCTCAGCCACTTCATTGATTTTTATAGCCGTTTGCAACCTTGTTGGAATATTAGCGTCTTCTAAGGCGCCCTGCAGTGCTAAACCATTAATTACGGTTGCTAACATGCCCATATAATCACCTTGAACGCGATCCATGCCTTTACTTGCTCCTGCAACACCTCTAAAAATATTTCCGCCACCAATAACTATGGCAACTTCAATACCTTTTTCTGTAATTGTTTTAATGTCTTCGGCATATTCTGCTAATCGGTCTGGATCTATACCATATTGACGGTTTCCCATTAATGCTTCACCAGATAGTTTGAGGAGTATTCTTTTGTATTTCATGAGTTATTTACTGAGCTTGGACAAAGCTACACAATTTTTTTATTTTTGAATTTATATGAAACTCGAATTTTGAATAAAAAAACCACTACTCTTTAAAAGAATAGTGGTTTGAATTGTATTTGGGTTCCGCTCTCGCAGGAATTTCTTATCCTACTGTAACACGCCTGAAACCAGCGATTTCAACTTCGCCGTAAGTAGAAACATACGCTGCGACAGTTTGCTTATCATCTTTAATAAACTTTTGATCTAATAAACATTGTTCTTGATCTAAAGTTGTGTTATCAGAAATAAAACGCTCCATTTTACCTGGTAAAATTCTATCCCAGATTTGTTCTGGTTTACCTTCAGCTTTTAATTCAGCTTTTGCAGCATCTTCAGCTTCAGTAATAACTTCAGGAGTTAATTGAGCCATAGAAATATAACTAGGCACATTTTTAAGTGTTTTACCTAAACGCCCTAATTCAATATTATCTTTTTCAATTACTGCTATTCTTGCTTCAGTTTCTGATGCTACAAAAGCAGGGTCAAAATCTTTGTAAGATAATGAAGATGCTCCCATAGAAGCTACTTGCATTGCCACATCTTTAACTAAAACCTCGGCGTTATCAACTTTTACAGTCAATCCTACTAAAGCAGCAATTTTGTTGATATGAACATAAGAACCAACATAAGGAGCTTCTAATTTCTCAAAAGCAGTGATGTCTAATTTCTCACCAATAACTCCAGTTTGTTCAATTAATTTTTCAGCAACACTCATGCCACCACAATCGGCAGCTAAAAAGGCTTCTTTTGAGTTGGTGTTTAATGCAATGTCAGCTAACTCATTAGCTAATGCTATAAAGTTTTCATTTTTACCAACGAAGTCTGTTTCACATCCTAAAACGATTGCAACACCTTCAGTTTGGCTTGCGTTAATTTTTGAGACAGCAGCCCCTTCAGATGAATCTCTATCTGCTCTTTTTTCCGCTACTTTCTGTCCTTTTTTACGAAGAACTGCGATAGCTTTATCAAAATCGCCTTCAGCTTCAACTAAGGCTTTTTTGCAGTCCATCATGCCTGCACCTGTAGCTTGTCTTAATTTATTTACTTCAGCGGCTGTTACTTTTACTGTAGTACTCATAGTTGTTGTAATTTAAAAAAGTCGTTCAATATATTTTCAATGAAGAAAAGAACTAAACGACTTATTTGTGTTGTATTAATGTTTTTTATTCTTCTTCTTCAGCAGCAGCTTTTTTAGCTGGTGCAGCTTTAGCTTTAGGAGCAGCTTTTTCAACTACAACTTCAGCTTTAGGAGCCTCTTCTTTAGCTTCAGTTTTCACTTCAACTTTAGCTTTTGGAGCTTCTTCTTTAGGTGCTGCAGCCGCATCTTTTTCAGCTTTACGTTCTGCTAATCCTTCAGATATTGCAGATGTTACATGCGTTAAGATTTTATCTATCGATTTAGAAGCGTCATCATTTGCAGGGATAACATAATCTACTTGACGTGGATCTGAATTGGTATCAACCATTGCAAAAATTGGAATGTTTAATTTTTGAGCTTCTTTAATCGCGATATGCTCACGCTTAATATCTACAACAAATAAAGCACCTGGTAAACGAGTCATATCGTTAATAGAACCTAAGTTTTTTTCTAACTTAGCTCTTAAACGATCAACTTGTAAACGCTCTTTTTTAGACAATGTCATGAACGTACCGTCTTTCTTCATTCTATCAATAGTAGCCATTTTTTTAACAGCTTTTCTAATAGTAACAAAGTTAGTTAACATTCCACCTGGCCATCTTTCAGTGATGTAAGGCATATTAATGTTTCCAGCTTTTTCAGCAACAATATCTTTTGCTTGCTTTTTTGTTGCAACGAATAAAATTTTACGACCAGAAGCTGCAATTTTTGCTAATGCTGCTCCGGCTTCATCAATTTTAGCCGCTGTTTTGTAAAGGTTTATTATATGGATGCCGTTACGCTCCATATAAACGTAAGGAGCCATGTTTGGATCCCACTTACGTGTAAGGTGTCCGAAGTGTACACCTGCTTCAAGTAATTCTTTTACTTCTACTGCCATTTTGTAATAGTTTACGTTCTGTTGAATTAGCAATGATTAAGTGGTCATTTTTTAAAATTCGCCTTAGTCATTTAGATGCTAAACTTTTTGTCCTGAACTCGTTTCAGGAACTTTTTAAATAATACTTTAATTTCGACAAGATTGAGAGAACTGATAAACAGATTACCAATCAAGTTGAGGATATTAACGTTTAGAGAATTGAAATTTCTTACGAGCTTTCTTCTGACCGAATTTCTTACGTTCAACCATTCTTGGATCTCTTGTTAATAAACCTTCTGGTTTTAATATTAATCTGTTTTCAGCATCAATCTCACACATTACGCGTGAAAGGGCTAAACGAACAGCTTCTGCTTGACCAGTAATACCACCTCCGAATACATTTACTGTAATATCAAAGTTGGCGTCATTGTTAGTCAAAACTAAAGGTTGTTTTACTTTGTACTGTAAAGTAGCGGTAGTAAAATAATTAGCTAAGTCTTTTTTATTGATTGTAATGTTACCTTTTCCTGGGGCAACATAAGCGCGCGCAACAGCCGTTTTTCTACGGCCAATTTTGTGAATTACATCCATTTATTTGAATTCGTTTAAGTTAATTGTTTTTGGCTTTTGAGCTGCATGAGCATGCTCTGAACCAACAACAACTGTTAGATTACGGAATAAAGCGGCACCTAATTTGTTTTTAGGTAACATTCCTTTAACTGATTTTTCTACTACTCTTGCAGGATCTTTTCCATACAATTCTGTAGCAGTTAGACTTTTTTGACCTCCTGGATATCCGGTGTGACGAATGTATGACTTGTCAGTCCATTTGTTACCAGATAACGTGATTTTTTCTGCATTGATAACAATAACGTTATCTCCGCAATCAACATGAGGTGTGAAGTTTGGCTTGTGTTTACCTCTTATAAGTTTTGCAACTTTAGAAGCTAAACGACCAAGCGCCTGACCTTCAGCATCAACTAAAACCCACTGCTTATTTACAGTAGCTTTGTTTGCTGAAATCGTTTTGTAGCTTAATGTGTCCACACTATGATTTTTTAATTATTAAACATTCCTCTCTCAAAAAGAGTTTGCAAATTTACGATAATCTATTGGATTACCAAACCTAGTTTAAGGTTTTTTTGTAGTTGAAAATCAGGCAGCTGCAACTAGAAATATTTAAGTACTAAAGGTAGCGCGTTGCAACCTATCATTGATAGATTTTCCTAAGCCAAAATCTGGAAAACGTTCAGCAATAATTACATCGAGATTTTGATGATCTAAATCGTGCATGGCATCATAAAGTTTTGATGCGGCTTCTGCCATATCACCATCTTTTGATAAGATGATTTGAGTTGTAATAGTCTGTTGTTTTAAATCTGATTTAAAAACAAGAATTCCAATGCGTTTACCTATATGTTTTTTAATTTCTTCTAAAATAGTATCGGTTAGAAATGTTTGTGTTGATGGTGCATAATGTCTGTCTAACATCCCAGGTGCATCGGGACTGATTTCTTTACTGTTTTTAATCGTCACTTTGCCAACTACTGCTTCAATATCTTCTATTGCTAAAGCACCTAAACGATAAATGGTAGGTTCATCGTTTTCAAACCCTATAATAGTTGATTCTATTCCGCTAGAACAAACCCCACCATCTAACACTTGATCAATATCGTTTTTAAAATATCGGGCTACATGTTCTGGTTTTGTTGGACTAATGCTTCCAAACGGATTTGCACTTGGTGCAGCCAAAGGAAATGGTAATTGTCTTAAAAGTTTTAAAGTTATAGGATGGTTTGGAACGCGTACTGCAACCGTGTCTTTTCCTGCAGTAATTAAGTTTGGGATTATAGATTGCTTTTTAAGCACCAATGTCATGGCCCCAGGCCAAAAGGCTTTGGCTAATAATTTTGCTTTTTCAGGAACGTAACTTACAATATCTTCTAAGTGCTTAACCGATGCAATATGAACAATAAGTGGATTAAAAAATGGTCGTTTTTTAGTTTCAAAAATGCTTTTAATGGCTTTTTCGCTATAGATGTTTCCTGCGAGACCATATACGGTTTCGGTAGGAATCGCTACAAGTTTGTCGGCTTTTAAAAGGGCAACCGCTTTTGATATGTCTTTTGAAATTATACTCATCGTTAATAAAACAGTCTGCAAAATTACTTAAAAAAATGATGTGATTGCTATTTGAACGCTGAATCCTAGAAAGGATGACCGCGTTAGGAATTGAAACTTTTAGATTGGTTCCTCACCTACCACAAACAAAGATTTGAAAATACGCGGTTGGGATCTGCAAGACGTGATTTTGTTTAGTGGTAATATCTATGTGGGTTATCCATCGTTTAGACCTAGAGAACTTTATAACGAGTAAGGGCTTTTTGATATGTCTTTAGATACAATACTCAAGGTGTTATTTTTTAATATCTGATGAATATCATTTCATATTTTAAAACGCACATATACTTTAGCTTCTATTTAGTAAGATTATCAAGTTTAACTTTTAAATTAAAGAATTATGAAAAAATTTATACTTTTAATACTCGTATTACAGATATGCTGTTTTTGTTCAAAAACCTATGGGCAAGTAACCCAATTCCCTTATTTAGAAGGCTTTGAAAATGAAACTTTCACGCAAGGCGAAAACCTATATTTTATAACCGATTGGTTTGGAAATTATGTTGATAATAGGAGGGTATTCCAAGAGAATATCAATGTAAGAACGGGTGCTTTTGCAATGGGACTATGGCCAGTTGTTGCCGAGGGTGAAGAAGAAGAAGAGGTAGAAGTCTTTGCCCAATTAGATCTTGATCTTACAGGTATGGAAAATGTTGTAGCTAAATTTTGGGTAGCTACCGAAGCCACAGCGGCATATAAACATGTTAAACTTTATTTAAAGCAATCGATGGATAAAGGACTCACCTTTGGACCCAAGTTTATTATGGGAACAGATTATCGTGGGTTTTTAAATGCTGATACACCATATCAAGAATTTACATTTCCCCTTCACACAAGTGCAAATAACAATCCGAATGTGGTTTTACAATTTATAGTAAAATCGGGCGCCAGAAATGGAACTGTAGCAAAGTTATTTATTGATGATGTTTATATTTATGCTGCACCTGAAGATGTATTCCCTCCGGTTGCATTAGAACCGAAACCTCTTAATGTAAATGAAATTAATATTGGCTTTAACGAATCTGTAGATGAATCAGCATTAGATCCAGCAAACTATATTTTCTCATTTGGATCTCCTACAGGACATAGTGATTCAGAATCTGGAGGACATAAAATTACTGATTTAAAGGAATTACCGACTATTGGCTCGATTACTCACACTGAACCAGATATGTTGACCTTGAATTTAAATAGACCTATTAGCATTGGTAAATATTATGATCTTGAAATTTCAAATATTAAAGACCTTGCAGGAAATACTATGGTAACAAGTATAAGCACATTCATCTATAATCCTCTTACTAAAGGACTCGTTATTTCTGAGATTATGTATGATGAGCCTCCTAAAGAGCAGAACGACAATCTTGAATTTATTGAGTTGTATAATAATACGGATGCACCCATTGAATTAGGCGGACTGATGATAAAGGGAGGTATTGCTAGTGGAAAATTACCTGAATTTGCATTACAGCCCAGTTCTTATTGGGTTACTGCCAAAAATTCTGCAGCATTTTACGATGTTTTTGGAGTAATTGTTCATGAATGGATGGGAGCTAACTTAAGTAATGATGAAGCAGAATCACTTTTTATTGTTAATACTAATCACCATTCAGGTGTTATGATAGATTCACTTACCTATACTCCAGGTAAACCATGGCCAGAAGGGGCAGCAGGTCAAGGGCATTCCATGGAACTTATTGACCCTTTATCAGATAACAGTAACCCTGTAAATTGGAAAAATTCTAGTAACTATTTTGGTAATTATAAAGGATATGATATTTATGCTAGTCCGGGATCTGCAACTCTTGGTACTGAAGATAAGCTTTCACAAAATGTTTTGAAGCTTTATCCAAATCCAGTAACAAATGGCATCCTTAATATTGAAAGTACAACCGGAAATCTAGCAACTATATATAATGCTTTAGGTCAAAAAGTCTTTTCAACTAAAATAGATGATTCATATAATATTCAAACATTTAATTTAAGCGGATGGCAGTCAGGTGTGTATTTTGTGAAAATTAGTGATGGGAGAAATACGTCCATAAAAAAATTGATTTTAAGGTAATGTATTAAGAAATCCATAAAAAGGTAATCAATATATAAAATCTGAATAAACCCTGATAGTATCAAATCTATCAGGGTTTATTTTATTAAAGTGTAAAAAGAAGTATTTAAGCGAAACATATATAACTAAAGCTAACTGAGCGAGTCTACAAAAATGATATACTTGTATTAATCGAAGTTTACGAGACGAAACACTTATAGAATTTATTCAGAAGTAATAAAACCAGTTTCTTTAAAAAAAATAAGAGTAATAATTAAATTTTTACCCCATTCAAAATAATGCTATTATTTCTTTTGTAGTATCATATTATCTACATAAAATTTAAAAATATCAATGTGCTAATTTTAAAAACACAAAAGATGAGCACTATTTAATATTTAGTTAGTTCCAAAAGTAAATCTAATGTCTTTTACAATAAAAATGGCGTTAAAACCCTAGTTGAAACTGATGGATATCATTTGTAATACAACAAATGGAAATTACTTTAGTTTCATATTAATTTTAAATAATAAATACCATGAAAACATTAATTTTATTAGGAGCGTTGGCTATTATAGGAACTACAACTCTATCCGCACAGGACAAAATTCAAGATAGAGATCAGGATCGTGTTATGTTAGTTGATGGAGACGTGTTACAAATTAAAGACCAGGACCAAATTCGACTCAAGGACAAAATAGTATTAAATGATGGTACTACGGTAAACCCGGATGGATCGTATATGACTAGAGATCGTGATAGATTGCGTTTAAAAGATGGTGAATGCTTAGATAATGATGGCGTAAAATATAGAAATGAATACCAATATCGCTACAAAGTGCAGCAGGAGAATAAAGGGTTGTCACAAAGTCAAGTTCAAGAACGTAACCAAAATAGATATCAAATTATGGTTATGGATGGTGAAGCTTATCAAATTAAAAACCAATCACAAAATCAGATTCGTGAACAATTAAAACTGAATAATGGCACAACGGTTAATCCAGATGGAACATATCAAACACGAGATCGTAAACAATTACGTTTGCAAGATGGTGAATGTTTAAATATGGTTGGTGACATGTACAAAAACACGTTTCAGTATAGAAAAATGATTAATAAAAAATCTATAAAGAAAAATAAAATTCAGAAAAAACCTCAAATTAAGAAACAGAAATCAAAAAAACCTGTTTATTAAACTAATAACTAAAAAGGGTTTTTTTTACTAAAAACCCTTTTTTAATTACTATATACCATGAAATCTTATAACTATAAATTAAGTAGCCTGTTGTTGATTCTTATATGCAATTATACAGTTTTTGGGCAAAACACATCAGATTCAGTTGAGCAGAGCAAAATGGAAGATCCATCTTATGTTTCTATAGCGGTAAATTTCATGAATGATGCGGTTTATTTAGGTAGAAAAGATTCAATTTCTGCTCCATATTTATATCCTTCCATTACTTATTTCAATAAAACGGGTCTTTATGCAACGGGGTCCTTTTCATTCCTTACTAAGTCAAATGAAAGTAGGATTGATTTATTTTTAGGCACCATTGGATATGAAATTAATTCTAACAAATTTAGTGGCGATATATCATTCACAAAATACTTTTTTAACACAGATAGTTATAATGTGATTTCTGAAGTTGAAGCAGATTTAACAGCTACCTTAGGTTATGATTTTGATGTTTTTAATTTGAACCTATCATTAACCAATTTTTTTAATAAAAACAGCACTTCAGATATCTTTTTATCTTCTGAAATAAGTCACGATTTTGTTTCTACAGATAGAAAGTTTCAAATCTCTCCTACTATGGGGATTTTCTTAGGTTCTCAGAATTTCTATAAAGAATACTATATATACAATAGGTTTGGTAGCGAAAGAAGCACAGGGACAGGTCAAGGTACTGGAGGCACGGCAGATCCTATTGAAACAACTACTGTAGTGCTTGAGGAAAGTGAAAAGTTTGACCTTATGGCAGTAGAATTTAGTATTCCCATTTGGTATATGGCGAAGCCTTTTACAGTGTCCTTTTTACCCGTTTTAGTAGTTCCACAAAACCCAGCAACTTTAACTGTAGATTCGGCTATATATGAAGAGGATTTAGAAAACACTTTCTATTGGATGGTAGGCCTTAGTTATAGATTTTAAAAAAAGACATACGCTTATTTAAAATAAGAGATGGTTATATATAAGGTGTTTTAAACACATAAACATCTTCCTGTTTAAAACTCCTCATGCATTTTAAATTGAGTGTTTTTTGTTTATGAGCTTCTTAATAGGTTTTACTTTATTTATATAAATGATTTATATCAGTTATCTCTTAAACCTGATAGGTATCATTGACCTCTTAAAACTGATAGGTATCATTTCATTCTCCTATAAAGATTTATAAGTTTATTTAGTTTTTAAAAGTTAAGTTTTCAACTTACGAAACGCTTAACATTTAAAAACATTAACTAATTGTTTAATTAAATCATGTAATCATGAAAAAATTAATTACTTATTTACGGATAATGGTTTTTTTGCCATTTATATTTATTTGTTCTAGTCAGACTATGAACGCGCAAGGTAACGGTGGTGGCGGTAACGGCGGCGGTGGCGGCGGCAATGGCGGCGGTGGCCATAATGGCGGCGGCGGTGGCGGCGACGACGGTGAAATAGGGGGAAATAACCTATCATTTCCAGTTATTTTTGCAGATGGAGGATCTAAAGTGTTACCCGGCACATTAGAAGCCTATTCACTTGAAGGCGTATGGTGGTATGTTTGGGGTGAAGACCCTATTGACCCACAAGCACCACTTTATAGTTGTGAACCGCTAGATAATAATAGTGGTAAATGTATAGATGGTACAGATCCTGGTGATGGAACATCGGAAGTGTATAAAGCTTATATACAAAAAGATTTGAAGAATGTTTGGCAAGCCCATAATGCACCCGTACCAGCTGGAGAAACTCTGAATGTTGATTGGGTTGACTGGGGTGATAACCTAGAATCGATAGCTTGGAAAATTAATTCAAAGGTCAGAGCAGAAATAGTTTTATTGCAAGATATAGATTCTGTAACTCAATTTAGTATGAGACATGTTGATAGTTGGGGTATAGATGAGGTTCATGGTTTACAAACTACACTTGACGATGAGCCTGTATACGCTGCAGGAACTCAAGCTACTGTTTTTACTCCAAAGGCCAGATTAACTATGCAAAAATTGAATTACACAAGCTCAAGTATTGATCCTTCTAGACTTATCTGGGTACCAGAAACTGGATGGACAGAAGCACAAGGTGAACATGCTGATATTATAAATGAGCCTATATTAAATCAGGCTATTTCTGAAGCTGGAACTGGTCCTGACTTCTTTAATGCCGAAATTAATGTAAAAGGCAAAATAATGTTTGGATATACATGGGATGTGGGTGATAAGAATCAAGGAGAAGGATACTATAGATTGACGTTTAGTTTTGATGAAGGTGATGAAGCAATAGGAACTGCTAAATTTAATGAATTTACTCAGATAATAGTGGCAGAAGAAGAAGAGGGAGAAGACCATGAAATAGCAAAAACTACTGAAATTACCGAGGAAGGCGGACCTGGTAGTGGCGGCGTTCCAGTGATGGATCCATCTAATAATTTAACCTATATAGATGTGCTTATTGGAGAAGATGTGAGTGATTACCTTCCGTGGGTAGCAGTAACAGGTCTAGAACTCATTGATGCAGCTAATGATGTGTCTCTTGGTTCAATTACAGACGGGATGTGGATAGATATCAATGAAGTTCCTATATCCAATCTTAGTGTTGAAGCAATAGCAACAAGTGATGTTGGTAGTGTTAAATTCGAACTAAGCGGAGAGCATTCTACGTCAAGTAGCCAAAATGTTGCGCCTTATACGCTTTATGGTCACACAAATGGTGATTATTCTGGAAAGGACTTTACAAAAGGAAATTATAACTTGACTGTGACACCTTATGCTGAGGATGATTTGACTGGTGAAATAGGAATACCAATTACAGTTTCATTTGAAATGGTATCCGCACCACCTGAAGGCGCAGGAAATAACTTATCCTTCCCAGTAATTTGGGCCGATGGCGGTTCTAAAGCATTACGTGGCACTATGGGAGATTATACAATTAATGGTGAATGGTGGTATGTTTGGGGCGAAGACCCTATTGACCCACAAGCAACACTATATAGTTGTAAGCCATCAGACAATAACCCAAATAAATGTGAAGATAATTCAGATCCGGGTGATGGAGTCTCTGAAGTATATAAAGCTTACATACAAAAAGATGCAGACAATACTTGGCAAGCCTATAATGCATCTGTTCCTGATAACGACACACTTTATGTAAACTGGGTTGATTGGGGAGATAACCTAGAATCTTTAGCCTGGAAAATCAATTCGAAGGTAAGGACTGAGGTGGTTTTAGTGCAAGACATAGATTCAGTAATGCAATTTAGTATGAGACATGTTGATAGTTGGGGTATTGACGAAGTTCATGGTTTACAAACTACACTAGATGATGAAGTAGTTTATGGTTCAGGAACTCAAGCTACTGTTTTTACTCCAAAAGCCAGATTAACTATGCAAAAATTGAATTATAAAAGTGGCAGCTTTAATCCGTCAAGACTTTCTTGGTTAGCTGATGAAAAAAAATGGACAGAAGCAAATCCAGAAGAAGAATTTGACATTATAAATGAGCCTATATTAAATCAGGCTGTTTTTGAAGCTGGAGATGGCAGTGGATATTTCAATGCCGAAGTTAATGTAAAAGGTAAAATAATGTTTGGATATACATGGGACGTGGGTAGTAAGAATGAAGGAGAAGGACATTACAGATTGACGTTTAGTTTTGATGAAGGTACTGAAGGAATAGGTACCGCTAGATTTAATGAATTAACTCAAATTATAGTACCAATTGAGGAAGAATCTAAAACTAATAAGACCCAAGAAGCTCCTTCAGACGGAGGTATAGCTATAATGGATGCATCTAATAATCTTACTTATATGGATGTCCTTATTGGAGAAGCAGGAATAATATTAGGTACAAAAAGTACAGAAAATTCTAAAGTTGTACCTTTCAAAATATATCCAAATCCAACAACTGGAATTATTAACATAAAAAATACAACTGGTAATTTGGTGAATGTTTTTGATGTACTAGGTCATAAAGTATTTACAGCTAAATTAGATGGCTCATCTGATTCTAAAACATTGGATTTGAGCGCATTGCAAACAGGCTTGTATTTTGTGAAAATTAGCGACGGTAGAAATGCTTCCGTGAAAAAAATAATAATAAAGTAGTAGGTTAATAAGATTATAAAACCTTAATAAATCCTGATAGTTTTAAAACTATCAGGATTTATGTATTTAAATACAGCATAAAAGTTAGAGGGCGTAGAGACGTTGTTTTCGAAATAATACGTGTATCAATACATTAAGTTCGCAATACCCTTTAAAATGATGTGCATAGCGTGTTCTTAGGCGATGTAGTTTAATTTAAATTTAGTTTGGTAATGACAATTAGCCATTGCATTCGCGTTAGGGATTGCAGTGAAAAGCCCACAGCGAGGTACGAGCGAGGACTTGAAACGTAAAGCCCGACCCTTTGGGAACGCCCAAAATAAAAAGCTACTCTTTTTACTAAACTTATTATAACTGCATAAGAGGCAATTTTTGTCTATTTTTGCAGCGCTATGCAAGAATTACAACTTTCAGATTGGTTACCTACCACAAACAAAGAGGTGAAAATACGCGGTTGGGATGAACTGGACGTTATTTTATTTAGTGGTGATGCCTACGTGGATCATCCATCTTTTGGACCTGCAGTTATTGGGCGAATTTTAGAAAGTTATGGTTTGCGTGTTGCCATTGTACCACAACCTAATGTTAAAGACAATCTTCAGGATTTTGTAAAAATGGGTAAGCCAAAATTGTTTTTTGGTGTTACTGGTGGTTGTATGGACCCGATGCTTAGCAATTACAATGCGAATAAAAAGCGAAGAGATAAGGATGCGTATACACCTAATGGTGATATTGGTTTTAGACCAGATTACGCCACCACGGTTTACTCGAATATTTTAAAAGATAAATGGCCAGATACACCTATTTTAATTGGTGGTATTGAGGCGTCATTGCGTCGTGTGACGCATTACGATTATTGGAGTGATAAGCTGATGCCTTCTATTTTAGAAACATCAAAAGCAGATATGTTAGTTTATGGCATGGGCGAACAACCCTTGCGCGAAGTGGTGCGTTTAATGCAAAAAGGGGTGCCTTTTTCTAGTATTACGACGATTAAACAAACGGCTGTTTTATTGGATGCTGGTGCAAAAATCCCAAAAAATAGTAATTGGGAAGATGTTGAAATAGCATCGCATGAAGTGTGTTTAGCGGATAAGAAAAAATATGCGTCTAACTTTAAGGTTATAGAACAAGAATCTAATAAGTTAGCGGCAAGACGTATTTTTCAGAAAGTTGGTGATAAAACATTGATGATTAATCCGCCTTGTCCTACGATGACAGAAGCTGAAATTGATGCGTCTTTTGAGTTGCCATACACGAGAATGCCTCACCCAAAATATAATAAGCGTGGACCTATTCCGGCTTATGAAATGATTAAGTTTTCTATTAATATACATCGTGGGTGTTTTGGTGGTTGTAGTTTCTGTACGATTTCTGCACACCAAGGCAAGTTTATTGCGTCTCGTAGTCAGGAATCTGTATTAAGAGAAGTGGACACCGTGGCTAATATGCCAGATTTTAAAGGGTATTTATCTGATATTGGTGGACCGAGTGCGAATATGTACAAGATGAAAGGCAAGGTGCAATCTATATGCGATAAGTGTGTAGCACCTTCGTGTATTTCGCCAGTTATTTGTAGCAATTTAGACACATCGCATAAGCCGTTAACCGAATTATACCAGGCGGTTGATAGTCACCCGAAGGTAAAAAAATCATTTATTGGAAGTGGTATTCGTCACGATATGTTGGTACCTGAATTTAATAAAAATGCAGATCCAAAAGAGCTTGACGATTACACCGAAGAAGTGATGACGAAGCATGTTTCTGGACGACTTAAAGTAGCTCCAGAACACACTAGTGATCCTGTTTTAAAATTGATGCGTAAACCATCGTTTAGTTATTTCCATAAGTTTAAAGAGCGTTTTGATAAGATTAATATAGCGAAGGGATTGAAGTTACAATTGATACCTTATTTTATTTCGAACCATCCGGCTTGCGAAGTTGAAGATATGGCTAATCTTGCTGCAGAAACTAAAGATATGGGTTTCCAGTTAGAGCAAGTTCAAGGCTTTACGCCAACACCTATGACGGTGGCTACGGTAATTTATTATAGTGGTTACCATCCTTACACGCTTAAAAAAGTAAATACACCTATTACCCGAAAGGAAAAAGATGAGCAACATCGTTTTTTCTTTTGGTATAAAGACGAAAATAAAGACTGGATTAAAAAGACTTTAAACAAATTAGGACGTCAAGATTTATTAAAAGTATTGCTTCCTGAAAAAACTGAAAAGTGGCGTAAAAACAAACCAACCGGAGAGGCAAAAAACACCTTCGATGATGCAATTCCTTTTAATCAAAGGAAGAATAAGGCTAAGTTTAGGGGTAAGAAGAAGCGAAGATAGTTTTTGTTTTAGGAGTTCAAATTTCAGTACGATTTTATAATCAAAAGACCTTTATTTTTAATTCAATTCAATTCAAAACCAAACGATGATTACAGATATAGCTATAAACAAACCAGAGCCTTTTTTGCCTGAACAACCATTACCACAATTTAATAGATCTATAAATGTTCATCGTGCCATTAAAGGTTTAGAAGCTGGTAAACCTATACTCATAACAGAATTTTATAGTAATGGTTTGGCGCTGCTTAATGAGTTACATAATCATCTTAAAAAAACCTTACCGAACAAGACGTTCCAAGAGCAGCGCACGTATCGGGCGGCATATCGAAAGCTATCCAATCTTATTTATATAAAAATTTCGGACCATAAATTAGCTGTTAAAAAAGCGCCAGCTATTGGTTGGTTGTCAAAACTATATCCAGAAACCAGTAATTTTCTATTGCCTTTTTCCAAAGTTCAAGGACTTAATAGCTCATGGCAATGGTTCCAAAAGGGTGTTTTACTTCCTGTATTGCGAAATAAAATTCATCCGTATTATGGTGTTTATTTCCCTACGCGGTTTGATCATTTAATACTTTTTGATAATTGGTTAAAACGCTATGACGGGCCTAAAAAATCAGCTATAGATGTTGGAATAGGAA
>Ga0208544_10001671_pt1 | contig 15077 bp, 22 predicted proteins | sample DEB08_DNA_9_FD_184526 | JGI IMG/M metagenome (GOLD analysis project Ga0208544, IMG submission 184526) | Aqueous microbial communities from the Delaware River and Bay under freshwater to marine salinity gradient to study organic matter... | ecosystem: Environmental > Aquatic > Marine > Coastal ... | reverse complement strand
ACCCCATAGGCATTCCCTTGATAAATTAATAAACATTTAATTGATTATATACACAAGCTCGAAAGTAACCCTGTTGTCAATTCTGGCGCCTTTGCTGCGGCGTCTGCAGTCCTGAAGAAGCAACTTTAGCCTTATTCTCAGTGCTTTGCAGGTTGGGCATGGAACCGGGCCCCTGAATATTGAATTACTTATTTGGGGTCTGCGCCTACAGTTTGGCAACCTTCTCGCTTACTTTCATCGCTGAGCCGAACATCTTTTAGCCTCCGATTAGCTTCATCAGCCCGTCAGTTTGCTCATTAGGTGCTAGTCTTTCATAGTTGCCCAAGTAGTCTGGCATCTATCCAAATGCTCGTGGCATCTGTCCGTTCAAGATGTAAGTCAAGTCTCTGTTCATGGTTCGTTTCGAGTGCTAATTGTTAGCGTTGGCAGCCTTTCCGGGCTAGAAGTCGTCGTGAGTACGGCGCTCCAGAACTTCAAACAGCCTCTTACGATCGAAGTCAATCGGATTGATCAGATCCAAGGTGTCATCGATCAGCCTCTGCTTGATCATGTCGTCCAGCAGGGTTTCGCACGAGAAGGAAGGGCTCGAGTTGATCTCAAGTAGCCAGCATTTGTAATCCTCATCGATAATGACATCGAACCCGTAGAGGTCGAAGCAACACGGGTTGTAAGTCATGTCGTTCTGTGCGGAAACTAGCGCTTTCAGGCAAACATCGCGGATTTGATCCCAGATCTGCGTGTCCCAGTCGATCTTCAAGTCGTCCTTGAATGTCTTCTTAAGAGTTTGGAGGGATACTTTGGAGCCGCCGTAGATCCGGTCTGTGGCGTTGCAGTCGTAGTTGTTCAAATTGTATTTGTTGATTGACACGTTCGTTAAATGGATGTATTTGTTCGCTTTATCAGTGGGATCGAGTGTGTATGGCTGGGTAGAGAACCTGCCAAAGCCCTCTTTGTAAATGAATGCCTCGAGCGGGTTCACACTCGTGACTAGGATGTAGATTCTCAGATCGAACTTGTACCCATTTAGTAACAGCGGGTTCTTAATATACTTTTACATCACCATTGGTTCTCCGTAGGTGATCTGAGAGATGTCGTTGACAACCTAGATTCCTCGACCTCGACTCTTCGCAGCTGGTTTCATTATCCAGTAATTGAACTTGCCCTCTCTGTCTTCCAAATCGCTGAATACCTCCAAGAACGAGACATACTCTTTCGGCAGCACGAAGGTCAGAGGCATGATGTTGAATACGTTGTTAGCTTTGGGCGAGAACTTCTGCGCTCGTTCAATGTTTCGCTTCAGGAAGTCCTTACGGGAGACGTTCTTGGAACCAATGAAGTGGTTTGCACGTTGCCAGACGATTAGCTTAGTGATATCAGATTTTATCTTCGACCACGTCCACATTAGGTTCCACGAGTTGCGAAGGTCTAAGCCATGAGGCAGCTCGTTCCATCTCTTCTTGCGGGAGAAAGACCGTGTGATTATATCGTACACTTCTGTTTTAGTTTTCACGACTCGGAAGTACAGCTCTTGGTTACGATCTGGGTTGATCAATGAGTTAGGCTTAGATGGAGTAGGACCAGCAGCCGCGGCAGCTCCTTCAGTCTCAGCCAACGCTGCTTTCACGATCTACCCTTCGTCTTGCCCCTTCAATTGTTAGTACTTCTCCCTGAGCTGCGCCTGTGACATGGCTTAAAACATTAGATCTTGGTCCCGGTTGTGCATCTTGTGCTCCAGTTCGTTTAAGTTTTTGCCTACCAAGTTGAAATGGTTGGGCACTATGCTAGCGTAATCTTTATACGCCTTTTGCAGCGGATCCTGTTCGAACTAATGTTTATTTTGCAACGCAATGTTAGTGTTCATCAGGTTGACAAACGACGCGTAAATATTTCGCGTTTCTCGAATTGCGTAGTTCAAGTCAAATCCACTCATTCCGCAATGCTGACCAACGAAGATGTCATAGAAGTTCCGGTACAAGTGAGAATAGTCAATTAGATCTTCCTGAAGTTAGACATTTCGTGGAATCTTGGCTTTGGGCAGCAACTTCTTTTTAGCTAGAGCTTTACTGACGGGCTTACCTTTCGGGCTTACTGTGCTAATGGCGACATTCTATTGCTTGGTGTCAGATGCCTATTCAGTTATGAAACTGGGTTGCGCCTTGTCGGCGGGGTTGATGTCTTCAAGTTTAGAAGGTGTCTAATGTTGCGATAATTATCGGGGTGTTTGCTGACTTGTTGATTTGTTTCCGACTTCGGGCTATTTAGCTGGAGTTGGGGATAGATCCTTCTTCTTTTTGAGTCTTTCCATGCGTTCTAAGCGTTCATCGTACTTCTTCTTCATTTCTTCCTCAACCTGCTTGGCCTTTTCAGCTAATACTTTCGCTTTCACTTTAAAAGGATTGTCTTCTTCTTTGGTCTCAGACTCGTCCACCACTACTATATCTCGGTCATTGAAATCATTGGCTGAGTCAGGTTGCGGCTTAGCCATTTTTCTATCTGTAAGTTCTTTCTTCATGAGGGCCAACTCGTCTTCGTCCTTGGTTGTGGCTTTGATAGACAAGGAGTAAAAGCCCTGTGTTTCGAAGTCCTCTCCCTTGTCAGCATTCTAACTGGGAGAAGACTCGCCCTCGATCGGGTCTCTAATCTCCACATCCTCTGCAGTTTGCTGGTTGTGTTTGGAAGATGTCACTCTGGTTTTGCCTAAGGTTGTCTGCATCTACTCAAGTTCTACGTCTTCAGCAACTTCCGTGAGCACGGGCTAACCAATGTTTTGCGGTTCATCCTCGCTTGTTTCATCGCCATCTTCTTCCTCATCTTCCTCTTGATGGTGTTCTTGATTTTCTTGGTCATCGGATTCACTCTTGGTACCTGGTTCGTTCTGTTCGGTAGCATTATCCAGCTTGGTTTGGTCTTGCGGCAATTCTTGGTTGCAAGTGGAGTCGATGGGGTTTTCGTGCTGCTCGAAGTCTCCCAGTTCCTCAGCGCGCATCATTATCATCTCAGATGTACTTGTAACCTGCTGTTTCAAAGGCAAAGGTTACGGCTACTCGAGGTGGAATTGCTAGGCCTCAGTATCATCGTAGTGACTTTCGATTTCTTCATCCAACCCATGTTCGTTTGCTTCTTCCCCTGGCGACACACTCCTCGCAACGTCTACAGGTTACCCAACCGAAACCGCGTCCAGATCTGCATTGTCTTGTTTAGCCGCTGAGTGTTTGTTTTGTTATGGCGTAGCAGCTGATTTAGGTATTTACTAAGTCTTTTTGGTGCCTTAATATCTGGGGGGCCTTTAAATTGAGGATGGCTGCGTGGATTACGATTTGTCGCTGGCGGCAGTTGTTTTGCTTTGCTTCAGATTGGGCTTTGAGAACACATTTTTGGACGCTTCTTCTTGCTGCTTCAGCTTGGACCCCTTTTGGTTTTTGGTTAAATCATTTGAATGCAAACCAGGCGTAGTTGATATTAGTTTAGCTTGAGTCTACTTGGGCTTTGAGTTGGAGCGGTGTCTGCTTTGTTACGAGGCAGTCCGTCCATCTCGACTGTACGGGCGAGTGCGTTGGGCATTGGCTGAAGACTAGTTGCGGATGGAAGTGACACTCCGGGTCAGCTCGTTGTTCCCATCCCGGTGAAGACCCGTATCCACGTTCTTTTCCTTGGCCTTCCGAGGTTGCTCTTGCACCTTCTCTTTGGCTGGCAAGTTGAAGAACGGCTTGTAAATATTTTTAGCAGTGGATTTGACGGTCGTTTTGCGCTCTTCGTAGAGTTCTTCTTTCTTTGCAGGTTTCTTCTTGGTAACTCGGGTGGTAGCTTTGCTGTTTACTGAATTGGTTGTGTGGAGGGGCAGTCCTTTGTTCATTCTGTCGTTGGCTGCCCTTAAGTCTTCTTCTGTATCTGCATCGGCGGCTCTCTCGACTTTCCTCTTAGGTTGCATGACACTTGATTGAGCGTGTGACTGAGATTAAGACTTCTATGGCTGATATGCTGTCTACTCCTTCTTCGGGGGTCTGAAATTGTTGTGTACGGGTCCGGCTGCAGACTTCTGGGTCTGCATACCGCCTTGAATTTTAGTCTTTTGCAACTAGGCTTTCATAAATGCCTGCATTTCCTTTTTTGACATCTTGCCCCCCGGCCTGGCAAGTCTGGCTGCGCCTGCTTCACCCGCCACTGGAGATTCACTGATTGCTGTTGCCGGACTGGCCACAACCGGCACACTAATCTACGAAGTTGAATAGTTCGAAATCTGGTCGTCCATCACCCGCTACGGGTCAATTACGGTAGTTGAAATAGATTGCGTGTCGGCTGTAACTCGCTGCTAAGCCTGTGCATAAGCAAACGGGTCTGGTTGCTGTTGAGCGGGAAGAGACACTTGGTTTAGAATGGCCACTTCGGGTTGTTTGGGTTCCAGCTTGTAGAAGTTGTCATCGTCGAGGAAGTTCTTGCTGCTTTCGCCGAAGAAGTTAATTACATTGTCCACCTATGACCTTTCCTCTATTTCCAGCTCTAGGCAGTCCTTTAACTTTATGGCTTTGCGCTCGTACTTTTCAAAACGATCGATGCCTGAAGGAAGGATAACATTGCCTTCGCCTTTTACCATATCCGAGTTGAGCTCATCGAGTATCTGCTGGAGCTACTCGGTCTCCATGTCATAAATGTCTTCGATGTAGGGAAGTTCTTTCATTGATTGATAATGACAATTTAAATTTATTAATAATATTCAGTTTAATTCAAATCCCACGCTGCCCACTCCACAAGTCCCCTCCTTTATTTCATTCAAAGCTTTTACGACTCAGACTAGCTTGGCGCACTCGAGTAATAAGACTGCTCGAGTTGCTCATCGAAAATGAGTTTGAACAAGTTTTCGTTGATGGCTTCGGAGCCTCGCTTGAAGTTTAAGTCTGGCGGGGGAATCACCGGGTCAACCACTATTCTGAATGTGTTGTCGAGCAATCTTGGGATCATCTTTGTGAGAATTGGACAGCTCATCTTGAGACAGGGATTGGAGTTAACCTCGATGATGGACACGGCAAAGTCGCTGTCTATCATGAAGTCGAAGCCAAACACTTCAAATTGGTAGTTCAGTCGCTTTGGATCTATTCTACGTCCCTCGGGTCCGAAAGCCACTGCGCGGAAACTCTGCTTCACTAGTTGCTCAATCTGTGGCAATATTTCCTTTTAGAAACTGATTCCCTTGTACTGTGTCTCATTGCTCTTGTCGAGAAAGTCTTGGAACTCCTTGTAAGTAAGTTTGTTTCCATTCTCGTACTTACCATAGTCATTGCTATTTTTCTGAACCGCATCATTTGTCAAGTGCACATACCTATTCTTAAGCTTACCAAGGTTGTACTCCTTGGAACTGGTCCTCAAATACCCCTCTTCATAGAAATACCCTCTCAAGTTCCCATTCACACTGCTCAGCATCGCAAAGACGCGAATGTCGAACTTGCGCTTGTTGACGAGCAAGGGTTTGTCGATGTACCGTTAAATGATTAGAGTGTGCAGGTCGGTGCCTGCTTCCTCCATGATACTCTACGCAACTGCTGGCGCGTTCTCTTCATCAGTCATAAGACGGGTGCTGGGTTGAGTAAGATGAGAAGTACCATAAGCTTTACTCTATTCACTCTACAGCTCTTGTAGAGCTTCTTTGGACATCAAATTTTGACCAGCCTACTGAATCGCTTTCTTCTCAGCCAGTGCCATAGAATCCTTAATCTTCTTTTTGATCTGCTCCAGATTGTTCTCAATCGAAATACCGTGTCCTTGATTCGAGTTCTCTCCGGGCTTCAGGATCCAGATTGCGTCAGGATTGTCAGCAATGTAATCCATTAGTGCTCTGATTTGTTGATGTTGGTTCTTTCTGTTAACGTGGAGGGTGAAGGGGAACACCTTCTCAGTGAACACGTTGCGGTTGTGACGTGCGTAGAAATCACGGATGTTCACTAGCAGGTGCTTCTTACTTGCAAGTAAATGATTGTTTTCCATCCTGTTGTAAATGATCAGGTGCGAACACTGTTTCTTCTTTCCAAAAATCTAGTTTACACTTCCATTCTAAACGCCATCAACATTACCAGCAAAGCTGTCTTTGGCGCTAGGCTAGAGCATGTTAGTGACCCTGTGCTTAATCCACGAGGTCCAACAGATGTGCGCCCCAGACATGACCGACTCTTCACATGACAAGCCTCGCGAGTCAAATGGCTGCAGCCACCATCGCGAGCGGAGAACATTCCTAACGATCGGGTGATTGTTGCCAGCACCCACGAAGAACTTGAATGGGTTGGAACCCTGATGATTTTATTCTCTCGGGACACCACCACTTAGCGCGGACTGATTAGTGCTTTCTTTTATTGTGTTCGTGACTGTTGGTGCCGTGACTGAAGGAGATAGCTGCCTCGATGTCTAAGTTTAGGTCTACTGTTAGTTCTACTTGGTTTGCAAGTCAAAGGCCTTCTAGAGCCCTTGAGTACAAACCTTGAGTGCCTTTTCCTTGAGGTTGTTAAAGAATTCTCTTGAACGGAGCTAGCTGCTGCGGTCATTGACTCGAGGCACTGGGATGTGCACCGACTTGAGAAGTTTGATTTCTTGAGCGTTGAGCATATACTGCTCCTAGGGCAAATGGATCAGTTTACTTGCAAGCCTGATCAAGTCGTTTGACAGCCGGATGCTTTTGTTGATTGGATGGGTGCTGTAAAGGAATCTCGGGCCATTTTCTGGCTCGGAGTGTACCGTTTTCAAGACGTAAGACTTTTGCTTGCTCTCCGTCTGATCCTTTGCCGACTTTCGTTTTTGCATCATCTGAATCTCATCTTCGAGGAGTTAGGTTGCAAGTTAAGTGAGCCCACCGCCGATTTTCGGAGCATCGTCCAGATTAACATGACTAAGTTTTGGCAAATCTGAATTTGACCCACCTCGTTCGAAAAGTATCGGCGACTTCTTATCTCTATTATCGAAGGTTCCCCGCTTATTCTACTTGAAGACTTTGGTTGAGGTGTTTGCTTGGAGCCATTTTGGTGCACCAGACGAAGACCCAAAACTGCACCTTGTAATCGAATTCTTGTTCTTCTCCTAACTCCTGGGCTACTTGACCATTCCAGTCTCCAGCTGGTGATTACGGAGTAGTTGCCGCTCGTGTTCAATCTACTTCAACAGTTGCTTCTTGTTTTCTTTGTCTCGTTCTTTCTCCACCTGGCAACTCAAGAAGATCATCTTCTATGTAATCTAGTTTAAGTAGTTCTTAGCAGCGACTCTCTGCGTCGTCTGGGCTTTCTCTTCAAAGCCCAGCGACCTTAATCGTTTGACAGTGTCTTCATTAACACCGCCTTCAAACTCACGACCAGTGTACTGGTATTCCACCACGTTTGCACGCCCATTTTTAGTCGAAATCTGGGTGGACCTAGCTCCTCCAAACATTCTTTGATTCTAACTTTCTCGCTTCAAGCCAAATCCGTTCTGCATGGTCTTCGACAGGACTGGCATGTGCAATTCACACTTTGCTTCTGTTCCTGCTGTTATGGGGTAATACTGCCGCGATTCTACCAGGTCTTTAACAAGAAAACTGGGAGTGCCATTCTTCTGATCACGTTCAACTGACTTGGTTTGCTCTGGGTAGTAGTGGTGGAGCTAGCCGAGCTCGACCGACTTACGGTTGAGCTCTCTTTCCTATGAGCTTTGCTAGTCGATGACACTCTTGCCGCCACCACCGAAGTCAACACTGTTTTCTGTCACGGCGACCCCTCGATTCGCTGGCATCGCTGTCATGTTGCCTTTCTTGCGTTAGCCTTTTGGAGTCACTTGGCCTTTGAGGGATCGTTTTTGCCGAAACCTGTGCAAGTCGTTCGCGTCTACATAGATCTCGGTCAAATCGACTTTGTCATCAAGTGCTTAGCCCTTGTAATTATAAAATTGCTTGTCAGCACCCATCATACGATAGTGATCAGCACTTATGCCACTCACTGCTCCTCCACCTCCTCCTATCTTTAAATATCCGGCAGCATATCCAGCAGCGTTGTTGTTGAAAGCTGTGAGCTACTTTTTAAACACCTCTGTGTTCCGACTAGATTACTACTGTCTGGCAGCATCAGTTGATGACAGCTGCTTACTGGGGTTCTTCCTGGTGGACTTCTTTGGTGCAGCGGTTTTCGGAAGAAGGGCGAAAGGTGGGTTCGAGACTGAAATTAGTTTCTTAGTCGTTGTCAATGATTACAAGGTGCTCATTTTGGGTCCTGTTAAGCTTTACCGTTTATGTTTACGACATTAACTGCCCGGGATCTTCAACTTGGGTGAAGGACTGCTGCCATGCTACTGACGCTTGCTACGACTTGGTGCCCTATTCCCCTTACATGCCACTAGTTTCTCTTTAACAGGTGGTTGTTCGTGGTCAGGATGTTACTTTTCACGTTAGCTAATCAGAGTGCTGACGTAGGAGCCAAACATATAAGATGGATCCATGTCCGCGTTCAGGAAGTCTTGAGTCACTTAAATTTTATCCGCCTACCCATGCTGGTCACGCGATCGCACAGTCGCATCAGGGGAGGGCTGACGGACGCTGCGAGATTGACGTAGATTGTCTTTGCGCTGTACTTGAAGTGACTCTTCACCTGATGCACCTGTCTGAATCAACCGAGGGTATCGTTTCGAAAGCAGCGCCTGCATTTCCTGATCACTTTTCACTGACCCTTTGGTTTCCAGATTACATCTACCTTCCAGTCTGCTACAACCTGGCATGTTTGCAAAAGGTCATTCAGTCGTAGTCGTGCTACTATTTCGAATGGCTGTGTTATGATCTTGCTTTATGACAGGGGCCTGAAAAATGCCTTGCCTATTGTGCGCCACACCTACCAACGATGAAGTGATAGCGTCTTAAGTGTGTCCGCGTTGTTTGTGTGGAGTGGGATCGTGAATTTGCGAGTCACTTTGGACCTCGATTGTTTAACACCTGGAACTGATGAGAGATGGGCCGTGGCAGGTTTAGGCCTGCGACTGGGGCTGATGGGGTCCCGGGAAGTTACGTCCCTTGTTCTCCATGATTTGGAAGTTCGTCATTTTAAGAGGACTCACTGTGGAAACATTCGTTTAATAATCTCCTTTCGTTGACTGTCTTGTCGGTGTTTTGCTCATTTGATTATGTTAGTCATGAGCGCGTGCTAAGAACTGCGTCGCGGGCACCTAGCCGATCTTGTTCGAAAATCCAATTGTGTTAGCTGGACCACTTGCCGCTGCTTTGGCCTCATCAGGCACATTCAGCTCGAATAGCTACTTTCTAGTTTAGGGTGTCTGCTGTTTGAGCTATCATCTCAACAGCATCAACAAGCGGTAGTTGGACGAGTTAGCTGCCATGTCTGAGGGCAAATCTCGTAGATTCGCTTGCTGCCAGGACTGGCCGAGTGAATGATTTTAACTAAGATTGTTTGTGAAGATTTCCTGCTCATTTTAGTTGTTGTTTTCCTGCGATGAACTCACTCGGTGGATTCCAAAGCGAGGGGCTCCCATCAGGAGTGCTTGGTTAGCTTGATTGTCTTCAAGGGTGGGCTAGTAGGGGTCTTCTTGCTCGCAGGACTTTGCATGTGCGTCGAATTCGGCTGAAGAGGCTTAAGCTTTTATTTTGAAAAGGTAATTCTTCGCCAGTTGCTCCTCCTGCTTTCTAGCAGTGGACACAACAAAGTCAGACTTGTGCAGCTTGGGAAACTGGTGTTCTTCGTCTTTGAAGTTAAACTCCTGGCTCTAGTTTTGAACGTTCCCCCGGTATCCGGCCGTCTAGACCTACCAATTCACTTGGCTAATCAGTGAACCTTCATTCTCAGGTTATACATACACTTACTGCTCTTGCCGTGCTTTTGCCCTGCTTCCTTTTCTTGAGAACTTTTAAATAGTTTACCCTCTGCTTCCGGAGGCGTTTCCAACTTATGTGAATGAATTTTTCTTAAATGCCATCTCTTGCATCAAGATACGAGCCACGTTTTGGTTCTTTACGGGGAGATCTCTCTTGCCTCCTTGAAACACACTTGTCGCTTCCCCGTCCATGTAAATCTAACCGTTGCCCTGTTTATGCTCGGAATGCTTCAACGAAAAAGCAGGTTTCTTATGAATTTTCATTTCAAGCGAAGGGGTAACGGTATCTAATTTATCTGTTTACTCCAAACCATGCTGTTGCTTTGACACAGTTGACGAAGACTTCTTGCTTTTGCAACGAGAACTAGTTTTTGAAGAGCTTCTCTTCCTAAAGTGAGCAATCTTAGCCTTCTCAATTCGTTCGTCTCGCTCGTGGATAGCCTGCTCAAGGATGAACGAGTCCGGATTAGTCAGTCGAAACGACTTTGGGTTCTTAGCTTTGTTCTTCTAGTCGAGCGATTAAAGTTAGGCTGGTGGTGACTTTCTTATCTTAATCAGCTTCGGTGCCAGTTGGTCGTGGTTGCTTCGACGTGGCTCATCTTATGAGGCGATGCTCCCATGAACAACTCTCTCTTTTATGAGAGTGGACGGATAAACATTTCTGTAGTGGTGCCCGATCGGCGTTCGTTCTCTTTAGAAAGTGACTTGCGGATGGTCCATGAGTGGCAACTTTTAATAATATTTGTTCGTGTTTGTCACGATAATTAATTAATTCGAGTTGCTTCAAGGCATAACTGATAATATTTAAGTTTATTTTATAACTACGCAGCTATGTCGACGCGAATTCCATTAAGTGCTCTCAAATCATCAAACTAAGAAGACTCGCGTGGACCACGCTCCCCATCATTCTCACATGCCTGTAAGATGTCGCCCCGTGGGATGCAGACTCCTGCGCACCAAACAATGAATATAAGGGCTTGCTTCCCGACAGAGTCCCCCGTGAGTGATTAGAAAAAGAACCCAGGTGCTCGCAAGTTTAGGAAAGACGTTGCGTTTTTTAAATCCGTTGGAGGCTTGAAGCCCCATATCGATGTGTTCGCACCCAAAGAGATTGCAACCAGTACCAACTCAGTCTTCACTCCCAGAATCAGCCGCAGTCAAGCAGGCGTTCGCCCACACAAATAGTTTAGCAGTGTCGTCAAGAACTAAGTGAAAGTGCCACGGAACATTCTCAGCGGCGACACCAGAATTTCAACAGCAGTCCCAGGGTCTCCTAAGCAGACCAAAACTTCAGCCCCATATCACAGGCCTTTAGTTTCTTCCGGTGCGAGAACAGCAAGACGCGTTATTATAAAACAGAAGACTTTGGACTTCGATTACAATTACGGCAAGCCCATCAACTTGACTCTTGAATAGAGAGCCACCATAAGACAACAGTTTGCGCTTCCTCCGGCCACCAAACCTTCACTAGCTCTTTAAATGCAAAGAAGGAAGAACTAATTGTATTAGGCGTCAGGTAAAATGAAGTCCGGACCAGTGCACCCGGGCAAAGGAAGCGAAACTAACTTTAACTTTGCACCAAATGTGGACACCAGTTCCCTTGAGGATGATTTGCATTTGACATAGCAGAGATCCGAAACAACAAGAGTCAACTGTTTCACGTAGTCCATGCCGAAGAACTCCGTCAGATCGCAGTTAGCCACCCGTGTCAAAGCACACCAATTCTACAGCCCAGACACGGCCGACTTAGTAGCCTCACCAAATAACCTCGACTCGGAAAGCCTGACAGGCGATCCTAACTTAGCCATACACGTCTACAACACGACAAGTCGCAGTCAGTCTGGCAGCGGCGACCGCACAAATGGCAAGAAGGCCGCGCAACCCGGACATAAGGGGAAGCCACTGGTTCTGTTCAAGCGGCTTAATCACCAAGACAAGAGCCACTTTCCTCAACAAACTAAACCTAAACACCGGCAATCCTTCCAAAACCCCACAACAACTCACTAGTCTTCCATAAAGCAGCACCCGTTGAAAGCTAAGTCAGGCAATCAAAAAAGTATCGCACTGGCACTAAACAGCTCTGCGACCCGCCATCGTGGCATGCACCGACGAATCAAAGACTCCCCCTCCAAGACATTACTCAAAAGTCCCACCAAAGATAACAACAAAGACACAAAAGCGTCGCCGAGAGAAGATGACAAGCTTCAATACTCTTCAAGAAGTAAAAATGCTGTAAACTTAGACCTTTAGTCGAGCAGTAAACGAGTTAGTCAAACCCACCCCAAGAACACGATAGCCACTGAAAACGATGGACTTACCCAGGAGGACCAAGAGAGCATCCCCTCGTGGGTCTTAGCGCGCATGTAGAGTAATGAAAGCTCTTTCTTGAACGATACCACGGAAATAATGAACGAGTAAGTTTCCTAAACTTTCAAGCGAGTGTAGGAAAAACTGGATTCGATGTAGGAGAAGAGCAACATCATTCCTCATGAGATCGAGCAGGAGGTCAAAGCGGAAAATTAACTCAACTTCACCAAAACTTTGAACAAGTTCGGAATCCTAATTGGAATGAACCAAAGTCAAATGACACTGGAGCCAAAGACAGAATACGACATAAAAATAAACAAACTAAGCGCCAAGTTCTTCAACCTCGCTTGTTTCGCGAAGCCCTGCCCGCTCTACATCCGACTCGTCAACGTGGATGCGAACTAGTCACCCGATCTACACGTTTACGCCTCGAAGACAGCCGAGTTTCCAAACCAGGACGACTATGAATATAGGAATTAAAATTACGGCCCGCCTACCTTCATCAAGATATAGCCGTTCGCTCAGACCCACTTCACTAAAAGCAAAATGTACATTGGAATGTTTACGCAAAGTGGGTGCAACGTGCGACTAGGAGTCAGCTTTGACAAAGACTTCTATGCGGGCGGACAACTAAAACTGTCAGCCAACGCTAAGCCGAAGGCAGTGGCTTAACCTTAAGTTTAAGTGCAAAGCGACTCCGACTCTGACGAATCTTTCTAAGCCGTTCCCTTGAAAGCAAAGAGCAACATAAAGATGTTCCAGAAAGACTACAATAGCAGAATTGAAAAGATGATGGATTAAAAAGAACTGTTCGCCAAGTTTTCGCAAGAAGTGGAAGCCATCAAAAAGAAGCGACTGGCAATCAAGGCGCGGCAACGAAATGATCGCAACTTGAAGGCGATGGAAATGCAGCACCAGAGGCAGTGGTGGGAAGAAGAGCGCGAGGAGTTCCTGTAATATAACGAAAGTTATGTCGACTACAAGGTGGCCTTGACCCAGAGACGCAGACAGGACATTGATACGTAGAACTTCAAGTATCGCTTGTTCAAGCTGTTCCGTCACCAAATACTCTCGGACCATAAGGAAAAGTCGACTGAAGCAGGCCTGAAGCGCAAAGTACAGCGCGACCAACTGACTCACTGGCTGAAGCTCAGCGGGGTATTCCGCATAATGAAATTAGTGCAGCTGAAATACGAGAGCGTCCTTGCAATCGAACAAGAGAAACGCAAGCGGAAAAAAGCGGCTTTAAGAATTCAGTGGAGGTGGCTGGCCAACTAGTTGAAGTACTGTGGTAGTGTGGCACCTACCTCTCGACCTTTAGTCTTGCAAACCATCCGTCGCAACCACATACGCTACTAATTGAACTCGTTTGTGAACACCACGCAGGACATCTGCGAAACGAGGTCCAAGAACATGCTGTTCGAATTCCTCACTAACCTCAAAGAGCGAAGACAAATCTTCCTTACGTTCAAAAAGTTCACGGAACAGATTCTGTTGATCCAAAATCGAGCCCGCTCCCAAATTCGTCTGTACAAGCAAGTGGAGAAAGACATTTATGTACGATTGAATGTAAACATCGAGTTGATCAAAGATCGAATGATGGATTCCCGCGCTCTAACCAAAAAGTACCCCGGGATCATAAAGGAGCTTGACAGCATTGGTGAATAGTCGAAACGGAAGGCAATCAGCAGACTGATGCGGTTCTACAAGCTAAGACACACGGTTCAAATCCTCCGGTACCTGAACAAGTACTACAACAAGTTCTCGCCCGACTCTTGGCACAGTGTTAAGAATGCACTCGCCCATATTATTATCAAGGAAGCACAGCTCACAGATAAGCTTAAAAGCATCGTAATCATTCAACAGCTATGTTCGTACTTGTTGGCAAATGCAAAGACAGTGCGGTCTTTGATGACTTTTGAAGCCGAATTGCAAAAGCAGAAGCGAAACTAATCCTTTCTCTCCGCAGAAATGCATCTCCCAGACAAGAAAGTCCAGAACCGCCTCAACAAGTTTTAAGAAACTGTTTTCAGGGCAAAAACTTTGGGTAAAGATATGATGGAAAGAACCGAAACCTCAAAGACAAACGACTATTCTGCGAAGAAGAGACTCGAAATGGAGGAAATTAAAGAAAATGAAGAGGACGATTTTCTGTAGCACCAAGTGACTGGAGGCGTGATATCGGGAGTTTAGGACTGTGCAATGAGTCGCGACTCGTATACAGGAGAAGGAGAGGGCAGCCCGTTCAGTCAGCAGCAGTCCGGCTAGTTTGGACGCTAGCTCAGCCCGTAGAGTGACTTCCAATTCACAAACAGGATGAGCAGCCACTTAAGCAGGAATAGTCTTTCTGACGAGGAGATTGTCGACAAGCTAAAGGAGCTTGGCGTTAAGCTTGATCCTCTTGATGAATTTGAGTTACCAAGGTTCAAACTGTCGCTGCTGACCCTGAACTACACGCTATTAATTTGCAAGTCACTGCTGCTTGAGAAAGACCAGGAAAAGATAAAGAAGAAAACAAAGAAAAAGGACGGCAAGATCAAGGGACTCAAGTCCACCTCGTTCCCCAAAGGACAAAGCCCTGATCCATCCACCCCCAAGGCTGAAAAACTCGCAATGGCACTCAATATTGCTTCCTAGGCGAGAGTTAGCATGGCTAAGGGAAACACAGCCTATAACATTCCACACCACAATGACAGCGAGGGACTGTGCATGCTCAATGTCTCAGAGAACCAAGATTTGACTTTGTCGGCGAAGGCAAGTATATCCACGCCTAAGGCTTCATACCACACATCCCCTAAAGTCGACAATCCGATTTCGCCCAAGGCCTCCAAATCTAAGAAAAAGAAAGAGCCCAGCTTCTGACGTAGAGACTTCGATCTCAAACTTACTAAGTTAATCCTTAAATAATTATTTGCTTTACTGACACTTCGTGGGGTTTTGGGGTTTTGGGG
>Ga0208544_10001670_pt1 | contig 15077 bp, 13 predicted proteins | sample DEB08_DNA_9_FD_184526 | JGI IMG/M metagenome (GOLD analysis project Ga0208544, IMG submission 184526) | Aqueous microbial communities from the Delaware River and Bay under freshwater to marine salinity gradient to study organic matter... | ecosystem: Environmental > Aquatic > Marine > Coastal ... | reverse complement strand
CAGGCGGTTGCTACGGCTTCTGGAATGGCGGCGGCACTGTCGGTCATTATGGCGCTGCTCAAGTCTGGTGATCATGTAGTTTGCTCCCAAGATGTGTTTGGCAGTACCCGCGTGATGATGAATAACTACATTGTTAAATTTGGTGTTGAAGTGACGTACGTGCCGCTGGCTGATCTAAATGCCTGGGCCGATGCTATTCAGCCCAATACCAAAATGATGTTTTGTGAAACTCCCTCAAACCCACTGTCCGAGATTGCTGATCTTGAGGCGCTTGCTGCGCTATCGAAAAAAGCCGAGGCACTGTTTGTGGTGGACAACTGTTTCTGCACACCAATTTTACAAAAGCCACTGAACTGGGGCGCTGATATTGTGCTCCATTCGGCCACCAAATATATCGATGGTCAGGGCAGATGCCTCGGCGGTGCGGTGGTGGGTAGTCATGAATTAATGGAAAAGGTTGTGGGCTTTTTGCGCGCAGCGGGCCCCTGCATGAGCGCCTTTAATGCCTGGGTGTTCCTTAAAGGATTAGAGACCTTACGTATTCGTATGCAGGCTCATTCGGCCAGCGCTGCTGAACTGGCAAACTGGCTTAATGCCCACCCCAAGGTTAACAAGGTGTATTACGCGGGCCTGAAAGATCATCCCGGTCATGAGCTGGCTAAAAAGCAGCAGAGCGGTTTTGGTGGTGTTGTTTCATTCTGTGTCGAGGGTGGCCAGAAAGAAGCTTGGCGGGTTATCGACAGCACAAAAATGTTGTCGCTCACGGCCAACTTGGGTGATGCCAAAACTACTATCGTGCATCCGGCAACTACTACCCATGGCCGCTTAACTGACGAAGATCGCGCTGCTGCTGGTATCAGTCAGAGCCTTATTCGCGTGGCTGTAGGCCTCGAAGATATTATTGATATTAAAGCCGACCTTGAGCTTGGTTTAGGCGCACTTTAAAAGAATAGGGTTACTATGTTTTCAATGACGCCAGAACTACCAACCGCCGAACAGGCACTGCCAGGTCGTAGTGTTGAAATGCCGGTTACTAACCAGCATTTTGTTACAGGCCAACCCATTCAGGCTCCCTTTGCTGAGGGTCTTGAATCTGTGGTTATTGCCATGGGTTGTTTCTGGGGTGCTGAGCGTCGTTTTTGGCAGCAGCCTGGGGTGGTTACCACCGCTGTTGGCTATGCGGGTGGGCACACGCCTAACCCAACTTACGAAGAAGCCTGCTCTGGATTAACGGGTCATACGGAAGCTGTGTTGGTGGTGTTTGATCCTCAGGTAACCAGTCTTGAGAAATTGCTGGCGGTATTTTGGGAATCCCATGATCCCACTCAGGGAATGCGTCAGGGGAACGACCGAGGTAGTCAGTATCGTTCGGCTATTTATTGTCACGATGAGGGGCAGTTAGCTCAGGCCACAGCATCTGCTGAGTCTGTTCAAGTTAAGTTGGCTGAGTTGGGTTTTACTGAGATAACCAGTGAAATTATGTTGGCGCCGCATTTTTATTATGCTGAAGAATATCATCAGCAGTATCTGGCTAAGAATCCGGCGGGTTACTGTGGGCTTCGTGGTACTGGTATTAGTTGTAGCTGATTTTTGGTTTGGTTGGGTGAGTTGGGTGCTGGTTTGAGCCTGTCTTGACCATTGGGGTGGGCCCCATGCTGACTGTTATTTTTAGCGTTGCGGAACTCGCTGACGCTCAGACAGGTCCTCACTCAATCTAAAAATATCAGTCATCATAAGCGGGGCCTGATTGACCCCAATGGTCGAGACAGGCTCAAAGCTTTTTAGATACTGTTAAATAAAATATATAGTTACCTGGTTGGTGGGTTGGGTGGTTCTATCGTTTTTTTCTGATTTATCATGTTATTCATACAGACCCCTTTTTTTATGTCATACCGACAGAGCCATTTTTTATGTCATCCCGATAGAACGTAGCGATGAGGGATCTAGAGATCTTTCACATACGTTCAAGATGACAAACTAGTGTCATCCCGATAGAACGTAGCGATGAGGGATCTAGAGATCTTTCACATACGTTCAAGATGACAAACTAGTGTCATACCGACAGAGCGAAGCGATGAGGGATATTGAGATCTTTCACATACGTTCAAGATGACATTGGTTGTGGTGCGAGATGACATAAACTTTGTCATCCTGACAGAGTCCTTTTTTATGTCATCCTGACAGAGCGTAGCGACGAGGGATCTCAACATACTCACATCGATGCCAGCCGACTCCGCTCCAACTTAGGATCGGCAATCGGAATAGCCCTCAGCAACTGCTGGGTATAAGCCTGCTGCGGATTTTCCCACAGTTCTTCAGTCACACCCTGCTCAACAATCACTCCTCTACTCATCACCATCACCCGGTCTGAAATATAGCGAACCACTGAAAGATCATGTGAAATAAACAACATCGTTAGGTTGTGCCGCTCCACCAAATCCAGAATCAAATCCAGTATCTGTGCCTGAATGGTCACATCCAATGCAGAGACAGGTTCGTCGGCAATAATAAGCTCTGGCTTCGTCGCAATCGCGCGACCTATTGCAATACGCTGACGCTGACCACCCGAAAACTCATGGGGATACTTGCGCAGTTGACTATGGACTAGCCCAACATCATCCATCAACTGCCGGACCTGCTGATCAATAGTTTTACGATTGGCTAGGCCATGATAAAGCAGAGGTTCGGCCAGAGTTTGATAGACGGTCATGCGTGGGTTTAGAGACGCATAGGGGTCTTGGAATATCATCTGCATCTTGCGCCGCCAGGGGACTAGCTGTTTGGCACTGAGTCCGGTAAGCGATGTGCCATCAAAGCTTACTTGGCCGGCGGTGGTGGGTGCGAGTTGCAAAATAGAGCGGCCCAATGTGGATTTTCCTGAACCAGATTCTCCCACTAAGCCTAGAATCTCACCGCGCTGAATACTCAGGGATACGCCATCGACTGCCCTGATGACATTGTCTTGGTGGCGGGCTTTATTGTAGTCGGTAAAGTGAGTTTTTAAATTACTCACCTCAACTAAAACATTGTCTGGCTGTGCGCGGTTGGGTAACTGTTTTGCGCCTTCAGGAATCGCGGCCAATAGTTTTTGTGTGTAGTCGTTTTGGCTGTTATAGAAAATTTTGTCGGTATCACCCGCCTCTCTAATGGTGCCTTCGCACATGACAAGTACCTTGTCGGCGATGCCCGCTACTACACCCAAATCATGGCTGATAAAAATAACCGCGACATCGCGGGTCTCTTGAAGCTTTTTAATTAGCGCTAAAATCTGTGCCTGAATAGTGACATCCAGCGCGGTGGTTGGCTCGTCACAGATCAGCAGGCGGGGCTCATTAATCAGGGCCATGGCAATCATGACACGCTGACGCATGCCACCAGAGAACTCATGAGGGTAGCAGTCAACGCGACTGTGTGGATCGATAATGCCCACTTCTTTGAGAAGTTCTATGGCCCGCTTTCTAGCGGCTGCTCGGGTCTGTTTACGGGCGGGGTCTGGATGATAAATAAGCGGCTCAATTAACTGCTCACCGATGCTGATAAACGGGTTTAATGAGGTCATTGGGTCCTGGAAAATAACCGCAATGTCATTGCCGCGAAAGTGACGCATGCGCGTACTGTCGCAGGTCAATAAATCTTCGCCGTCAAATAATGCCGTGCCACCTTCGATCCTAGCTGGTGGTTTGGGCAGTAGGTCGAGCAGGCTGTAACAGGTAACAGATTTACCGGATCCAGACTCGCCCACAATGGCTAATGTCTCGCCGCAGTCAACACTGAAGCTCACATCGTCGACCGCTTTAACCACACCATTTCTGGTATGGAAATACACTTTTAAACCTTCTACCTCGAGCAGTGCCATGGTGTATTTCCTTATTGGTCTTTGGAGGTTCGCGGATCGAGTGCATCGCGCAAACCATCGCCGAGAAAGTTAAGTGCAAACAGCGTTAGAGACAGAGTTACGCCGGGAAAGATTAGCAGCCAGGGATATTCTTCCATGGTTTCTACACCGTAGTTAATCAGTAGTCCCCAGGAACTCTGTGGGGGCTGTATACCCAAACCGAGAAAGCTTAAAAAGGCTTCCAGTAACATCACGCTGGGAATGGTCAATGTGGTGTAAACAATCACTGGCCCCAAGGTGTTGGGAATAATATGGCGACGAATAATAGTCCATTGAGAAAGACCCAGTGAATAGGCCGCCTCAACAAATTCCTGCTTACGGAGATTCATTACCTGACCGCGAACGATACGCGCCATGGTCAACCACTCGACGGCACCAATGGCTAAAAATAGCAGCAGTATATTGCGACCGAAAACGACCATTAATAAAACTATAAAAATCATAAAGGGCAGGGCATACATAATGTCCACAATACGCATCATAACCGCATCGACACGGCCGCCAACAAAGCCGGCAATGGCACCCCAGAGTACACCGATTACCAGTGCGACAGCAGTGGCAATAAAACCAACTGTTAGAGAGACGCGACCGCCATACATGATACGGGTGAGCATATCGCGACCAAAAATATCGGTACCCAGCCAGTGTGCTGCGGAAGGTGGTGTGGCACCCAGCAGCAGGTTTTGCTCTTCGTAACCGTAGGGGGCAATCCAGGGAGTTAATAGAGATACTAGGCAGAGTAGCAATATGATGGCCAAACCCAATAGGGCCAGATAATTTTTACAGAGTTTTATCCAGGCGTCACGCCATAGAGAGGTGCCTTGCTCTTCGACAGTTGTCATTAGCTTTTCCCCTGTGCTTGCTGACGCAGTTTGGGGTTTAACCAAATTGCGAGCATATCCGAGAGTAAATTAAAGACAATAATAAGGGTGGCAAAAAATACGGTGGTGCCTAGTATCATGGTGTAGTCGCGATTAAAGGCGGCCTGCACATAGAAGCGACCGAGTCCGGGAATTTGAAAGATTGTTTCGACGACAAAGGAGCCACCGAGGAGACCGGCAAAGGCGGGCCCCAAAAAAGCCACGACTGGGATCAGTCCGCCGCGCAGTGCGTGCTTTGCAATCACTAGAGCCTCTGATAGCCCTTTGGCTCGGGCGGTACGAATATAATCCTGGGAGAGTACTTCCAACATGCCGCCCCGTGACAGTCGCGCAATATAGGCTGCATAGCCAGTTCCCAAGGTAATGGCCGGGAGTATTTTATCTCCGGGCATATCTCCCCAGCCAGACACCGGTAGCCATTCCAAATGAATACCAAAGATCAATACCAGCAGCGGCCCGAGTAAAAATGATGGCATGCAGATACCGATCATGGCGGCAGACATGGGGATGTAATCCTGAGCTGTATTGGGTCGCATGGCAGCGGCAACGCCTGCACTGACACCAATAACAAGAGCCACCAACATGGCATAAAAAGCCAGTTCTGCGGTGGCCGGCAAGCCGGCGGCGATAAGTTCACTGACGTCGCGGCCTGGATATTTAAATGAAGGACCAAAATCTCCCTGCACTATATCCCCAAGGTAGCTGACATATTGTTGCCACAGAGGCTGGTCTAAATTGTATTGGGCTTCCAGTGCTTTGATGACTTCCGGTGGCACTGCTTTGTCTGCTGAGAAAGGGCCGCCCGGTGCTGAGTGCACCAGAAAAAAGGTTAGGCTGATAACAATTAAAAGTACGGGTATGGCCTGCAGTAATCGATAGAAAGCAAATCTCAACATTACTGTTCGCCTCCAACTATATTGCTTTGCTCCGACTGCAAAGACATTTCAGTAAATGAAGGCTGGTTGAGAATATTGTCGGCATAGTTTTTAACTGATTTGTTCACCAGATTGACCGAGGTGTAAATGTAGATAGGAATCACCGGTAGTTCATCCATGAGTATTTGCTCTGCCTGACCAAAAACTGTCATTCGTTCGGCATGAGATTTTACAGTCGGCGCCACCTCTGAAATTAGGCGGTCATATTCTGGATTACACCAGCCGGTGCGATTATTGCCGCCATTGCAGAGAAACATGTCGAGAAAACTATTGGGGTCAACATAGTCACCGATCCAGCCAGCGCGGGATATTTGATAGTTGCCTGCGCTCTCGCTGTCGAGATACACCTTCCATTCCTGATTGAGTAATTTGATATCAATGTTCAGATATTTTTTCCACATCTGCTGAATGGCAACGGCGATTTTACGATGGCCTTCACTGGTGTTATAGAGAATCTCGGTGGTGGGAAAACCTTCACCGTTCGGGTAGCCGGCGTCGGCCAATAGCTGTCGCGCTGCCTCGGGGTCAAAACGTAAGTCGCTCTCTGGGTAATAACCCATGGTGCCCGGAGGGGTCATGGCGTAGGCGGGAATCTGCCCGGCTTTAAGAATACTCTTGGAGATAGTTTCACGGTCAATGGTCATGGCCAGTGCGCGGCGCACAGTTTTGTCTTGGAGGTGAGGCACGCGGGTATTAATACGGTAAAAGTAGGTTCCAAGGTAGGGCGCTATATGCAGGGAGGAATCATTGGCTTCAAGGTAGACCGGAATTTTATCGGCGGGAATACTGCCGGTGCGATGCAGCTGACCGGCACGAAACATGCGCTCTTCACTGACGACATTTTCGGTGGGGTAGAACACAATTTTATTAAGCTGAACCTGATCTGAATTCCAATAATACTGATTGCGCTCTACGGTGATACGACGATTAATTTTCCAGTCGACCAATTGAAAAGCACCATTGCCGACATTATTGCCTTCGTAGGTCCAGCGTGTGCCGCGCTCATCTGCCGTACCAAATTTTTCGACAGTGCCACGGTGCACTGGATAGAGGCTGTAATGATCAAGCAGTTGTAGGAAATAGGGGGTTGGGTTGCTCAGGGTGACTTGCAGAGTGGAATCATCGAGGGCTTTGACACCCACCTGATCGAAATCGGTCACTGTGCCTTCGTAATAGCCCTGAGCATTTTCAATGGAAAAGTACATATAGGCATAGAGGTTGCCCAGTGCTGGCTGCAGTGCGCGCCACCAGGACCACACATAGTCATTGGCATTGTGTGGGTCACCATTTGACCAGCGTGCATTTTTGCGCAGGTTAAAGGTGTAAACACGGCCATCGTCGCTAATTGTCCAGGACTCGGCGACGCCAGGTTTGGGGGCCAAGGTTTTGCTGTCTTTAAGGATTAACCCTTCCATGATGGCGGTAATAATATGATGTTCAGGGACGCCTGTGGCGATATGGGGGTCGAGGCTCTGGGGTTCGGTGCCATTGCCCCAGTGCAATGTGCCGGTGCGATTGCCTGAATCCACATTGCTTTCGCCGCTGCCACAGCCTGATAACAGTAGGGTAGGGATTAGTAGTAATAGTGGAAGTATTAGTTGCTGCCTTGCACGGTTGTTCATTAACAGAGAACCCTTCACTTTATAATTTTGGTTGTAGTTCTTGCACAGTATGAGTCTAGCAAAAAAGTGACCAGCAATCTCAGCATCAATACAGTATTTACCAGGCTATGCCGCTTTGGCTGCTGGGGTATTTGACCCTGTATGGCATTGGTGGTTCGGTAGTTTTTGCTCGGGCCTGATTCCAGGCTCGGTCATGTCCGTGGAGGCTGGCATCTATTTACTTCGTGGACCGAGGCCCCAGCCTTCGCTGGGGTGACGTTCATTTGCTGAGGAGACGTTCAGTTGCTGGGGTGAGGGAGGCTGTGTTTGGGGTTACCTGGTGCGTTGAAATGCATTATTTAATGGTTTAAGCAGTTGCACTTAGAGGGTAAACCTCGGATAATCTCGCGCTTCGTTTTAATGGTGACCCCCTTTGGTCCCCTCGCAACAGCCAGTCATGAACTCCGCCAGGCCCGGAAGGGAGCAACGGTAATGATTACGCTGTGTGCCGAGGTGTGGCTATTGGGGGTCATCGCCATTAACGCTTCCAGCGCTCCTCTTATCTCCCTATAATAAGTGTTTTTACACTAAAGCAGATTATGCGATGAGTTATCAGGTACTTGCCCGAAAGTGGCGTCCGCGATCCTTTGCCGAGATGGCAGGTCAGGAACATGTGCTCCAGGCGCTGATTAACGCGCTGGATAACAACCGCCTACATCATGCCTATCTGTTTACCGGAACCCGCGGTGTGGGCAAAACCACCATTGCGCGTATTCTCTCTAAGTGCCTTAACTGTGAGAAGGGCATTAGCTCTGTTCCCTGTGGCGAGTGCGCCAGTTGTAATGAGATCAATGAAGGCCGATTTATCGACCTTATCGAAGTGGATGCAGCATCGCGAACCGGTGTCGATGATATGCGCGATCTGCTCGATAACGTGCAATATGCGCCATCTCGTGGCCGTTTCAAGATCTACCTGATTGACGAAGTACACATGCTTTCCAAGTCGAGCTTTGCAGCGCTACTCAAAACATTGGAAGAGCCACCGCCCCATGTAAAGTTCTTATTCGCCACCACCGATCCGCAGAAACTGCCCATTACGGTGTTGTCTCGCTGCCTGCAGTTCAACTTAAAAAACCTTAGCGCCGAGCGCATTACTCAGCATCTGCAATTTGTGTTGGGTGAAGAGCAGGTGCCCTTTGAAGAAGCCGCACTCTGGTCTCTGGCAAGAGCTGCTGATGGCAGTATGCGTGATGCACTGAGTCTAACCGACCAGGCGATTGGCCATGGTGGCGGTCAGGTTAGCGATACCGAAGTCAGCGCCATGTTGGGCACTATTGAGCGCGGCTATGTGGTGGATATCTGTAATGCTCTATCAACCGGCACGGGCACTGATGTGTTGGCTGCGGTGGGGAGAATGGCCGAGCAGGCGCCCGATTATGACTTGGCTCTGGCCGATGTACTGTCTATCTGGCATCAGGTCGCCATACTGCAAGCGGTACCAGAGGCATTAGATAAGGGCGTGAGTCATTATTCTGCGCTATTGGCCCTTGCTCAGGCAGTGTCTCGTGAAGATACTCAGCTGTTTTACCAAATTTGCTTATTAGGCCGTAAAGACCTTCATCTGGCACCAGACCTTAAATCGGGATTCGAAATGATTATGTTGCGTGCGCTGGCCTTTAGGCCGCTGCCGCCCAACAAAACCGTTGCTGCTCCGCCAGCTGCTCCTGGGGAGGCGGAGCCAACGGTAAAAAAGCCTGAAACGGTCGCGCCCAGTGAGTCGCCGCGACCGGTTGCCGTATTGCATGAAGTTAACAGCAATGCTGCTGTGGCTTTGCAGCCTGCTCAAGAGCCTATAGCTTCCCCTAATGCAGAGCCTTCAGCGTTACTTAATACAGAGCCTTCAGCGCCTGCTATTAAAGAGCCGTCTGCTGCACCTGAATTAAAGGCTGTAGTGAGCGAGGAGCCCTCAGAGGCTTATATTGAAGAGCCTTTAGCCTCACTAAATGAGGAGCCCTCAGCGTCCCCTACTAAAGAGCATCCCGCAGCGTCTCCTATTGAAGACCGCGTATCTCTACAAAAATTTAATCCCAATAACTGGATTGAAATTCGTAAGCAACTCAGCATTGGCGCGTCCCTCGGTGAAATTGCCAGCCACTGTCTATACAAAGGGCGAGAGGGCAGCCAGCTCAACTTTCTTATCGACAGTGATGAGACCAGCCTCTACGATAGCGCCCATCAGCAGAGTCTCGCTGAGGCTCTGACGGATTACTTTCAGCAACCTGTCACCGTGGATATTACCTTTGGTGTCGCCGAGCAAGAAACCCCGCGAGCGGCCAATATTCGCGAGACATCAGAGCGTCTTGCTTTGGCCATAGATACGCTGAATAGCGACCCTGAAGTGATTAAATTTAAAGCCGTATTTGATGGCGCTCTAGACGAAAAGTCTGTTCGTCCTATCGACTAAGAAACATAGATTAAGAGCCATAGACTAAGAAAAGAGATTGAGGAAAACATGGATATAAACAACCTGATGAAACAGGCCCAGCAGATGCAGGAGAAAATGGCTGCAATGCAGGAGCAGGCCGCTGTTGCTGAGGTAACGGGCGAGTCCGGAGCCGGCATGGTGCAGGTGGTTATGACCGGGCGTCACGATGTGCGCAAAGTCACTCTGGATCCCTCGCTGATGAGCGAAGACAAAACCTTTCTTGAAGACTTACTGGCCGCAGCGGTTAATGACGCAGTGCGCAAAGTTGAAGTCCAGAGTAAGGATGCGATGAAATCAATGACGGGTGGGATGGATCTTCCCGCCGGTTTTAAAATGCCATTTTAGGGCGTCTTTTTACTGTGCTTTCGCTTATCGGGCTGCCGTTTATTAGGCACTTATTTATTAGAAACTTATTTAGCACCCATATTAATTGAGGCTATTCCTTGTACGGAAATGTAATTGATCAGCTGATCGAAGCGTTGCGAGTGTTACCCGGTGTCGGCGCTAAGTCTGCCCAGCGTATGGCTCTGCAGCTTTTAGAGCGCGACAAGGTGGGAGCGTCCCACCTGGCCGAGGCCATTGTCGAGGCGGTAGAGAAAGTAGGTCGCTGCGGCCAATGTAGAACCCTTACCGAACATCAGGTCTGTGGTATCTGCACCAATGATCGCCGTCTAGCCTCTCAAGTCTGTGTGGTGGAAAATCCAGCGGATCTCTATGCCATTGAACAGGCAGGCAGCTTCAGGGGTAAGTACTTTGTGTTGCTGGGGCATCTGTCTCCCATTGATGGCATTGGCCCAGAACAGCTGGGTATTGACCAGCTAATTGATCGTTTACAGCAGGGGGAGGTCAGCGAGCTTATACTGGCCACCAATCTAACCGTTGAAGGTGAGGCCACGGCCCACTTTATTGCCGACAAAGCCAAGGCTATCGGCGTAGCTGTCTCGCGAATTGCCTATGGCGTGCCCATGGGTGGCGAGCTGGAATATGTGGACGGCGGAACCTTAAATATGGCATTACAAAGCAGAAAGGCCCTGTAGATGAATCTTTGGATCGACAGTAATGACAAGTTACAGCAGATGTGTGACCAACTGGCTGAGGTAAAAGTCGTCGCTATAGACACAGAGTTTATTCGCACGGATACTTTTTTCCCAAAAATAGCCCTTATTCAGCTTTCGAATGGCGAGCAGTGCTGGCTAGTTGATGTGCTTGCGATTGATCAGTTTGGTCCCCTAAAAACCTTGCTTGAAGATCCTGACCGCACATTAATTTTTCATGCCTGCGGTGAAGACTTAGAAGTACTGGATCATGCCTTAGATATTCGCCCGAACAATATTTTTGATACCCAGATTGCTGCCGGTATTGCCAACATTGGTTACTCTATGGGTTACGCCCGATTGGTCAACCACATGTTTGAGGTAGAGCTGGATAAGCAGGAAACCCGTTCGGACTGGTTAAAGCGACCCCTAACCGATCGCCAGCTGGAATATGCCGCCATCGATGTACTTTACCTCCACCGCATCTATGATATTTTGACCAAGGCACTGGAAGACCAGCAGCGCCAGGAATGGTTTGCCGAAGAAACTGTTGCCATGTTCGATCTGGCGGCAGGACGCAAAGATAACAGCGATTATTATCTGCGCGTAAAAGGCGCATGGCGCTTACAGGCTAAGTCATTAAGTGCATTGCGACGACTCTGCGACTGGCGTGAAGACACCGCTCGAGAACTGGACAAACCACGCTCACATATTATTAAAGATCAGGTGCTGCTCGAGATAGCCAGACGCATGCCAACAGCAGATGAGCAGCTTCATGGTATTGAAGACTGGTACTCGCGCTCTGTTCAGCGTCATGGCCAGATGGTTCTGCAGCAGGTTCAAGACTCCGATACCGATGCACCTGTCGCTGCTATTCCAGAGCCCCTAACTAAGTCCGCCAATACGGTGATGAAAGCCATGCGCAGTGCATTGACCTCGGTCGCCGAAGCAGAGCAGATTCCTCAGGAGTTCTTGTCTAATAAAAAAGAGCTCGAGGCTATTCTGCGCAGTGCCATGGAAAGCGAGAATAAAGGTCAGTGCAACTGGCCGGAAAGATTAAATCAGGGATGGCGTCAAGCCAGAGTTAAACCAGCCATTCAGGCAGTGCTTGAAAGTACGGAAACATTTTAATGAAAATATTATGTGATATTTATAAGGGCGACAAGAAAGAGGAAATGTACCTCTATGTACCAAAAGATGGCGGTCCGTCAAAAGTGCCCGAAGAGCTGTTGACGAGCTTCGGTGAGCTTAAGTTGGTGACTACCATGATTCTGACCCCGTCGCGGAAACTTGCCCGGGCAGACATCAATAAGGTCTTGTCAGATATTACTGAAAACGGGTTTTACTTACAGCTGCCCCCGGCAAAATTCCCCCAGGCAAATATTCAGCCTGAGTACAGGCAGTAGCCTCAACACCGGGCACCCCAAACCTGACGGCATAATGAGCATAAAAGATAGCATGAAAAAATTCTGGCAGACAAAAACCCTTCAACAGATGTCCACCGACGAGTGGGAGTTACTCTGTGATGGCTGTGCCAAATGCTGTCTAGTAAAACTCGAGGACTATGATACTGGTGAGATATTTCATACCAATGTCACCTGCGAATTACTGGATACAGAATCTTGTCGCTGCAGTGATTATGCCGGGCGGCACAAGGTTGTGGATGACTGTATTCAGTTGGACCAGCAAAATATTCACTCTCTGGCATGGTTACCAAAGAGCTGTTCCTATCGGTTAATTGCCGCAGGGGAGCCCTTGCCGGAATGGCATCATCTAGTAACAGGAAGCCTTGAGACACTGCATAGCTATGGTGCCTCATTGCAGGGAAAAGTCGTCTCGGAACTCCATGTTCATGACGACGATATTGAAGAGCACATAGTGCAGTGGGTTGATTAATTATGTATAGCGCTGAAAATTATTTATGGGGATGGATTGCTTACGGCACTGGGGTTACCTGCCTGCTGTTTGTGCTCTGGTACTGGATGCGTAATCTGCGTTTTACGACTATTCGACATCTGGTGTTGCTGTTTGCCAGCGTGTTTCTACTAACACCGGTTACGGCTTATCGCGATGATCCTCATCTTGCACCCGCGTTTTTTGTGAGTCTTTATGAAGGGCTGTTAGCTACGGGAGACAATCTGGGTTTTCAGCGTGGGCTAGCACCGATCTTAGCTTTTTGTTTTCTCGCTGTTATTTTTTATATACTGGCTCGGTTCTTAATTTCTCGTTTCACTAAAGTTAATAAGCGCTCTATGCCTGCAGCTCCAGCTGTTAATAAGGCTGAGGCTGTTATTAAAGCTAAGGCTCCTGTTAAGGCTGAGGCTGTTATTAAAGCTGAGGCTCCTAAAGCAAAGGCAAAAGTAAAAGCCAAGGCAAAGGCTGTACCTCCAAAAAAATAAAAAAGCAAAAATATAATAAAAGAAGAGGGGCTGCAATGAACGACCAATTCGCAGATATAGCGACGTCTAAAAAACCAAAAACGACTGCAAGCACACTGCGCATCGGCACCCGATATCGCGCTGAGCGCATCGATGCAGACTATGACGCCATTGTTATAGGCTCCGGCATCGGTGGTCTCTGTAGTGCCGCGTTGCTCTCGCAAATGGGTAAAAAGGTCATCGTGCTAGAACAGCATTACACTGCGGGAGGCTTTACCCATGCTTACGAACGCAATGGTTATGAATGGGATGTGGGTGTTCATTATATTGGTGATATGGGCCGCAAAAGTCAGGGTCGCGGGCTCTTTGATTATATTTCAGGGGGCAAGCTTAAATGGGCTGAGATGGACCCTGTCTATGATCGAATCATTCTTGGTGATGAGAAATTTGATTTTGTGGCGGGTAAAGAAAACTTTAAAAACTCCTTAAAGAAACAGTTTCCCGACGATGTCGATGCCATCGATAAATATGTTGAGCTAGTAACCGCCACCACTAAATATATGGGTGCGGTTAGTCAGGCTAAGGCCATGCCAGCGCCTGTTGCTAAGCTGTTGTCCCTGTCGTCAAAGAATAAATTTCCCGATTATGCCCTCGACACATCCTACGATGTGCTTAGGAGATTGACCGATAATGAAAAGCTAATTGCCGTGCTCTGTGGTCAGTGGGGAGATCATGGTTGTCCGCCTAAAGAATCCGTTTTTCTTATGCATGCCCTAATTGCCGGTCATTATTTTAATGGCGGTTTCTATCCCGTGGGCGGTGCCTCACAAATAGCGGCAACGATAATTCCCCAGATACAGATTTCTGGTGGCGATGTATTTACCTATGCTGACGTACAGGAAATTATCATCAAAAAAGGCCGGGCCGTTGGGGTAAAAATGGCCGATGGTCACTGCCTCTATGCCGAGCACATTATTAGCAATGCTGGGGTGGTTAATACTTTTTCAGATCTCTTACCTGCAGCCCTAAGCGAAAAGCTGGGCTATAAGCAAAAGGTTGATGCCCTAGAAACGTCCATGTCCCATGGCGGTATGTATCTTGGGCTTAAGGGCACTGCAGAAGAACTTCAGTTACCAAAGACCAATCTGTGGATCTACATTGATGAACATCATGATGACAATGTTGCTGCGTTGCGCAAAGATCCCAGTGCGCCGCTGCCTCTAGTGTATGTGTCGTTTCCCTCGGCCAAAGATCCAGACTTTCAGCGTCGCTATCCGGGCCGCTCGACCATTGAAATTGTGATCGGTCCCTGTGACTTTGAGTCGTATCGTCAGTGGGCGGATAAAACCTGGGGCAAGCGTGGAGACGATTATGAGGCGCTAAAGGAAGATTTATCAGAGCGTATGCTTGAGGCTCTGTATAAGCAGATGCCACAGCTGCGCGGCAAAGTGGATTATTCAGAGGTCTCAACACCGCTGTCGACTAGCCATTTCTGCCGCTACAAGAAGGGCGAGGCCTATGGTCTGGCTCACAACAAAGAACGTTTCCAGCAGGACTGGTTGAAACCAAAGACGGCAGTGCCGGGGCTCTATTTAACCGGTCAGGATGTTATTAGCTGTGGCGTGGTTGGCGCATTGATGGCCGGCATGGTCACGGCGATGTCTGTGGTGGGCATTCGCGGGGCAGGCAGCCTAATGAAAAAGATCAAAGCAGGGCCAGTGCTTTAGTTTAGGTGCTTTTAAGCAGTGGCTGCTAAACAGCGCCTCTTGAAGGGTGACTCTTAAAGGGTGACGGTTTGACTATAGAGTCATACATAGTGCCAATATTCATCATTTACAGGCTCTTTTGAGCCCATTTAGCCGGAAAAC
>Ga0208544_10001667_pt1 | contig 15083 bp, 19 predicted proteins | sample DEB08_DNA_9_FD_184526 | JGI IMG/M metagenome (GOLD analysis project Ga0208544, IMG submission 184526) | Aqueous microbial communities from the Delaware River and Bay under freshwater to marine salinity gradient to study organic matter... | ecosystem: Environmental > Aquatic > Marine > Coastal ... | reverse complement strand
AGGGTAAAAGGCCTCAAGCAATCTCTAGAACCTGTATATTGCTGGTTTTAAAGTTCTTAGATCTAGACCCGTGAACTGCTATGACGATGCTTGGTGCATTTAACGCTCCGTCACATAGCCCGCAATCTATACATTGTACGCCACCAGAATCTGCCGCGCATGGTATCTCATTAGCATAGAGTGTATCGTCTGCATTAGAAACACGAAAGGTGCGAAACCCTTGTCCTTGATACTTTTTAGCCTGTTTTGGGCTATCCGCTGAGATCATGCAAAGATCGGCCATTCTACTGTCAAAGTTCTTGTGATTGATCTGGTGAGTGTAACCAGTATGCGCTTTGCAATAAGATACCACCTCCGCGTTGTAAGCATAAGGAACCGCCGCCGGATCACCATACGCGCCTAGTCTTACCTTTCTATAGCGTAATAAGTGGCCGTGTAGTTCAGGGTCAAATACTGGATACAATCCACGCTTGTAACCCTTAAACACTGCCAAGGGCGCTTGGCCGATGTTCACATAGCAAGATCCATTGTGGTTTTGTTTATGAGGGCACGTGCCACAAATAGAGTCATCTAGTCTTTGTTTTGATGCTTTTACTGGGTCTATGTCGGCTCTAATGATCCACTGTTGCGCCATATCTCCAGTCTTAACATTACCACTCTTGAGGGTAACGATTGAAACGATAGGAGAGCCATCAAGAACACTAGGCCCATCGTACATTATAAAACCCTTGATTTTCATTGGTAGTACCTCGTTAGATTGTATTTGATTACTCGACAGCCATCCTTGGCTTGGTTGTTAGAAATTACGTTGTGGGTAGTAGTTGGGTAATTCTATCCCGTATATGTCGCCAAGTTTTTGGGTGGCTTCTCTCAAAGCATTTTGCCAGAGAACTATGCTCTTCTCTTTCTGCTCACCTTCCTTTTTTGACTCTGCAACTGCCAGCATGATCTGGCCGCACTCTAGCGCATTTATTAGCATTGCTATTTCGTTGCGTGCTTTCTTACTGTTGATGCTTTTCATGTCTTTCTCTCTTCTGGTTGTTGATATTGCTTACTCTAGCAGCTTTCTGGAATAGTGCAAGTATTATTTTGTAAATAACTCAAATTAATTACTCACAGCATTACTCACAGCATTACTGACAGCTCGCTATATAGTGCCGATACATTGCAGCGGGCGGCATATATGCACTGCATAGCACTGCATAGCACTACATCTAGTGCCATCAATCGAGTACTTGCACAACATATGGTACCTATAGGCTTAAGCTATTAGTGTAGCAATATCAATACATTATTCCGATAGCTTGCCGATAGAGCGCCGATAGCTTGCCGATAGGGTTAACCCCCTGCATGTATACACACGCCCTCCAATCCAATCGCCAGCAGGTACCGATGCAGCCTGGCCGACTCTTATAGCGTGCGCCTGGGCGCGGGTAGAGGCTGCACCTTGGCAATCTCCTTGCAATCTCCTTGGGCGTACTGATCAACGCAGGCGCGACGCGGGTAGATAGCCGGAGGCGGAGCGGGGGGTACCCAAAGACGGGCAGCCTTTTCCTTATATATAGTCCCCCTGACATGCAGGACGGCCATTTTGGAGGGCTGGTTACTTTTTAGACAGGCTGGTAGGCAGGTACTAGGAAGCTGCCTTGGGAAGCCCCTTGGAAGTCTCTTGCCCCCCTTGGCAGCCTGTGGATAACTTCCTAGTAGCCTGTGGATAACTCTGTAATACTGCTCTAGCCTGTGGATAACTAAAACTAAGTTCCCTTTAATTACAGCGACTTAGCAAATAAGTGAAAATAAAACCAGACAAAACTCTAAAAAAGTTGTCTAAGTAGTATACTTCTTAACTTACTTACTTACTTTTACTTATTACTTACTAATACTTATATTTACTTAATACATTAATTACATATTACACTAATTAGTAAATTAGACTGTATGCTTGTCATCAAGAAACTTCTAGAAGCATCTTATACAGCTTACTGTCTTATACGCTAATTACTTGTACTTACTTGTACTTACTTATATTTACGCTTACTTACGCCACACTAGGATGCCATGTCAGAGTTCCAGAAAGTAGGTAATCAGAAGCTAATAGCGCAGAACTGGGATGCTATCTTTGGCCCTAAGACTAAGCCTGCGCCTACGGCTGAGCCTGATCCTGAAGACGACCTCGACCCTAACGAAGTGCTACGCAAGTACTACTTAGACGCTGGGGTACCAGTAGAGTGAAACTGCATGGTACGCCTGCTGTACTCGCTGTACAGGCTATGCTTGGTAGGCTTCTTACGCCTATGGAAGAGCACCTAGTCAAGCAAGAGGGCTACAGTACCAAGGAATACAAGGACACTAAGGGTATTGCAACCACTGGTGTAGGACAGACCGGAGAGTTCTCTGATATGTCCTTTGATGAAGTCATGCAGGCGCAGGCAGATAAGACACGTAGACTCTTCCCCGGCTTTGATACGCTACCTGAAGAGCTGCAGAAGAATATCTTCTCTAGCGTGTACAGAGGCTCTCTATCAGGCAGTCCTAAAACTATACAGTTATTCAACTCAGGGGATCGTGCAGCAGCAGCTGATGAATTCCTTAACAACGACGAATACAGAAACCCTAAGACACCTCAAAGCATTAAGGATCGCATGCTAGCTACGGCGAATGCTATGCGAGCGAACCCCAGGGAAGGCCCGGTAAAGCTACCTGAGAACGCTGTACCTTACAGAGGAGCAGGGTTCCCTTTTGCATTACCAGAGAATGTACGTCAACAGACAGCAAGTCTAGCTAATCTAGGACAAGGGCTGGCACAGCCTACGCCACAACCTGTACCTACGCCTATAGCGCCTAGGGTACCCCTTACAGGGTTAGAACTACTCAGATCAAGAATGCCTAGCTTAGAGCAAGAGCTGGCACAGCCACAGGCTCTTGCAGCACCTGCTAGAGAGCCAGTACAGGGTACAGATGTACCGCAGTCACGGTTTGCACAGTCAGAGAAGCCCCAGCCGAACTCCGGCCTAGGTTTATCAGAGCAACTAATGCGTTACCTAGGGTACCGATGATCTGGTTAATGTTTACAATGCTAGGTCTACTGCAACAGCTTAGCTTATTGCCCAGCTCTATAGTTGCTATGCTAAGGTCATTATCTTAATATAGGAAGAAGAATGTACACTGATGCATGCGGCCCTACGTGGCTACCAACAGTAATACGTAGACCCTTGTTCGGTTGGTTCTTTGAAGCTAGCTGTAGAAAGCACGACGAAGGCTACGGTGTAGGTGGAGATGCAGCCAGAAGGAAGGTCTGCGATAAAAAGTTCCTTCAAGCTATGCTAAAGGATTCAAAGAGAAGTACCTTAACCAGAGTACCAAAGGCAGTAGTAGCTTACGCCTTTTACGCCGCCGTTAGAGTGGGTGGGTCTCTGTCATTCAATTACACAGACGGGAAATGATATGAAATTAACAGTAATGCATTGCAACAACGAGAAGGCTGTAGGTCTGTACAAGGATGGCAAGCTAGTAGCCACTTGGGATTCAGGCGACAGCTTTGATGTTGTTGACGGTATCCAGAGCCATGGCGAATCGGGTTGTGAAGTACAGGATATCCAAGGTGATTACAAGCGTGTAACTGATCTACCAGCTGAGCTCGCTAAGCCTAAGCCTGTTGAGCCTATGGTATCATCTAAAGATATCAAGCAGCCCAAGGGTAAGTAGATGGCTGAAACATACGAGAGTTTACAACCCCGTCAGCAGAAGTTCGTTGATGCTTACTTAAAGCTGGGTTGTAGACGAGAGGCATACAGGGAAGCTGGCTTCAGCGTAGAGGGCCGTGGCTGGACCTCTAACGCACGTAACCTATTCATTGCATGCGAAGGTATCATCAAGGATAGGATCGAGCTAGGCATAGGTGAAGGGGCTATCTTAGCCCTCGCCATTATTAAACAGATCATGCAGGATGAATCAGTATCCCCTGCTGTGCGTTTGAACGCAGCTAAGGACTATCTGAATCGTGCAGGATACGATGTACCAGTAGAGCAGCAGGTCGTTGTACGTGACGAGACCAAGCTCACTGACGCTGAACTGAACGCTAAGATACAAGAGCTATTAAGAACCCCAGGCTCTGGCCTCAAGGCTGTTAAATGAGCGTAGAGCTAGCTGCTCTTATCGCTGAGAAGGAGTATCGGTTAAAGTACAACAAGCTCAGCTACTGGGACCAGAACGTCTATGAATGGCAATGGGACCTAGCTAATAGCACTGACAAGTCAGCACAGATACTGGCTATGTGTGCTAACCAGATTGGTAAGACTACCACTGGAGCATGGATTACAGCTTGTCATCTCACTGGTAAGTACCCCAAGGACTGGAAGGGGTGCAAGTACGAGAAGCCCATTAAGGCGTGGGGATGCGGTATCTCTAACGAGACAACCCGAGACATCCTGCAAGCCAATCTCCTAGGTGACCCTGGGAATGCAGACGGGCAGGGTACAGGGTTCATACCCTTAACTGATATTATCAGTACAACTAGAAAGCCGCAAGTACCTAATGCAGTGCAGACTGTCTTAGTGCGGCACTACAGCCCAACGTCAGGTAAAGAGAATGGTGTATCCAGACTCGATTTCAAGGCTTATGAGCAGGGTGAACCTAAGTTCATGGGACGGCCTATGGATTGGATATGGCTTGATGAACAGCCCGATTCCGGTATATATACTCAGTGCATTACTCGGACCGTAGCTAGCAAGGGTCGTGTTATGATGACGTTCACACCAGAAGATGGTATGACACCAACCATTCACCAGTTCTTGCATGACATACAGCCGGGACAGAGACTCATCCAAGCTACATGGGATGACGCTCCGCACCTAGATGAAGAGCGCAAGGCACAGCTCTTAGCTCAGTACCCTATTAACGAAGCTAAGATGCGTACACGAGGCATACCGATATTCGGTTCAGGCTTAGTGTTCTTGGTATCACAAGATGAAATAGCCTGTGACCCGTTTGATATACCACCGCATTGGCCCCGTATATGCGGGATTGACTTCGGATGGGATCACCCCACAGCAGCTGTATGGTTTGCTTGGGATAGAGATACGGATACAGTGTACTTGTACGGAGAGTACAAGCAGAACAAGATGACTGCACAGGAGCATGCCCCTGCTATCAAGGGACCCGGACAATGGATACCCTGTGTATGGCCGCATGACGGTATGTCACATGAGAAAGGATCAGGACTAACCCTAGCAGACCAGTACCGTATGCAGGGTGTGAACATGACTATAGACCACTTCAGGAACCCACCTGCCCCCGGTAGTAAAGGCAAGGGTGATATTAAGATAGAGCCGGGTATCAATGCAATGCACCAAGCAATGCAGAACGGTCAGTTCAAAGTATTCAGTACATGCACGCAGTGGTTAGAAGAGCTAGGTTTGTATCACAGGGATGACGGTATCATTGTTAAGCTGAATGACGATCTTATGTCAGCTACCAGATACGCCTTCCAGTCAAGGAACCTGTACGCTAAGACACGTGTAGAGTCCGATTCAAATAATAAGTACGCGGGTAAAGCATTGCCTATCCGAGCCAGAGGAATAGTATGAAAGATCTAACAGACAACGAAGACCTGCTAACGGCACTGCAGCTAGAAGATGATGCAGCCATTGGTGGGCATGACGGCCAGTTGTCTGAGCGTATTGAAAAGCTGAATGACTACTATCATGGCAAGAAGTACGGTGACGAGCAAGAAGGTAAGTCACAGATCGTTACACGAGAAGTGTACGAGACTATTGAAAGCATCATGCCTTACTTGGTTAAGGTGTTCTTCAGTACAGATCAAGCAGTAGTGTTTGAACCTGAAGACGAAGATGACGTAGCTATAGCACAGCAAGAAACTGAATACGTGAACTGGGTATTCTATAAAGATAACCCCGGTTTCAAGATTGGTTATACATGGCTCAAAGACGGGCTAATGAACAAGGTTGGCTACGTTAAAGCCATCCGTGAAACCCCTGAACCTATTGTTGAAGAGTACGAGCACAAGACAGAAGAACAGGTAGCTATGCTGCTAGAGGGTCTAGGTGAAGACTTTGAAGGCGATGTAGAGTTATTCCAAGAAGATGACGGTAACGTCAGCATTAGTATTACTCGTGTAACGGGTAGAGACCGTACTGTCATCTCTAACTTACCACCTGAAGAGATCAGTGTATCAGAGGGTGACACCTGCCTGCAGACTGCACGCTATGTAAAGCATGAAGCCATGCGTAGCATCTCTGAGATCAGGGCCATGGGCTTTGATATCGAGGATGACATCTCTGATGGTGGCTCCTCTGGCATAGGGTCAATGAGCACCTTGTACCAAGACAGACATGCAGATATCTCTAGTACAATGTACACTGGAGACAACACTGTACTAGGTGCCAGCCGTGAAGTATCTCTTAAGGAAGAGTACATACGGTTCGATGGTAACGATGACGGCATCAATGAGTTATGGCAAGTCTTCCGTATAGGGGACACTATACTAGGTGCAGAGCAAGTTTCAGAGGTACAGATATACGGGTGGTCACCCATTATTGTACCGCACAGGCATGTTGGTAGTACACCTGCAGACCCTGTTATTGAAATACAAAGACTGAAGTCCAAGGTACTGCGTAATCTACTTGATAACCAAGAGCGCCTGAACAATGGCCGATTTGGTGTAGTGGATGGGCAAGTAAACCTGGATGACCTCATGGAGGGTAGCGCAGCAGGTATCGTGCGTATGAACTTCCAAGGGGCTGTAACAGCTTTACCTACGCCTCAGTTGGGTTCTTCTGCCTTTGAAGTACTAGGCTATGCAGACCAAGCAGCTGAGCGTCAGACAGGAGTGTCCGACAGAGGGCAGGGATTGGACCCTAAGCAGTTTAACTCTAACACCACCCTAGGGTCCGCTGACATTGTTATGTCCGCTGCAGAGCAGAAGCAGGAGCTCATAGCGCGTATCTTTGCAGAGACCGGCCTTAAAGATGTAATGCTGGGTATTCAACGCCTAGGTATTCAGCACGAGAAGTCAGACCGTAAGATCAGAAACAACAACGGTGAATTTGTACAGATAGACCCCAGCGAGTGGAAGAACCGCTACGATATGACTGTTACTGTAGGTATTGGTAATGGTAGTAAAAGCCAGCAGATGTACCAAATGCAGCAGATTGAGCAGACCATGCAAAGCATTGTAGGCGCTGGTGGGCTAGGTACTCTAATCAAACCAAGCAATGTATGGAACTTTGCTATGGAGAAGGTCAAGGTATCAGGCCGTAAAGATGGCGAGAAGTTCTTTACACAACCTGAGTCTGATGAACCACCTGAGCAGGGTCCTAGCATTGAAGAACAAACCCTGCAAGCAACTGTTCAGATAGAGCAGAAGAAGGCTGAGCAGCGTGACCAAGAGCTACAGATGGATGCAGCTAAGATTAAACTACAGCAAGAAGAGCTAGAGTTTGAGAAGCAGAAGCATGCTGATGAAAATGAATTCAAAATAGCGGAGCTTCAACTAGAGGCGACGCAGAACAGGGCGGTTAAAGTAGGAGAGTAAAGTGCAAGCACGGGACTTAAAAACGGATGACGAGAAAATTCAACGGGGCCAGAACGCTAAGCTCTTGATTGAATCAGATGCATTCAAAGACACAATGCAAGAGATGTACGACAGCCTGCATGCAGCCATTGATTGCCTGCCCACGGATGACAAAGATAGACTTGTCAGTATCTCAGGGCAGTTGCGTGCCATTAAGACGGTAATCTCTAAGCTGGATACATGGGTACAGGAAAGCCGGAGGTTAGCAAATGTCAGAGCACACTGAGCGCACTGAGCCAATGCTAGAGCTAACTAAAGACTTTGCTATAGCCCTCTTAGAGGAGCTAAGCTATAGGCCGTACCGTGATGTACAGCCCTTGTTCCTTACACTAGCTAACTTAATTAACCAGCTGCCGGAGACTAAAGAAGCTCCTAAGCCCTTTGAACCAGAGATATATATGGGGAATCAGTAATGGAAACTAACAACGATCAACCTGTCTTTTCAGGAATCGAAGAGGCTTTGGCCTATCAGGCTGAAGACGAAAAAAAGAAATCGGACAGTGTAGCCACTACAACCGATAAAGAAGAGCCAGAGGAAGATGACTCTGTCCTAACGGACGAAACCGAAACCGAAGAACCTGAACCGGAGGACTCTGAAGAGCAACCCGAAGGTGAAGATGATGAGGAAGAGGGTACAGACAAGGAGGATGATGAAGACTTTCTGTTCTCAATAGAGGATGACCAAGGTGAGTTCAAGGTCAAGAACGTAGAGGAAGCCAAGAAGGGCTACATGCGTCAGCGCCAATTCACTAAAGTTACACAAGAAGTCGCAGCGGAACGCAAGGAACTTCAGAGCGAGAAAGCCTCTTTACTGGAAGCTAAAAGCCAGTACTTAACAGGTGTTCAAGATTTGAAGATAGCTTCAAGTGCGAAGCTAGCTGAGTTCGTTACTGTTGATTGGGAAGCACTACAGCAAGAGGACCCTGTTGCGTTCGATGAGCAAAAGAGTCGTTATGAAGCTGCTAAACTTTCTTATGAACAAGCCAATGCTGCAGAGCAACAGGTGAGTAATGAAATCCAACGCGAGACTATTGAATACGCCCAAGCGGTTAGGGCTGACGAGATGCAAAGGTTAGTAGCTGTTGTACCGGAGATCACAGAAGAAGGTAGCACCCTTCTGAAAGATGCCACTAAATCAGCCACTGAGCTTTACGGCTTCTCTCAAGATGAGTTATTCAGCATTTATGACCATCGTCAGATCAGAGCTATCATTGACGCATACCGCTACAATGAAGTTAAAGGTAAACTAAATGTTGGCAAGGCAAAAGCTAAGTCAGCTAAAACAACAATCAAGCCTAAAGGAACCGCATCTTCGCGGAAGACACAGGCTAAGAAAGCACAATCTGTGCAGGATCGGTTGAATGCACCCGGCGGAGTATCGCTGGCTGAAGCAATGAAACTGCTAGGATAGGCTACACTAGGAATTTATTATGAGCACCACATCTACAGACACATACGACCAGGTCGGTATCCGGGAAGACCTTTCCGGTATCATCTACAATGTAGAGCCTGATGCAACCCCATTCTTGAGTGGAGCACCAAAGGGTAAAGCCTCTGGCGTTAAGCACGAATGGCAAACTGACGGACTTGATGCCGTAGCAGATAACAAAGCTATTGAGGGTGCAGATGCAACCTTTGCAGCCGCTACTGCAACTGTCCGCCGTGACAACCAGTGCCAGATTTCAACAAAGACTGCCATCATCTCTGGTACTCTTGAAGCTGTTGATCGCGCTGGTCGTGACAAAGAAATGAACTACCAGATGATGAAGCGCGGTATGGAAATTAAGCGTGACATGGAGAACGCAATGGTAGGGCTGAACAACGCTAAAGTTGTAGGTTCTACTTCAGTTGCTCGTGAGCTTGCTAGTATGCAATCTTATATCGTAACCAACACGGACTTCAACGCCACTGGCGGTGCTGATCCTACTGGTGATGGTACTAATGCGCGTACTGACGGTACTCAACGTGCTTTCACTGAAGGATTGCTTGAGTCTGTTGTGGACAAGATTTTCACCAACTCTGGTGAATTTGCTGACACAGTACTGTTGGGTTCTTTCAACAAGCGTGCATTCAACGCCTTTGTTGGTCGTGCAACCACTACTGATCACAACGTAGCCGCTGGTAGTATTGTATCTGCAGCTGATGTTTACAAGAGTGACTACGGTGATCTGAAAGTGATCCCTAGCCGTTACTCTCGTTCACGCGACGCGCTCGTGTACAAGAAAGACAAGTGGTCTGTTGACTATCTCCGTAATATGACTACCAACGAGATTGCTGCAACAGGTGATGCTGAGAAGCGTCAGGTTATTGTTGAGTACACCTTGACTGCTCGTAATGAAGCATCAAGTGGTATTGTAGCTGATTTGACTACTGCGTAAATAGATAGGGGGTGGGCGACTGCCCCCTTTTCTTTCTTGTGGTTGGAACTCATTACTAGCGGATATTGAATAATGCAGTTAAGAGAAACAGAGTACGACCCATGGACAGGTGAAACCAAGAAGTGGTACTTTGATAACGACAACAACATTGTATGCGAAAGATCAGCTGACCTGTCAGCATTAATCAACAACTGCAAAGCAGAAGCTAATGAAATGCAGGGCTTCAGAGCAAAGACAGCCTTTCACAAAGTAGCAAGCATACCCCCTATCATACAAGTTAAGATCATGAAAGAGCACAACCTTGATGTGTTTACCGATGATCCTAATGAAAGAAAGCGCGTAGAGCGCATCATAGAACAAGAGTACCCTGTACTTAAGACTAATGGAGCTAAGCTCTGGAGGCCGACAAGTGGCACTAAGTAATTACAGTGAAATGGCTATAGCCGTTGATAAGTGGCTTAACCGTATAGGCGCGTCCAGTATTACTGATAACACAGAAGACTTCATTACACTAGCACAGCGTAGAATCCAGAGGGATGTACGTGTACCTCCTATGGAAGTCCTGTCAGCTGGTATTACTATCACAGCAGGGCAGTCAGTTATTCCTTCGGCTATGCTGGATGTTAAAGAGGTTGTTGCTTATAACGGTACTTGTGCATGGCCTGTTATGCGGAGCACGTATGCAGATGTCCGCAACAAGAGACTGGGTAGTTCACAGCGTACAGCCGTGTTCGACACAGTAGCTGGTAACTTCGAGTTCGGCCCTGAGCCTAGCTCTGGAGTCTCAGTGGATATAGTGTACTACCAAGAGCTGGAGTTCATATCCCCGTCAGTGGCTACTAACTGGTTCGTGTCTTATGCACCAGAGCTTATACTGTACGCAGCGCTGTACGAGGCAGCAGTCTTTATGAAGGACACAGAACAAGAAGAGAAGTACAAACAAATGTACTCAGATGCAAGAGAGCTTTTGAAGGCTCAAAAAGAGAAGGCCGAATGGTCAGGACGTTTACAAGTTAGCGCGGGGTAATTATGATTAAACCATTTACATTCACACCACTTATTGAATTCGAGTGGTTCAGAGAAGACCTGAATAAGTTAATTGGGATTTACTATCCCGGTATGACTTATAACTGTACGCTAGATGCGCGACACGACTTGCTTAGGACTAAGTGCGACGAGTGGGAAGCTGAAGGTAAGATTCAAATCATTGCACTTAAACCTAATCAAAGATTCATTACACTGGAGATTAAAGATGGCGATTCAACTTAGTATTGCTGCGCGTAACGCGCGTCTGGACGCAATAGAAACAACTGTAGGTACGCTACCAAAACTAGACTTCCGTACAGGCGCACAGGCTGCTGATTGTGCAACTGCTGACGCAGGTACAGAACTAGAGCAGATGACGTTACCGTCCGATTGGATGGGAGCAGCTGCTGCTGGTGCTAAATCCTTGGCGGGTTCTTGGACAGGTACAGGAGATGCCGCTGGTTCAGCTGGTCACTTCCGTATTAAGGATAGTACAGACACCACTTGCCACATTCAGGGTTCAATCACAGCTACTTCTGGTGGCGGTGATATGGAACTGGATAACATTGTTATTGCAGTGGGCCAGAGTATCACAGTTAATACTTTTACCCTTACAGACGGCAACGCATAAGGTAGCATAATGGCACTTCCTATTCCCGGCGACAGAGCAGCAGAAACAAGTACAACCACTGGCACTGGCACTTATACGTTAATCGGTGCAATTACTGGCTGGCGGACACTTGTTGATGCTTGCGGCTCAGGTGTTGAGGTTGATTACTTTGTAAGAGACCCTGACGTTGATGCGGATTATGAAGTGGGTAGGGGTACTATAGGGGCAGGGACGCTCACAAGGGATACTATATACACTTCCAGCAATGCTGGGGCTGCTGTTAACTGGGCGGCTGGTACTAAGGAGGTTGTTGTAACACTAACAGCTAACGCTATGGCACAGATAGATACTGCACTATCTACCTCTGCTGGGCTAGCTGCTTATGTGTCCGATGAAACGGGTACAGGTTCTCTGGTATTCGGCACACAACCTACGCTGACACATCCTGTGATGGCTTCTGAAGCTGTGCCTACACCTGCATCCGGTATGATGTACGTTGATTCCACAACTAACAAACTCAGGTGTTATGAAAAAGGCTCTTGGGTTGATGTAATGAACTTCACTGAGCAGGGTACAGGACTCATAACGGGGGGTGTGCTTAGTATAGGCACTCCTACCAGTACGTTCTCAATAACTGATGGTTCAGGGTGTGTAGTTGACCACACTACCGTCCCTAGTACACCAACAAGTACAGCTGTTTCTTGGACGGGTAAAACTAATATAACAGTAACTAACCTAGCCACAGCCCTTATTACTTTCGTAGGTATTGACGCAACAGGTACTGTGATACAGCAAACGGGTGCGTTCAGCAATGCTCAGCGTAGGGACATTATTGTACTAGGTGTTATTGTTCACGTTGATAACGCAGCTGTTAACGCTGTTAACAATGAGCAACACGCGGCTATTAACGTGGTTGCACAGGTTCACGATTTAGCAGAAGCTATCGGTTTCATTAACATATCCGGTAATACGTTTTCACAAGGCGGCACGGGTGGCCTGTACATCCAGAAGTCAGCCGGTGATGTATTCGGTATTGGGGCTAACTGGGCTAACTCTGCTAAGAACCCTAATGTACTAACACTTGCAGCAGAAGATGATATTGGCTTCCAGTACCGTACACTACTAGGGGCTAACCGTAATGACGATCCAACGGCTGAGTTAGTTATTGATCCAGATATATGGGATAACGCAGGTACTCTAACCGCCGTAGCCACAAACAGGTGGACAGCACAACGTGTGTATGTGTTCTTATCCGGTGCAGTGAAGCTACAGCCTGGTCAAGAAGAATGCTCTACCGCATCAGCTTGTATTGATGCTATCGCAACGAATTCTTTCATAACAGAGCCTAGTATCCTTTCTAACGGATTACTTCGTGGTTTCATTATTGTGCAGCAAGGTGAAACTGACCTAGCTAACGCCACCTTTATCGAAGCTGAGAAGTTCGGTAGCAGTACAGGGGCAGGGGCAGCTTCAGGCTCTGAGTTCTCTGATAGTGTATTCAGGGTTTATGATGACGCTGACTCAAGTAAGCAAGTAGCTGTACAGGCTTCTGGTATTACTACAGGTATTACAAGAACAATCACAATGCCTGACAATGATGTCAATCTTGGTACTGACTTTGAAGCAGCAGACGGCACTATTCTTAAAGACGCTGACATAGGCGTAACTGTTCAGGGGTATACAGCAGTTCTTGCGGCAACTACAGCATCTTTCTTAACAGCAGATGAAACTAAACTGGATGGCATTGAGGCTCTTGCTGACGTTACTGATACAGCGAACGTAACTGCTGCTGGCGCGTTGATGGATAGTGAAGTTGACGCGAATATTAAGACATTAGTGCTTCCAGCTAGTACAACTATTAGTACCTTTGGTGCAAGCCTCGTAGATGATGTTGCGGCGGTTAATGCGAGAACTACTCTCGGGTTGGCTATTGGTTCAGACGTACAAGTATATGATGCGACCTATGTAGTAGATGCTGACATAGGTGTCAGTGTACAAGGTTATGATGCTGATACAGCTAAGTACGATGCTGTCACAGCAAACTTCACTGGAACCTTACAGAATGGTGGAAGTAATGTCCTAGTCGATACAGACATAAGCTCAACAGTACAACCGTACAACGCTACAACAGTATTAGATGCTGATGTAACCTATGAATTACTCAACACTAATGGAGATGTGGGGACTACAGCAGGTACTCTTGCCATAGGAGACCACCTACACACAGGTGTGTATGAACCTGCTGATGCAACTATTGTTAAAGATGCAGACATTGGGGTAACAGTACAAGGTTATGATGCAACTATTGTAGTTGATGCTGACATTGGCTCTACAGTACAAGCGTATGACGTTGATACAGCCAAGCTGGATGTAGTTCAATCCTTCACTGCACAACAGACATTCAAGGAGTATGCAGAGACTCAATACAGCCTTACAGGTACAGATATTGACCCAGCTAACGGGAGCCTTCAATACAAGACACTTAGTGCTAACACCACATTCACTGAATCAATGGCTGATGGTCAATCCGTAACACTGATGATTAACGACGGCACAGCTTACACAGCCACATGGCCTACCACTACATGGGTAGGTGGCGCAGCCCCTACTCTTCCAACAACAGGATATGCCGTGATTGAGCTTTGGCAGATTAACGCAGTGCTGTACGGCCTGCACTCAGGAGATGCGTAATGTTTCTAGGACATAAGTTAAGAAGGGCTGGTGGTGGCGTAAACTTTGAGTACACCGACAACCAACAGAGTAACTCAACTGCAACCTCTTACACCTTCACCTCAACACAGCTTGGAACTCCAGATACTGACCGGATGATTATAATTTCTGCTGTTACGACAGGCTCTTCGGTAGGGGGGCAAGGTATACCAAGCACCGTGACTGTTGGTGGTGTTAGCCTGACAAAAGCCTATGGGATTCAATACCCAGTCGTTGGTGCTGCATCAGCCATTTTCTACGGGAAAATAGCTACAGGGACATCAGCTACCGTAGTAGTGACCCCACTTGGTCAAACTCTGGGGTGTAGACTTGCTGTTTATGCCTACAACACAACACAGAGTGCGCCACTAAGCGTAGAAAGGACAAATGGTACTGGTGACCTAGTGCTTGACTGTGTCCCTGATGGTATTGCTATACACTCTTCGTGTGACAATGCCACTTCAGGGCGGACTAATATATGGACAGGTATTGACCCTATTGTAGATGATGTAAACACAGCGTGGGATAGTAAGTGGATCGCATTCTCACACGTTGAAACCACAGAGACTAGCTCAGTAAGAGCATTTCAAGTAACCGGAGGAAGTTCTTATGCCAGAGTCGGTATTTCTTTTGGCCCATAATAGGAATAAACAATGTACTGTAAACCAATAGATGCAAACACAGCAGAGAAGTACACCCTTCGTCAGTTGAAGGATGACTTTCCTGATGTGTCCTTTCCGAAGAGAATCCTTGATGGTTCTCTTGATGA
>Ga0208544_10001661_pt1 | contig 15102 bp, 1 predicted proteins | sample DEB08_DNA_9_FD_184526 | JGI IMG/M metagenome (GOLD analysis project Ga0208544, IMG submission 184526) | Aqueous microbial communities from the Delaware River and Bay under freshwater to marine salinity gradient to study organic matter... | ecosystem: Environmental > Aquatic > Marine > Coastal ... | reverse complement strand
GGTAATAAGATGACTTTTGAGCCTTTGTTTGAATATATTATTAAAAATATTGATGAATTACCAAGGCCCCGTAAAAGAAAGATAATACATTGATTATCAATATTGTCCAACTTTACGTGGGTAGCCGAAAATTGCACTGTTCCTTAATAGTGATTCTCGCTATTTTCCTCGCCCATTTTTAGCTGAATTTGTAGCAAATCTAGTAATAATCGCAAACAATTGATTAACAGTGTTTTAGTACACGAAATTGATGAAAAAATGCACCTTTTGACCAAAATAACTCCCATTTTTGGCGAAAATGTCCACCTTTTTGACGAAAATATCCACATCCAAACAGCAAATTCAACCGACCTTTATCGGACGAAATCAGCCTTTAGTCAGAATTCTATAATCTTTAAATTTACAGTCTATGTTGTCCCTACTCACCTCTATTCGTTATAAATTTTTTCTTTTTTTATGTCTATTTCTAAGTATTACCCTTTCCGCTCAAAATACGATTTATGTCAAACAAAATACCCCTGCGGGGAATGATGGCAGCTCTTGGGCGAATGCCTATGATGATTTGCAGGATGCACTAGCCGCTGCTGGTGATGGTGACAAAATCTGGGTGGCTAAAGGTACCTACTATCCTTCTACGACGGATGCAACTGTTTCTTTTGTTATTCCAGATGATATTGAATTGTATGGGGGGTTTATCGGGGAAGAGGGAAGCGATTATGATTTAGCAAATAGAAATTTTCTGGAAAATGAAACACTACTTAGTGGGAATAATTTCTCCAGTATTGTGATACGCAATAGTTTTAATAATCCCATTGTAGATGGATTTACCATAACTAAAGCATTCGAGGGCACTGGCTGGTCTATTAGTGGTGACCCTACTATTAAAAACTGTGTATTTAAAGACAATGTATCAACGTCTAATGGCGGTGCAGTGAGTAACAGCACTTTTAGCAGCCCTACCTTCCTGAATTGTTCTTTTATTAATAATTCTTCAAAAAGTAATGGTGGTGCTATATATAGTAACCGTAGTAATTTCAAACTTATCAACTGTATCTTTAAAGGGAATAAGGGAGCAGATGGAGGGGCTATTCATCTTTTTAGAGGTAGGCCTGAATTAGTGAATTGTTTATTTACCCTCAATACAGCTGACCTAAATGGGGGTGCTATTTATAATCATGAAGCTAGTCCCATTATTACTAATGGTACATTCAGTGGAAATGAAGCAACAGCTGAAGGTGGTGCTATTTATGCTAGCAATAGCATAAGTTCCCCTCAATTTATTAATACAATTATTTGGGGAAATAAAGACGTAGAAGGTGCTTCTTCAATTGTCGGAGGTTCTTCTACTTATTCTCATAGCCTAGTAGAAGGGCTTACAAGTAAAGATGGAAATAATAATATAGATGGAAGTACGAATCCTCTTTTTGTAAACTCGACTGAGGGTAATCTACATTTGACTGAATGTTCTCCGGTTATAAACAAAGGGGATATTACAGCGAATAGTTCTGATACCGATTTAGATGGCAATAGTAGAAATTTTTCTATTATTGATTTAGGAGTTTTTGAATATCAAGGATTAGCACATACGGAAACTATCTATGTAAAAGCGGATGCGAATGGTTCGAATGATGGTTCAAGCTGGACGAATGCTTTTACCGATTTTCAGGATGCTTTATTGCTAACTCCTGAATGTCCTATTATAAAACAAATCTGGGTAGCTAAAGGTACTTACTCCCCTTCTACAACGAATGAAAATGTTTCTTTAGTTATTCCAGATGGCATAAAAATCTATGGTGGATTGGTGGGCAATGAGCCAGCAAACAAAGACTTAAATACTAGAGACATTAAAATGAATGAAACCAAATTGAGTGGCTATAGATTTACCGCCACAAATGTAGGAGAAACCACGATTATAGATGGATTTATTATTTCTTCTATTAATGAGGAGACTTTTTTAAATTCAGAAGGATTCCAAGTTTGGGAGGGTACCGGAACAACATGGAAGAATGATAATGCTCGTCTGACTATCAAAAATTGTTCGTTCATTAATAATAGAGGTTTTATAGGAGCTATTCATAATCTTAGTAGTAATCCACTTATTGAAAATTGTCTCTTTAAGGGCAATTATGCTCATGAAAGCGGAGGAGCTATCCATAATTCTAGCAGCCTCCCTAGATTGTTAAATTGCATATTTGTGAGTAATGCCGCTAAAAAATACGGTGGTGCTATAGATAATTATCAAAGTAACGCCGAGGTTATTAATTGTACTTTTAATAGCAATCATTCCGGAGAAGGTGGATTTATAGTGGGGGAAACGGTATCCGCAGGGGGAGGAGCTATTAATAATCACACCAGTAATCCCAAAATTAGGAACACGATTATCTGGGGAAACACTGAAACTTCAGGTGTAAACAATTTTCGGCGGTCAATATTAAATCGATTTGGTTCTACCCCTGAGTATGCTAATTGTATTTTGCAAGATCAGGACTATAATGTGAATGGATCACCACAATATACTGACATTGGGGGAACGCTGTCTTTAGATCCAGGATTTGTTAATGCACCTTCAAATTTGAGATTAGTATCTTGCAATTCTCCTGCCTTTGATGCTGGAGATGCTACTTTGTTTCCAAATGTAGCTACAGCTACAGATTTTGCTGGCACCCCACGTAAACTAGGGGAAAATATTGATATAGGTGCTTATGAATATCAAGGAGTATCGTTCACTATCCTCTATGTAAAAGCAGATGCAACAGGAAATAATACAGGTACTAGTTGGACGAATGCTTTTACTGATTTACAGGATGCTTTAATTTTAGCTTCCCAATGTACAAATTTCAAACAAATCTGGGTGGCCAAAGGCACTTATTACCCCACCACTAGCAAAGACCGAACCATTTCTTTTAGCATCTCCGATGGCATAGAAATTTATGGTGGTTTTGTTGGGAATGAACCACCTACCTATAATTTGAGTAATAGAGCCATTCAAAATAACGAAACAATTCTGAGTGGAGATATTGGGATCCAAGAAGATGATAGTGATAATTCTTCCCAGATAATTACTGCTGCGAATGTAGGAGTAACGACCATTATAGATGGGTTCACCATTTCCGATGCTATTAATACCGCATGGAAGAATACGAATGCTTCTCCTATTATCAAAAATTGTTCTTTTAAGGCAAATAAAAATAAGACTGGAAGTGCAGGGGCTATTCTTAATATAAATAGTAATCCAGTATTCGAGAATTGTTCCTTTATCAGTAATGAGGCAAAGGCAGGAAGCGGAGGGGCTATTGGTAATTCTAGTAGTGACCCTAAATTGGTGAACTGTTTATTTACAGGCAATACTGCTAGCGCAGACGGTGGTGCAATAGATAATTACCTAAGTAATCCTGAAATTATTAATTGTACTTTTAGTAAAAATGTAGCTACCAATAAAGGCGGTGCTATAAAAAATTTCACTGGTAGTCCCCAAATTATTAATACAATCATCTGGGGAAACACTGCAGCCAATGGAAATAGTATTACTAATCAAGCTGGCGCAACCCCCATCTACCGCTACAGTCTTATTGAAGAGGTAGAGGCAGGTCCAACAATAAATGGAAAAACAATAAATGGAAATTTAGATGGCAGCAACCCTGATAATGATCCACTTTTTGAAGGGCCAGATGATTTTAATTTAGATCCATTTTCTCCTGCTATTGGCGCTGGGGATAATGCTAGTTTTACAAATCTGGAATCGGCTAAAGACTTGGCAGGGCAAAATCGAAAAATAGGTAGAAACATTGATTTGGGCGCCTACGAATTTCAAAAAGATCCAGGTATACTTACTGCTACTAGTGTTAAGGATAAGGACACTTATAATGACGCTTATATTGATGTCCACTGGAAATTACTCAAAAATGTTTGCCTATCTAATGGAGGATTACCTTTTGACAATGGCGTATATATTCAATTGGAGGATGATAATGGAACAGAACTATTTACTCAAACAATTACTGATTTAAGTGAAATTGGTGCAGTCTATGATAGCTCTTATCACCACTTTGTTGGCCCCGATAAAACGATTAATTATACCTTAAATGTTTATCAAATTGGTGTTGGAAATAAACTTTGTCATTTAACAGAGGTGGGGCAAACAGACGTCTATCGAGGATTTCAATCTTTTACCGCCTCAGATAAAACCTTAGAGGAAGCGTCCCTTAAGGGAATTGAACTAAAATGGACCAGTAATTCTGCCTTGCCAGATCGGTTCAATATTTTTAGAGATGACACTATTTTTGTTGCTGCTGTAGACACCCTTGCAATGGGTAGCACCTATACTTTTAGAGATACTTTTGTAGAAAATAACCCCAAAAGCATTATTAATGGTCAAACCCATAAATATTGTATCGAAATTTATTCTGATCAACTGAACCAGTCTTTTTCAAAAAGGTGTGAGGAGGAGGGCAGCACTCCAGCTATTAGCCTAACTGCATCAGTCAACTTAGAAGATAGGATAAACCTAGAATGGGATGCGGAGGTCACCGCTTTAGCAGATAGAATGGAGGTATTGGTGAATGGTTCTATAACACGGAAGTTATCGGTCAATGAATCCTTTCCTTATAGTTTGTCTGGTTTATCCGTCATACCGGGGGACACCCTTTCTATTGGATTACGTTTATTAGATAGCAAAGGAAATATTCTAGCAACGGACTATGACGATGGCTATATACCGCCTAATGGAAAAATTTCAGGCTATGTGACCACTAAGACTGGCGCATTTCCTATTCAAGGAGCTACTCTTATTGCTAGTGCCTTGGTCAATGGGCAAACCATTATTGACAGTACTCTTAGTGATATAAATGGATATTATGAAATAGATAGTATTTTCTATAACCAGCAAAACACCTTTACTGTAAGTATCAAAAAAGGGGCTGGAGAAATGGTTAAGACCTTTAACCCCGAATCCAAACAAATCACTTTAAGTCAGTTAATTCCTGAAGGAACGCTTGATTTTCTACAAGTGGAAAGTTTTCCGAAAGGCTCAACGAATTTGGCGATTGATGACTTAAAAGCTCAGCAGATACCTGGACAAAGTGCGCTTGAATTCGATATAGCGTTCAATTCCGATGTTTTCCCGACCTATTTAAAAATCAAAAGAGGGACGGAAGAACTAACGACATTGGAAGTGAATAGTGATGGGCAGCCTTTTATTTATAAAGATTCGACAGGGATACCCAAAGGAGATTATACGTATGAATTTACTTTATTTGCTATTAGAGCAGATTCCCTCAATGAAGATACCAAAGACACGACGCTTGTGTTTCCTGAGCTTCCGCTAAGTACCAACTTAAAAGCTACCTCTATTGAGGAGGAAGGATATACCGTAATTACTTGGGACGAAAATTCTACTAGTCTTTCTGGTTTAAAATTGTTTAGAATTACGGATACAGATTCTCTGCAAATTGCTTCGTTGGATCCGATGACCACTGAATTTATAGATTGGAAGGGTTTTCCAGGGGTGAACTATACTTATAAACTGATTCCTTATAGAACGGTTGGAGAAATTGATTACGATGCTATCCCAATTAGGAGTGATGAAGCACTATATCCTGTTCTACCACCAGCCTCAAGTCTAAAAGCTATGCTTGGTGTGGATTGGATTAGCTTTACTTGGAAAAAGGAGGCAAAATTAAATAATGAATACAATTACACTGGCTTTTTAATTGAAAGAAGTCATGCTGATACCATATTGAATTCCATTGTCTTTAAGCATTTTTCCACTGCTTTTGTGGATTATACTGGTGCACCTAATAAAGCATACACCTATACGATTTATACGGTTAAACAATTAGCAGATACTTTGGCTAAGTCTGAACCTATACAGATTGATGCAACCTTCCTACCAATGTCTGCTCCTACGGGTTTAGCAGCTGCTGCAGAAGCGTTAAATCAAATAGCGTTAAAGTGGACAGCACCTGAAAATACTAGTAATTTAGATGGGTATGGTATTTTTGATAAAGATGATGTCTTATTGAGTACTACTAATATTACACAAACCAAAGATACCATTCCTGCCAACCATGCTGAAGCGCAAAAATATAAAGTAAAAGCTTTTCGGTACATTAACGGTTTCCCAATATATTCTACGCCAGCCGAGAGTGATAATGTAAAGCCTAATTTACCTGGTAGTCCCCAAAATCAGCTTGCTGATATTGCTAATTTTCATGCTTCTGATAATTATATCAATCAGGTACACTTAACTTGGGACTATCCAGAATATGTTTTAGCCGAATTTGAAATTTTTCGAGAGGAGATGATATTAGATACAATAGGTGTAGCTGAACGAGCTTACTTTGATACTACTGCCATAGCTGGTAAGGAATATAAGTACATTATTAGGTCGTTCAGAAAAATGGACGGTAAAGACTATGCTTCCAGAAAAGTAGCTGATCGTGGTAGGGTATTACCTAGTATACAAAACATTAGTGGCATCGTTTCTTCTAGCCCTAATAATCGAGCAGTAAGTGGTGTAAAAATATTCCTTAAACATAACGATTATCAGTTATTTACATTTACGGACACGAGTGGTTATTATCAGTTTAGGGAGGTTCCCCTTAAGCGTTTAGGAGCGGTAACACTGGAGGTGATCACTTTTAATTCAAATAATACTCAAACATTGGCGTATGAGGAGGGAATCACCAATTATGTGCGCAATTTTACCCAAACTTATGAGCCACCTATTCCTGATACCCTTGCCGCCGCAGCGATTTCAAGTTTAGATATTTATGAACTTGACTGTGAAACTGGCGTACGACTCATCTGGACAACGACCAATAATAATTATGATGGATTTGAGGTCAAAAGAGGGCCTAAATCATTGGGCTTGGTAGCGAAAGGAATGCCCATGGTTTTTACAGATCTTTCAGCTGAACCAGCCGTCATTCAGCCTTATACGGTTCGACCTTATCTAGAAAACGAAACAGGTAATAAAACCTCTGGCAATGGATACATAGGCCTTACCCGAATTCCTCCTGTTTTTCCAGTCGAAGGACTCTATGCTTCCGCTTCAATAGCGAGTAATGAAGTTACGCTTTTTTGGAACTACCCTTGTCAGGAAACTACGTATTATATCATTCGGAGGGACGAAGCATATCTAGGCAAAGTGGCGCATGATGAAAATATGACCTTTAGGGATACTACTGGTGTACAAGGCATGACGTATCATTATACGGTTACCGCCATAAAGGAAAGGAAAGATGGAGATCATTCGTCCTTACCTGAGGAGGTTATAGTAACCTACCCTGATATAATGCCCATTATGAATTTAGGGGTAACCGAACCTGTTACTAGCAAAATAATGTCGTACATCAATGTTGATGATGAAAATTTTCCCTTTGCTCTAAGAGATGACTATGCTTTAAATCATACCTTGTTGGAATGGTCTTATGATAGCAAGCATTGTAATGGCTTTACCATTTACAGAGACGAGCAGGAGTTAGTTACTTTACCCTGTGATAGTACAAGTTTTAGAGATTATACAGGACATCCTACTTCAAATTATACCTATGCTATTCGGGTAAATTTAGAAAGAGAGGGTATGCCGTTAAAATCAGATGGAGATACTGCATCCATTATTTTTCCCCAATTGGCTATGCCGTATGACTTTAAAGGAACTAGAGAACTAACTATTGGTAATATTGAACTTGAATTCATCTACGATACAGAAGGTTTTGATGGATTTAATATTTATCGTTCAGAAAGTTTGCCTGTGACAACAGCCAGTAAAAAAATTGGTACGGTCACCGAATATACCCCAGGAGCTATTATAAAGTTTATGGATAATACAGGAAATCCTGAAAAATACTATTATTATGGCGTGAGTGCTTTTGATGTTCGTTCTCACTATGATAAACCTGAGGCTAATATTACCTACGAATCTAAACTCACTACTATAGGCCCTTTTGCTTATCCAAAATTGCCAGTAGTAACTTCCTTGAAAGCAACGACAAATTTATCTAACCAAATTAATGTTAGTTGGGAATACAGTAATGATGCGCCACATACTAATTTTATCTTGTTTCGAAAAGCAGCATCTCAATCATCAGCTTATAGTCATCTAGCCACTCTTGGAAGAGGAGAACGAATATATGAAGACCTTATTAATACCAAGGATCCTAATGCACTTACTTACAATTATAAAATTGTAGCTGTTAGCGCAAAAGGGACTTCAGAGCTTTCTGCTATTGCTCAAGGAGCGATAAAAGTTGAGGATTATTATGATACAAAAATGGCTATAGGAGGCACAGTCGGTGAAGAATTTGGTTACAGCATAGCCACAGATGGTGACTGGTTGGTGGCGGGTGCCCCTGGTGCTGATAATAATAAGGGTGCGGTATATTTATATAAATTTGAGGATTATGAATGGGTTTTGAAAGATAAGCAACAAGGAAGAGCAGATTCACGCTATGGATCTGCTGTTGATATATCAGGGAAGCATGTAATTGTTGGAGGTCCTGGAAAAAAATTTGCAGATATTTGGAAAATTGAAAATGATAAATTAGTCTATTCTGTCGATTTGGGAGACGGGATTCCATCTCCCCATAGTTCGTCAATACCTACTAATTTAGGAAATCTTGTTTCTATAAGTGAGGACTGGGCTGCCTTTTCATCTACCAGTGGTAATATAGTGTATTTATTTAAGTATAATAATAACACATTAACATTTGAATGGCAAACCCTTATTACTTTATTTCCTGATGTAAAAGGAATAAAAGGTATGGATTTTCATAATGAAGGTTTTATAGTTAGTTGTAGTGATGAAATAAATTATCATGTAATCGCCAATTTTTCTCCAACAGAGTATGTTTTTAATGACAATATAAGCTATACATGGGACCCGACTTATGTTGTTTATCCTAATCAGAAACCCAATTTTTTTACCGTAAATAATGGTTATATTTTGGTACATAACTCGTTTGGAGGCTTTGCCTATCAAATATTATCCAATGGTAGTTTTTCAACTCCAAGAACACTATCCGGCCCTGTTACTGGTCCACATTTGCAGCCAATGGCCTTTAATAGTAATCGCGCAGCGGTATATGGAGGAGATGGTTTTGTAATATTGTATGATTTTAAATCAGCATCTGATTCTTGGGATTTCATAAATTCCTATTTTCCTAGACACAGCGGTGAGGTCGACTTTGGATGGGGGGTTGCAGTGAAGGACAATCAATTGATTGTGAGTGACCCTAAATGGAACGGTGAGCAAGGTAGAATCGATTATTACTATAATGCAGCACTAACAAATGTCAGCGCAAGTGCAGGGGGTTTCTCCACAAAAACCCGTATTCAATGGGTGTATGAAGGTGACACAGACGTACTCAAAGAATTTAAGATCTATCGGGATGACCTAGAAATCGCTACAGCCCCTGTTTCCGCTACGGATGTATTTGATTCGGATGGCGCAGCAGGAAAGAAGTATGCCTATCGGGTAGAAGCTATCTTAAAAAATGAAGAGGCTGTAGATAGTCGAGCAGCTATCGGATGGCGCAAGGGAAGCGGCGAAATATCGGGTACAGTAAAAACCCTTCAGGGAAATGTGCCAATTGGTGGAGTCACCATCACTGCCGAGGGCGAGGTCGATGGAGAATTTTATACTTATGAGGGAATGACCGATGAAGATGGTATCTTTAAGTTTACGGGGGTCTATGTTGGAGAGGAGCCGGTAGATTACATAATTACTGCCTCTTATATTAGCAATGGAGAAGCGCATTTATTTGTGGATTCCGAACAAACCGCAACGCTTCGACCAGAGAATGCGATAGCCAGTGGTTTAGCGTTTTTGGACCGAACGGCTTATGTAGTCACTGGTAAGGTGCAAAGAGCAAATAGCGTTTGTGGTTTGGAAGGCATTCAAATAAACCTGTTTTCTATTATTGATAATGATAATAATAATAAACTAGATACGATACCAGAGATATTTACCACGAATGCGGAAGGCAATTACAATATAGTGATTAATCCTTTTCAAGAAAATTTGACAAAAATTCGGATAGAAATTCCTAATAAACAGCTAACAGGAGAGGATATAGTCAATGACACTACTTTATTTGTCTTTAATGAGGAAAATGTTGATACGAACTTTATTGAGTTTACAGAGTTTCCCGTCGATTTTCCGATTCAAACAGATACCAACTTTATAGACCAATTAACTTACCCCGTCACCATAAAAGTACAAGATGCTTGTGAAGTGCCTATTTCGGATAATCCGGGGGATCAATTTAGGGTGCGGGTAGCTTCTACCGATGGTTGTTATAATAAAGTGTGGCCCACAAATGAAGTAGGAGAAATTGAGCTAGACTTACCCCCACTTAAATATAACCTTCGAGTAGAAAGCGTAAATAATAATACCTTAAAAAATCAATTGGTACTTGATTATTTGAAGTTTAGACCTAAAGTATTGGATTTATTAGCCGTACATAAAGACCGTGGTATAAATACAGTACTAATTGCCAAGGATTCCTTGGAATTAACAAAAAAATTCACTTATCATCGTCCACCTACCATTAGCCTAGTAAGTAGTTTAGAGACCCCATGTGCGGAGGATAATAGTTTTGCCGTCTTTCGTCAGGGACAGGACTATAAATTTCAGTTTACAGTCACAGAAGAACATGATGGCGCAAATTGCCCTGTAAAAGAAGGGTTTTTAAAAATTACCAATCCTGGGGCCTTAAAGACAGATTCTTTACACTCGATTAAGCCCAATGGGGAAATTCCAGCCTTCTCTTGGACTGCTGCTACTCCGAATGTGGTATTTCCTTATAAATGGACCATAACGGTAGATTATTTGGACGCCGATACCGTATTTCAAGGACGGTTTCAACAAATTATATTTATAGAAGGATCGGCTGGTATTCCTGGTAATGACATCGTTCTTGATATAGATACCTTTAATCAATCGAAAATTCCTACTTTTATTTTACGAGACCCACCAGGAGATGGTAGCTTTAGTACGATAGCGGAAGGGCAGACTATTCAAAAATCTATGACTATTGCACAAACTGCGGATAAGGCGGTAGAAGGTTTTCTTAAATCGAAACTCGTTGTTGCGGGTATCAGTGCAGAGTTCAATAGTTCCACAATACTAGGAGGTATTAATGGAGAAGGCAACAGTTTTGATTATGAAGTGACAACCAATAGAGAAATTTCTACGTCAGCTGAATTAACTGGGGAGGATGCAGATATAATTGTAGGTTATGGTTTTGCCCAACAATATGGATTGAGTCAGAAATTAGTTTTGAATGCGGATGGTTGTACAGCTAGAAACGTACAACAAACAGCCTATACCCCTACAAGAGTAACTACCGAATGGGTGTATACAGTTGGGCATATAAAAAATATCATAGCTGCTTATAAAGCAGATATTAAAAAGGTTAATAATGGAACCAAAACCATAAAAAAGAATGGTGGCACATTCGTTACCGTAGCTGAATTAGAGACAGACCAAGAAAACTGGGAATCTGTATTAGAATACCATCGTATTAATACGCTTCCTCATTATAATTTATGTACGAAGAAAAAAATGGATAATCCAAATGAGGAGGCTTATATTGATGCTTTAAATACGGAAATTAATGTTTGGCAAAAAGAATTTTGCCCACTCTTTGGAACGACGTATGATCCTATAAAAAGAGCCTATGAAACAACTACAGTAAACAATAAGGATACTATTTTGTTTGATGAAAATAAATTATGGAATCAAAATTTAATTAATACATATAATAAATTTTCTACTGCAATCAGGAATATTGAGGGATTAAAAGAAGCAGATTTGCTCGAAGGAGGGGATTTGGCGGACTGGCGATTTAATGAAAGTAGCCTAGAAGAAGAAGGGGCCTATGTTGATGCAGATTATGAAGCTAGCTTTGGGGTTGAAGCCAAAAATTTCACCTTTGCAGGTGGAACTAGTCAAACTTTTAGTGTAAGCGGTGCAAGGGCCAGCACAACTTCCTATACAAATTCTTTTTATCTTAATACTGAGAACGAAGCGGCAGTGGGAGGTGAGGGTGAAATAACGTTAGTGGCGGGTTCCCCATTTTTAAGTTTTTCCAAGGGGGTCTTGAAAGGAGAGGCATCAGCAGGATTAAAGCTAAAGGTCGATTATAACTTTACGCAAGACCGTTCATATACAGAAACCAAAACAGTAGAAATGAGCTACACTTTAGCGGATAATGATCCTGGCGATCAATATAGCGTTACAGTCATCAATGGCATAGCCTCTAATCATACCCCTTATTTTAATTTATTGGGTGGTCGTACCAGTTGCCCTGTAGAAGTAGGAGCTATTCATAGAGATAAGGCAGATATTCAGTGGTTTGACCCAGAAAAGGGCGTATCATTAGGAAAGGACTACACCATTCCTGGCTTAGTTCCAGCTGATGAGGCCGCTGTTGCTTATTTACAGATTACCAATCTAAATCCTTTTGGAGAGGCAAGAGATGTGACGGTTTTTTTAGAAAATTCTGTTAATAGGTATGGGGCGGTTGTAAGGTTGGGGAGTGCTTTTCTAGGCGAAGATATTATTGAAGATTTGGAAGCTAAAGATCCCCTCATTTTACCAGTAACCTTGGAGCGTGGTTTTTTTAGCTACCTACACGAAGATATCCAAGTTTCTGCCCGACATACTTGCCGAGACGGGACAGAGCCTACCTTAAACGGAGTTAGTTTGGGAGGAGACAGAGATGATGTATTTCTAACTGCGAGTTTTAGAACGCCCTGTAGTCCAGTAACTATTGTTACACCAGATAATAACTGGATTCTTCGGAAAAATAATTTTGATAAAGATGCGGAAAAACTAAGGATAGGCGTCCGAGATTATGACCCATCTAATGAAGACCTGACCCATCTACGTTTTGAATACCGTCGGTTGGATAGCGGAGAGGATTGGGCAAAAATGCCCGACCCTGATAAGAATAATATTCCTTTTGAGATTACCGGATCAGAATTAGAAAACTATAATAAGACGATAATAGGAGAAAAGACTTTCTATTATGACTGGAATATCGCTAATTTAACTTTATTGGATGGCGACTACGAAATCCGAGCAGTCATACGTTGTGAAAACATTGGAGTAGAAACGTTTTCCAATATAGTATCAGGCAGAATAGACCGAACCAATCCCGAATTATTTGGTACGCCTCAGCCAGCTGATGGATTCTGGACAAATGGAGATGAAATATCAGTTACCTTTAATAAATTATTAGATTGTACTTTATTTGATGGTATTACGGAGGATGGGGGGAATGGGGAAGCGACTTATGCATTATACAATTACAGATTGGGTGACAACATCCCTGCCACATTTACCTGTGGAGGAGGCGAAAGAAATGGGAAACTGATTGTTAGGCCTACATTTAAGGATGGTGAAAGTATGTCGCTTTATGATGGAGATACCTTAGAACTTAGGTTATCCAATATAGCAGATATAAGCGGCAATATATCTGAAATCATTAACTGGAAATTTGTGGTGCTTACGCATCCTTTATACTGGAATCCCAAAGAGCTTTCTTTAGAAGTGTATAAGGGCACACAGACCAGCATAGATGCTCAATTATTTAACATCACTAATCTGCCAGTTACAGGTACTTTAACGAATACAGGCAATACTGCTTGGCTAAGTGCTCCAAGTAGTATTTCTGTACCGAATGTGGGAAGAACGGTATCCCTTGGTATTGATGCAAGAACCTTACCCGTAGGCACCTACTCCGAAACCATAAATTTGGCAGTCGAAGGTCAGTCAGATAAACCATTAACCATTAACTTGAAAGTCGTAGCGGAAGCACCTAATTGGATAGTGAATCATGCCAATTTTAGTGAAAATATGACGATGGTTAGTAACTTTAAATTTGATGGTGCTGAGCCAATTGCAGATAGTCTGGATATCATCAGTGTTTGGTTGGATAATACAATTCGAGGAGTTGCCAATATCGATAAAATAAGTGGTTTTAATGTCGCCAATTTATTTATTTCAGGTGATGAGGCAACAGATAAAGACAAGGAACTTGAATTTAGAGTCTGGGTAGCTAATGAAGGAAAAGAATATGATGCCTTTCCTGCTGCACCGATTTTATTTGACGCTAATAGTCAAGTTGGTACACATGCGGCTCCTGAATTATTGGTCATTGATAAAAATAAAGACGAAGCAAGATATATTCCCTTCAATAAAGACTGGACTTGGTTTTCTGTCAATACGACTATAGAGAATGACAGCATTAACTATTGGTTGGGCGATTTAAGTAAAGCGACAACTGGCGATGTTATTTATAATGGCGAACGGTTTGCTCAGTATAATGAGGGAATCGGTTGGATTAATGAAGGGAGTGATTCCTTATTAACCCTAAACGCCAATGAAGGCTATATGATTCATTTGCAGAATGGCCCAGATACTTTGCGGCTAACAGGAGCAAATGCACCGCTAGAAGAGCTTCGCTTAAAAGGTACAGGCTGGACTTGGATAGGCTACCCTTTCCGAGATAGTTTAGCGCTTAATGACCCTGCTATAACCGTTAAAAACATTGTGAATGAGGAGAATAACTTAGAGAATGGAGATGAAATCAAGACTTTAAAACAGGATAATACAGGCGTTTTTGCTCGTTATCTGGATGGGAAGTGGAATGGTTCTTTGACGCATTTGCGCCCCTATGATGCCTATAAGCTTAAAACGACAAATGGTGGCGATTTAAATTACCTTGGAAGCAACGGAATTAATGAAGTTAATGGAATTATAGGCGTGGAGGATAGTCTTCAAATTATAACAAGTTTCCAATCAACTACGACTCCGAATCCATTGGACGCTTCTACTTGGAATAGAGCACCTTTAAATTATGAGCATCTCCTTCCAGTAATTGGAGAAGTGTTTTTCAACGGAGCGGTTGCTACTAGTCCTAATGATAAAGTAGCTGCTTTTGTAGGCAATGATTTAAGAGGCCTTGGGTAGCCTGTTCAACGCCCTCAAAAATGAGGTCATTTTTTAAAGAATTTCCTTCTCTTAACTAATTGACTATCAGAAGAATGCTCTTTAATCCATTGATTTAATTCAGTCATAGAAATAGCTTTTAA
>Ga0208544_10001658_pt1 | contig 15108 bp, 9 predicted proteins | sample DEB08_DNA_9_FD_184526 | JGI IMG/M metagenome (GOLD analysis project Ga0208544, IMG submission 184526) | Aqueous microbial communities from the Delaware River and Bay under freshwater to marine salinity gradient to study organic matter... | ecosystem: Environmental > Aquatic > Marine > Coastal ... | reverse complement strand
TTTAAGTTGTTTGGTTTTATGAGCTATATTCGTTGGTTAACGAGTAGCTAATTCGGGTTGAGATGTTCCGAAGGGTCGGAGTCCCGCTTTACCCTTATGATACTTTAAAATCAAGTAAAATACTAAAATAATAGCTATTCTGGCGCATTAGGAAACAGGCTTTCTATATCGTCAGGGTTTACTGATTCATAGTCTGCGTCAGCAGGGAACTGCTGAGGAATATCTCGCAAAGCCTGCCTATACGATGCCCACTCTGCCTTCTTGGAATCCGATAAAGGACTGTCAGAAAATTGCGTCCAATCAGATCTGCCTAACTTATAGTCACGCAATGAACGCACCTCAGCTTCTATTGCTTCAGTATTTAGGTTCCACTCGTAGTTATCCCAGTAGTAATAATTACTGGGGCGCTCTGGTTTATTCTTCTCCCAAGTGTAGCGCCAGTACCATTCGTTCATTACTGTGGTATCAGACATCTCATAGGCGAAACTGCGCGCTGTTTGAGCACCTACTTGCTGACCCTCAGTAAACATGTTGTCGTAAGCGGGGTGGACAATGCTAACCACCTCTCCGTTCTCTGCGACGAGTGCAAATTTTTTCATACGATATATCCCACCATTTCTGTTCTGTGTCCTTCCCAAACCTTTGTGTAAAGATCGGTATAACCAGCTTGACCACCGACGGTGCTAATTACAGTCTCGATGCGATTATTAGGAAAATCCCATTTAAGTATCCGAGAGGAGCTTTGGTACTCTCGGTCTGCTGCTGGACCAAATGTTCTGTATTTATATCCGCCGTATCCCATCGCCAAGGCGTATATGTTCTGGATGTCTCCGGCACTAACGCCGTTATACCAAATGCCTGCCCCAGAGTTACTTGCTGTGATGTTTTCGTGTCTAGCGGCTTGCACTCGGAACGTAGGGTGCTCTGATGTAAAACTCAAAGTGCCGTCGGATTGGTAGATATTTAAGCCCTGATTGGGGGGCGTCTGACCACTAATAAGACTGTCATCGAACTCACTGCAACGCTGGATGATTGCGTAGTCTACAGCTTCCGTAGCAATGAAAGTGCCTCCAACAGAGAAGTTCATATAGGCATACCGATACCGAGTACCGCTGACAGTAAAGTCCTCATAGGAAGCGTAAAGCCCATAAGTTGTACTGGTATTTGGATTGTGAGGCTTAGCCACAACTAAAATATCATCTGGATAACTGGACGGTATCGCCACGGCATTTATTGTGTAGGCGTTACTAGCCGCCACAGTGCCGGTAGATAACACTTGGAAACCTTGTGTAGTGTCGTCGATCTGGGTAAACCCCGATTCGTTTTCTACTCGAATGCCATATGTCATGTTTGATTCAACTTAAAAATATTAACGCGCCATCCCTGAGAGCCAGTGTCTCTGGTAGTGCTGACGGTGAAAGTGTTAGTCGTTGAGACCACGCCTAATGTCCAGTGACAGGGAGTCACATCGATTCCCCAATCACCATTAGTGATGTCATACCCGCCGCCCACTGTTATCGTAACTGGAGAGGCTCCGGCAGCAATCGTTCCCGAGTACGTGGCGTAGTGCATGATCTGCTTATCTTTGGTGTCTAATCGCGGCAGCGTACTGTTGCTCGGGTGCCAGACTTGAAGTCCCATTATTGGTGGCGTTCCGTAGGCACCACTAATAGTAAAAGTCGTCTGCTGATGGTCCGTAGAGGGACCGCCATAGTTTTGACCGCTTGGGCTGTAATAAATCAACACTCCAACACAGGAGTAAGCAGCGCCCGAGCTTGTGGGGGTTATTGTAAACGTCCCACGGTTCTTAACATTCGTCGGCGATATCGTGCAGTTAACCAAGGTAAACACAATGTCGTTATCTTCAACGTCAAGTAGGGAGGTCTGCGCCGTACCGCCCGCCTGCTGGTCGAAAGTGGCGGTTATGGTGTCGCCAACAGCCAGATCCTGAACTTCGGTAACTGAACCGGCGTACTGAATACCATACTGCGATACAGCCAAGTCCTGAACGTAAACAGTCATTACAGGGCGCCCAACTTAACTCGGACCTGACCGGATGCGTCAAAGACCTTGATAGCGGAAGACGTAATCTCCATTCGCGCACCAGTTGCTGCTGACTTCAAATTAATACCAGACGTTACGCCCTCGATGTTTATAGTCGTAGCGTCAATCGTGCCGCCTGAAATTTTGTCTGCGCTCAAGGTTCCGGTGATGTTAGCCGTGTCGATGTTGGCTGTGCCTATCTGCGCTGTAGTGATCGTTCCGTTCTTTATGAACGCGCCATCCATGTAGACCCCAGCAGGAACAACTATTCCATCTATAGTTTGTTCTTCTGCCTGTACGACAAAAGGGCTTATTGTTGTAGTGCTAGAGCCGCCCCCCATAATTGCAAAGCGGTCAGCGTTGACATAGAACTCACTGGTGTTGTTGCCAGAGCTTGTGGTCGTGTTGGCTAAACCAAAACCTGCAACCGCCCCGTTAGCGTCAATCTTAACGGTATATTGTCCCTCAAGAGTCCCCAATGAGGAGGCATTTGCTGAGAACTGTTGCTCAACCGTAACGCCAGTCCCGCCTGCGTTATTAAGTCTTGCAGTTAGCCCATTGACCGTGCTTGCAGCAGCAGTGGCAGATCCGTCAGCGTTGGAAGCTGAAGTGGCTGCGTTGCTAGCAAATGTAGATGCTTGTGCCGCTTTGGTGGTTGCAGTGCTTGCCGCAGTAGTCGCGGTAGTAGCTGACTGACCAGCAGCTGTCTCACTTGCCCCCGCAGTAGTGGCACTGGTTGCCGCCGCACTAGCACTGGTTGCTGCGCCGGTTGCTGACGTACTTGCTGCCGTCTTACTGACAAGTGCAGCAGCGGCTGAGGTTCCTGCCTCGGTCGCCTTGGTCCCAGCTGTACCCGCGCTAGTGTTAGCCGCAGTCGCAGAGGTTCCCGCCGCCGTAGCTGAGGTTGCCGCATTGGTTGCGCTAGTTGAAGCACTTGACGCCGATCCAGACGCATTAGTCTCCGACGTGGCTGCATTAGTTTCTGCTGTTTCAGCCGCGCCTTGAGCCGTCTCAGCTGCCGTCTTGGCTGTTTCAGATGCTGTTGAAGATGTTCCTGCTGCGGTTTCACTGGTCGCAGCATTAGTTGCGCTTGTCGCTGCCGCAGTGGCACTTGTTGCCGCGCCCGTTTGAGCAGTTTCAGCCGCTACTTTCGCAGTCTGTGATGCGGTAGACGCCGTGCCAGCATCTGTTGCAGACGTGCTAGCATTTGACGCACTCGTTGAGGCTGAAGTAGCGGAAGTGCCTGCGTTAGTTTCGCTAGTTGCCGCATTGGTCTCACTGGTCGCCGCGTTAGAAGCAGACCCAGAAGCGCTAGTAGCACTTGAGGCTGCATTAGTTTCCGATGTTTCAGCTGCACCTTGAGCAGTCTCAGCTGCTAGCTTTGCGGTTTCTGATGCCGTCGCGCCAGTTCCTGCTGTGGTCGCATATGTAGCTGCGTTTGATTCACTTGTTGAGGCAGCTGTTGCAGATGATCCCGCAGCTGTAGCAGAGTTAGCTGCTGTAGCCGCAGAAGTAGATGCGTTAGATGCCGAACCAGATGCATTAGTAGCTGACGTTGCCGCATTCGTTTCAGCGGTTTCCGCCCCAGACTCTGCAGTTTCTGCGGCAGTCTTTGACGTCTCTGCAGCTGTAGCTGATGTTCCAGCTTCTGTCGCTTTTGTGGAGGCATTAGATTCCGACGAAGATGCCGCTGTTGCCGAAACACCAGCATTAGTTTCGCTAGTCGCTGCATTAGTTGCCGAAGTCGCCGCATTAGATGCAGATCCAGACGCATTCGTTTCACTAGTAGCGGCGTTAGTCTCAGCAGTTTCGGCAGCTGACTGGGCAGTTTCGGCTGCTGTCTTTGAAGTCTCTGCAGCTCCAGCTTCCGTACCAGCCTCAGTAGCTTTTGTACCGGCAGTAGTTGCTGATGTAGATGCTGCTGTTGCTGAGTCACCTGCGTTAGTTTCGCTTGTTGCAGCGGCAGTGGCACTAGTTGCTGCGCTCGAAGCAGACCCACTGGCATTTGTTTCGCTAGTTGCCGCACTTGTCTCCGCTGTTTCAGCAGCGCCCTGAGCTGTTTCAGCTCCCGTCTTAGCCGTTTCAGCAGCAGTTGCCGACGTGCCAGCATCTGTTGCCTTGGTAGTAGCGGTAGATGCCGATGTAGAAGCTGCTGTTGCTGAGACACCGGCATTACTCTCGCTTGTTGCAGCATTAGTAGCTGAGGTGGCAGCGTTGGCTTCCGATCCAGAAGCATTGGTTTCAGATGTTGCCGCGTTAGTCTCAGCAGTTTCAGCGGATGACTGAGCCGTTTCGGCTGCTGTCTTGGACGTTTCTGAGGCTGTAGCAGACGTAGCCGCGTCAGTAGCAGAACTGGCTGCACCCGAAGCGCTAGTCGATGCGGCAGTTGCAGAATCACCTGCGTTATTCTCGCTTGTCGCCGCGTTAGTTGCTGAGGTAGATGCTCCAGAGGCAGAGCCACTAGCGTTTGTCTCCGACGTTGCCGCGTTAGTTTCCGAAGTTTCTGCTGCTGACTTTGCTGTCTCCGCTGCAACCTTAGCCGTATCCGCTGCTGTTGCAGATGTACCAGCTTCTGTTGCTGAGGTTGCGGCTCCTGAGGCGGAAGTAGCTGCTGCAGTAGCTTCACTGCCAGAGGTCGTTGCTGAGGTTGCTGCTGCCGTGGCTGAAGTTGCGGCGGCAGATTCAGAGCCTGACGCGTTGGTTTCACTCGTAGCAGCATTTGTCTCTGAAGTTTCAGCGTTAGACTCTGCAGTTTCTGCGGCAGTCTTTGAGGTCTCTGAAGCCGCAGCAGACGTGCTCGAATCCGTAGCCGAGGTAGCAGCCGCAGTTGCGCTTGTTGACGCTGCTGTTGCTGATTCACCTGCGCCAGTCGCGCTTTCTGCCGCTGTCGTGGCTGAGGTCGCTGCATTTGCCGCTGAGGTAGTTGCGCCGGTCGCCGATGTTGCAGCAGCCGTTTGAGCTGTTTCTGCTGAAGACTGCGCTGTCTCTGCCGCAGTCTGTGCTGTCTCTGCGTTTGACTCTGCTGTCTCCGCATTGGTTTCAGCAGCAACTGCTGCAGTTTGAGCGGCAATCGCTGCAACCTTTGCCGTAACAGCATCTGTACTTGCCGTCTGAGACAATAGCCTATCTGCAGCCGCGTTAGTTTCTGCGGTCTCTGCCGCTGCTTTCGCGATAATAGCCGCCGCTTCTGCAGCAACAGCTCCTGTCTCCGCTGTTTCGGAACCTGTTTGAGCAAGCGCTGCCGCTGTTTGAGCGACAACCGCTGCTGCCTGAGCTGCTAACGCTCCCGTCTTTCCAATAATCGCTGCCGCTTCTGCAGCAATGGCACCTGTTTCTGCCCCTAAAGCCGACGCTTCTGCCGCTATCGCTGCACTTTCACTTGCGGCTGCCGCTGCTGCACTTGTGGCTGCAGCTACAGTTGTTCCAAAAGTTGTCTCCAGAGCAGCAATATCGGTGTCATAGCCGTCTAGTTGCGTCGTTAAGGTTGTAGCAAGCTGGCTTTCAGTAATTGCACCATTGAGCGTATCAAGCAAAAGCTGTACATCCGGAGCGGTCTCCCCAAGCGTTCCAGCAGATGAGTTAAACGGTCCCGCTAACCCGTTCTGATTTACCGCTCTTACCCAATAATAATAGGAAGAGCTTTCACCTACACTGTCGGTATAAAACCCCCTAAATGCAGAGATTACTCCGACAAGAGTGGCATCGGCTATACTGTCAGATGTGTGCCGGAACACCTCTTGGTAAGCAAAACCCTTGAATCCAGCTAAGTTCCACGTCAAAAGTATGTTTTGGAAGGCACCATTGGCGGTAAGGTTGTAGGGCGCTGGAGGGACATCCAAGTTGGGAATATCTACCCTAGGAGCTATTGAGGCGCTAGCCCCCGAATACGCGCCGTACCCAGATGCAAGACTGACAATCCCGCTATCCAGCAAGGCTCTCATCGTTACCGCTTTATCTAAAGGATCGCCATTAAATCCAGCCAGAACATCTACGTTGTTCTTTAGCGTCTCGCCGAACCTCTTGTCTTGTCCCGACCAAGTCTGTGGTACAGGCATGTTGCTCTTCTTATTTAATTTAGGCACCTATCTCCTCCGAGCTTTCGTAAACACACACCTCGTTAATCGGTACAGAACCGCTTAGCTCTATCTCGAACTCGTTAGCCTTGTAGCCGCTAGGAAGTCTGAAGGTGTTACTGTTGGTAACAGTTTGTGTGTGCTTAAGCTGCCCATCCGCATATAGCTTAAAAGTTGGGTTAGGGCTGTAACTGTCACACTCTACTTTGGCAACAGCAGGGTTGATTGGTCTGGGGTTGTATAATTTCTTTCCCCGCCAAGTGAAATTTTGTGAAGAGCTTCCTTCGGCAAACTTCACAAGAGAACCACCTACAACCAAATATAGACTGTCGTCTTCTAGGTCGTTGTAACCAGCAGTGGCATAAAAATCCAAATCAACGTATCCGTTCTTCCCGCCCCTTGGGTCAAAGATGAACCCTTTGCTAACGCCGCCATGAGAGTAGAACCCAATGTATTGCCCCTCCCACAAATAACCTGTGATCGACGATGGACCGAAAGCCTGCCACTGGTCTCTGGTAAAGGTCTGATCAGTTACCAAGTTAAGACCAGAATCTGTAGCCATAACCAGCCCGTCGGGAGATGCGTAAACTGTAAACTCTCCCATATCAACAACAGACCGCTTGGACACGCAGGAAAGGCTGCTGTCTATTTCCATCATGCTCATGCTTGAAGGGTCGAGACCTTGAATGATTGCTGGCTTTCCTTTGGTCAGGACCAGAAGCCCCGTGTTTAAAGGCGATAAGGCGACAATGTCAGACTTAACTGTCAGTTTATATTCGTCAGGAAATGCATGAGGCTCAAACGCTTCTGAGAAAGAGACCGTCTGCCCAGCGAATCCAGCCAGTATACCGTTAGGCATTGAGACCAGACCTAGGAGGGGACCATCTTTATGGTCTGCTGCATCATCATCGGCGGGGGCGTCATTCGTCACCGTCGGAATCTCTTCGCCAAGCGCAATATCAGCTACCGTATCAGCAAACGTATCAGCTGCTATCGGCACGTCCTGCACGAACCTGTAAGTGCCTCCAGAATCTGTTCTATAAACCCTCTTGTAAAGAAAGTTGTAGCTTCCGGAAGGGTTAGGGGGGAAGTCTAGGGTTACAGTTTGGTCGGTATGCTTATCGACAACCTGTGCTGCCTCTGCGTCACAGTTAACACCCTCCTCTCCATAATAAGATACGTAGGTAAAGATGTACGAAACAGACTGTGCGACCTCTGTATCAGCGTTTTCTGAGGCTGCTGGACTTAAAGTTACTGACGTTATGTCTTCAGGCTTTGGAAGCCCGAGGCGGTAATAGGTTCCATTACCAACTGTAGTTGCGGTGGTCATACGGGGAAATCCGCTAGCGCCGCCCATACCGGTTACGTAGATCCGCTCGTGCTGATCTTCAGCGATAGGAGATCTGGAAATGTCCAGTTCGTCATTACTGCCAAGCCAGACAGAATCACTGTACTTGAATATGGTTTTGGTTGCGGCTGATACTGAGTAGCTAGCCACAAATGATTGACTGGAAGGAGCGTTAGACTTCCACGGCTCTAAACGACCAGAGTCAAGGCGACAGTTTGTAGCAACCTGCGCCATATCGTCAGGCAGTAAACGGGCGTAGACCTTTGGAGCTTGACCGCTGAATGTTTGTAGCTTGAACCCTGTCATTATTTTTTACTCTTCATGTTTACTACGCCTTCGAAAGCACCTCCACCAAAGTAAAATCCGACGATGGTCAGCATGATCCAATCAATCTTGAACGCGGTTATAAGTTCCTGAACAGGACCAATCTCCTTGCCCATAAAGAACAAGGACAGGACCATTAGATACGACAAGACAAAGGTAAAGCCGAAGATTAAAGCCAAGTATCGTTGCGCCACCTTAAACGGCGCATAGCTTGTCAGTAAGTCTGTCTTAGCTTTAGTCTTTGCCTCTATCGCCTCAGTCTCGGACGTGTGCATTCCATCAATAAGGTCGAGACCTTTAGAAATCACATCGCCACTGCCGAGAATCTGGCTTAAGATACCCACCGTCTTACCAAGGGGTGCCGACTGATATTGCCGGAGATTTTGATTCTGCAATCTGAGAAGCAATGGAGGCTTCAACTGCATCTGCATCTACATCAGCTTTAACCCATCCGATAACAGATTCTTCAGTTAGATCCGCGTAGGCTACATAGCCTTCAGCGTCTGCGTTAGGAGTAAAGCCACAAGTGCCATAGCTACTGCCTGAGTGTGTTACAGCGTCATCGTCAGCACCAACCACCTCGCTGTCTGCTGCTCGCCAATGTGCTACTACAACACCGTTATCAGTGTTGCGTTCTAGGGTTGAGATTGTCCAAATTGCTGCCATTTGATTATGCCTCTAAATAAGTTTTAACGGGGGTTGGAGTGCTGTCTATAACAGCCTGTGCTTCGGCGCGTTCTGCGTCATCCGCTACAATTAAGGGGTTGGGTACTGTCTCTACAGTAGGCTCTGCTTCTGGGTCATCACCGTATACAGTGACTTCCACAGTAGCTTCCAGAGGCTCGATAGCAGTCTGAGTGATAACATCTGCCATCACATCTTCCATCTCGAAAGTTTCTTCGTTGCAGACTTGCTCGCCTGTAGGCTGGCTTGCTACTACTTCTTCACGACCTACGGATAAGATGTACTGAGCTATGCGAGCTGTTGCTGCTGTATAAGCAACTACCTGCTGTGCAAATTGTTTTGCATCTGCCGCAGCTTGTAAGTCTTCGGGTATGTTGCCTTCAAAGCAGTCAGCGCCTTGTTCGATGATGGCATCTAGTACGGCTTGATAGTCTTTGTTGGCTGGGTCTAGGGGGATGTAGCTTTTCTTAATAGAGCAGAAAATGTAACTGTTACTGCCCTCATTTATACGCATCTTAAACATAATTATAACTCCGCATCTGCTTTTACTAAACCGCCAAAGTGGTAAGCACGCCCAGCATTTGTTGCTTGAATTTCAATCCTGCAACCATTGACTGTCGAGTTTTGTGTGCTGGTGCTTGAAACATTAGATGTTGACCCGCTCAACCTTGTAACAGTTGGGGTTGCCCTCATTGTTTGCTGCCAATGTATGTTTTCAGAGGCGTAATTAGATGAACCTTGATAACCTTGAACATTAAAGTTAGTTTCTGTGTAATACCGCTGACACAACGCCAGTTCTTCACCGTATGAACGATGCTCGAATGGGGTGGCTACTGAGCCTAGTTCTAGTTGGACTTTACGCAACCAAGATGTATGTCCCGACACGTTATGTAACTCAATCACAATTCTTATTTGGTCTGTGGTTTCGGTAGTAATTTCAACAGGACATACCCAATGTGTGTAGCCTTCTAGCTCAGAGGGAAGCTGAGACATCTGTGAGTGGTAATAGTTGGCTCCGCTAAAAGTAACGTACTGCAACCTGTTATCAGAGCCGCTAGTTTTTAAATAAAAGCTAAGGACAGCTTTATTTCCTGCCAGCTTATTACCTACATCTTCTAATTTGTACAAAAGGTAAGGGTCAGTGGTTGTAGATACATGCTTTAAAGCCGCACCGTCTTTTGTTACTGTCCCTAAAGAAGAAATCCACCTGTCAGCGGTATAAGCATTTGCCGAGAATGAAGTGCCTCTTTGCCATACATCAAAATCACCATTGATTATTAAATTCCTGCGCCCAACACCTATCAGAGACTGTTGCTCTTGTGGTGTCTCAGCACGGAGCATAGCCTCACCAGCTAGCCCCGTAGGTTTCTTGAGTTCGTTTAGCTCTTCTCGCAGATTGACTGCGGGCTTACTAATCTTGACTGTCATGCTTACTCCTCAACTACTAAGTCGTTAGATGCGCTAATGGCTGCGCCAACTGCGTCTGTGGTGTTATCGACTCGTCGGAGTCCTTGGAATACGCTACGTCCTGCTGAAGTACCAGCGTGTAGTAACTCTGTGTCATCGTCATAGGCTATTGCTGTGACAGAGTCTGAAGTGCCGTACAGAGTAGCTTGAGCGCCCTCTTGGAACAGAGGCTTCTCGTCACGATACATCTTGGCTACCTGTTCAGCGGTTGGGGCTGTGGCTGACCAACGCATTAATCCTAGTGAACCCACCCAAGGACGAGAGCCGTTTGGTCTTTCTCCTACCCAGAGCTTTGCGGCAGTATTGCTTAAGTCCATAGTTGAAGTGTTTGTAGCTTTTAAAACACCATTTATCCAAAGCTCAAACGTAGTGCCTCGTCTAATAGTATGTATTAAGTTCCATACTCCGGTTGGTAAATTTGCTATAGGGGTGTTTGCCTGTGTAGAAGTGTTAAAGCCGTTATCACTAAAGTTAAAGGACAAATTAGTAGTGGTGCATTCTAATTGGATGATTTCTGCACCCCAACTACCTGAGTACCCAGAGCCTCGATGATAAACACAGCGCGTGCCTGTAGAATTTAATTTAGCCCATACCGCACAAGAAAAGTCACCAGTACCAAAGTCTAGGTCACTGTTATAAGGCTGTTGCAGATAGTTACTGCTAGAGAACCCACTGTACGCCACAAGGTCAGCACCCGTTGCTACAGCCGTCTTAGTGACTGTGCCGAATACTTGGAGACCGTTGCCGTTAACACTGCGGTCTGGTACTGATTCTATTAGCACTAAATCTTTAATCCAAACAACATCCCCTGAACCAAAGCCAGTTAGTCCTAAATATGGGTGATCAGACCCGACATAAGTGAAAGAGTAATGATAACTTTCATAACTTGTATTAGATAAACTTCCTGTTATGTTAACATCAGTTGGCGAGCCGTCATGATCATATAACACTACTCCTGATATTGTGCCTGTTGTCTTAACATCAAAACTTATTATGTACGTCTGCCCAATCTCTAAATCAACACTCGAAGCTTCCGAAGCTCTAAACCTTGCGTATGCCCCTGCTTGATGAGATGCGAATGTTATTTTTACCGCTCCAGCGTCATCTTCAACAGTGTTAAAGCCAAAAGGAGTCCAAGCCGAAGCAGACTGCGCTTCCAAACCTATATTTGTCCCAACAACATTTGTATCATCAGTATCCGAAAGGGTAGCTAACTTGATGTCACCGTTCATCCAACCTGTGTTGTAGTCGGAGGTTATGTAGGCTACTGCACCTTTGTCTTTAGTCGTAGTGTCTGCGTCATTAGGTACAGTAAAGAAACTTAGGTAATTCCCTGCCTTAGTTGCTACAAAGTCTTTAGCTGCCTCCAACTTTTGAACTCCTGTCCAACCTGAATTAGGCGCGACAACTAGAACATCATTATTTGAGTTGTAGGATTGTCCAATAGATATGAAGCTCCCTGTGTGTATGTTGGCAGAACGTAATGTGTGGTCTCCTGTGTATGTAAAATATATATAACTATTATCTTTTACAGAAAACACAACCTTTGATGTCCCGTATGTCATTCCGGTGTTAACAACACTCCCATCATCCTTAATAACACTCACACCACCAGCAGTAGCAACCGCTATGGTCGGCACAGGTAGTCCAGTGTCAGCGTCTATAGGTGCGTTGGGGAGGACGGTCATGGCTATGTCGTTGCAAAGAGAAGAAACAATAGTGTTAAAAGTCCCTGTAGGTGCAAGATATCTGTATTTAGTAGAGCCACTGCCGTCATTTCTGGTTGAAATATCCCCCCTAAAGAAACCGCCATATTGGGTGTTTTCAGTAATCCATTGGGATGTATCTGCCACCATGCTTATCTTATAAAGACAACCAGAAGACCCTTTTTCGCTTACAACAAGCGTTCCGTCTAACATTGCAACTGAATGTGCAGGTCTGTTACTTGTGCTACCGAACGCTAGTATTAGATTGCCTAAAGTATCCTGAGTAAACACCATCCACATCGGCATATCAGGGTCATCACCATCGTAGATGGTAACCTTGCCAGACTCAGCAACAATCACAGCAACGCTTGGGAACTTCTTAGTTGCACCACGAGTGCTAGTGTTTAACGCTTCGTTGTACCAGCTAGTGCCTTGTGTGCGATGTCTCCATGCACCACCGTCAGAGTCCTTGCTAGTGTCATAGACAAATACGTCTGTTGCAGTTACTGACTTTGACTCAGCGATTGCTTGGAGGTCTAGGGAGTTTGTGCTGACAGTTTCGGTATTTACAGTGCCTGATAGGTGGAGGTCTTTGAAGCGCCTGTTAGTTTTACCTAAATCAAGAGCGCCATCAGAAGCGCCACCTGAAGTTGTGCTTGCGGGAGAAATAGCAGTCGAGCTAGACTCAAACTGTAGATTAGAAACGCCCGAACCAACACCTAAAAGACCACCCACTGTACCAATACTACCTACGGTTGTGCCGTTTTTCTTTATGGTTACAACATCGCCATCACTTGTGAGCCGATTTACAAGCAAAGGTGCGCGACCATCGGAAGTAATATACGCTTCACCTCTTTCTCTAAAAGCTAAACCTTCTGATGTGTATTCCACAGAAGACTTACCCACAAGCAAGTTACCGCTGGCGTCTATGCGCATACGTTCCACATTAACAGTTCTAAAAACCATCGGATGACTGGTTGCTGTATTGAGCGAAAGACCGCTACCGCTGTCTGTGTAAATATAAGACTGAACCGAATCATCTGATGAGTAAAATCTTATTGCGCCAGCTTTAGTGGTTTGCGTTCCTTGGATAGCGAGTGTTGTAGCTCCTGAAGAAGGCTGTGCTACGCTTGCTCGTCCAATACCAACGTTACCGCTGGCGTCTATGCGTAGGCGTTCTGTATCATTGCCATCATTATTAGTCGTATGGAAAGTCATTCCATAATGACCACCAAGACTATTTAAAGCGATAGTTTGTATAGATGTTTTTACACCTGTTCCGGGCGCTGAGTTGTCAGTAGCAGAAACTGCAAATTTACCTAAAACTTGATTTAACTGAACGCTAGTGTCTGTATCCGATATAAGAACAGTAGGTGTGCTAGATTGACTATTACCCGCGACAGTTAAAAGCTCACTAGGCGAACTAGTACCAATACCCACGCTTGTGCCTACGTAAGCAGTGCCTGATAAGTGGAGGTCTTTGAAGCGAATACTGTCTGCGCCTAAATCAATAGCGGCATCTCTCAGCCCTAAAGTTGTAGGATTCCACGGATGAATTGCGTTGTTAGAGGCGGCAAATCTTATACCTGTATCACCATTGCCGATAAGAAGATTAGCTCCTCCTTGTACACCAATACTACCTACGGGTGTGCCGTCTTTAAGGAATTTAGCTATTTCACCATCTGAAGATAAGCGGTTAAGCTGAAGAACTTGACCGCCAGCTCTAGTGACATTTAATAAATTGCTTGCTCTTAACTCAATACCTGCTGTAGATGTGGCAACACCAGTCTTACCCACCAACAGGTTGCCTGATGAGTCTATGCGCATGCGTTCTGCGCCGTTGGTTGTTGCGCTTATAACAGAAGTTGCTTCTAACCTAAGTTCATTATTATTCCAGCCTATCCGACTGTTAGTGGCTGTGTCGGTTGAGTTTCTAAACTCAATAGCACCAAAGTTTGCATTAACGCTAGTTCTAAATAATCTTATGCCTTCATCACCTCCTGTTTGAATTGCAAGTTTAGCACTAGGCAAACTAGTACCAATACCCACGTTGCCTGTGTTGCTGAGGGTCATCCTACTGCCCCAAGAAGAACCATTGTAGGTAACAAACTGTAAGTCGTTTGTTCCTGTAGTTCCTATTACAGAATCATCATTGCTGCTATCAGCTCCCAAACGAACACCACCGCTTGTATCACCAAACAAGCCGTATATGTCATACGTTGTTCCTGAGAAAGTGTAGTTAGTATTGGCAACCTCAAGCCCTGTAGCAGGACTACTAGTACCAATACCCACGTTGCCTGATGAGGATATGCGCATGCGTTCTGTGGCAGAGCCGCTGCTACCCGATGAAGTTAAGAAGGTTAAAGCAGGGCTTGTACCATAAGTTCCTTCAGCAACAGCTTGTATTGCCGCGTTTCTGGTAGTTGCTTCTGCCGCTCTCAGGTTAAATCTAATTTCAGCGGCATGTCCTGCTACAGGAGCGTCTACCGTATTGTGCAAATACAATGTTGGTCCGACACCGCCCGACTGAGATTTTGCAATTTCTGTAATGTACTGAGGCGAACTAGTACCAATACCCACTTTGCCTGATGAGTCTATGCGCATGCGTTCGCCGCCGCCAGTGCGTATATATAAACCATCAACAGCGTGGTCATATGCTATTAATCCAGCATTAGTATCTTGAGGGTCTCCAAAGTTAATATAACCAACGGCTGTATTTTCAGTAGTTATTTGAACGCCTCTGTTACCGCCACCAGTAAGCTCAAAAGATGTAGCATTAACTTTGCCTGATAGGTAGAGGTCTTTGAAGCGATACGAGGGAAAACCAATATCAGCATCAGCGTCAATTAGTGCACCAGTGTTATTCGTGGGAAGTATTCCATTAGCGTGGAATCTTAATCCGTTGTGACCAGCCGAACTACTGTAAATAACTACATCATTTGCAACATTGTTGATATTACCAATGCCTGTAGTGCCAACTTGAAAACCACTGTTTGCAATTGCTGTACCTGATAGGTGGAGGTCTGTCCATCGAGAACCTGACTGACCTAGTGCCACAGCGTTATCAATAACAGCACCACCTGTGTCGGCAGGGTAAACTGCGGCATGATTTATATAAATACCTTTTGTGCTTCCAGAGCCTCCTGCGAAATAAATATTGTCACCTGAGGCAACACCAATACTACCTACGGCTGTGCCGTCTTTGCGGAACTCTACAATGTTGCCGTCATTTGTATTTCTATTGAAATAGCCTGAAGCCCCTTCTGAACGAGAAGCTAAAATGTGACTTCCTTCTCTAACAGAAATTCCCTCTACTGTATTACTATATCCGGGCAATGGATTAGTAGTACCCACCAACAGGTTGCCTGTTGAGTCTATGCGCATGCGCTCTGTAGAGGACGTGCCAGTATAAAACGTCTGAAAACTTGAACCTCCCGCAGATGTTAATCTTGACTCACCGCTT
>Ga0208544_10001656_pt1 | contig 15117 bp, 26 predicted proteins | sample DEB08_DNA_9_FD_184526 | JGI IMG/M metagenome (GOLD analysis project Ga0208544, IMG submission 184526) | Aqueous microbial communities from the Delaware River and Bay under freshwater to marine salinity gradient to study organic matter... | ecosystem: Environmental > Aquatic > Marine > Coastal ... | reverse complement strand
CCCCAAAACCCCAAAACCCCTCTGCTGAACTTGACTAGTTGATAAAGGGGGCTGTGTTAAATAATAATATAAAAGTTTAGAATCAAACATCTTTATGGCAAAGCGATACATAAACTATTTGTTGAAGGACAAGCTTAGTGCTTACTTGGACGGCCTTGAAAACACTGAGATGTCCTTTGGTCTCAAGGAAGCCAACCTCAACCTTCAAAATGTCAAGATCAAAGAAGACGCATTGACAAAGTTGAAGCTACCAGTTGAAATCAAACTAGGTGTCATCAAACGACTCTATGTAAGTCTACTCTCCGCTTCCTCAAGCAAGCTCTCCAATTAATCTGAGAGAGCCTGGAAATCACTTTGAGCTTCTTTTTCTAACTAACCATGTTTTGACAATGTGTAGGTGAGAGTGCCCTGGCTTCACATATCGAGTTGCCCGGTGGAGATATTCCTGGAGGGCATGGACTTACTGCTGACTCCGTAGCAGGAAAGCGGCTGGCAGTTCGTGGACATTTACTCGAAGGAGTACTTGTAAGAGTACATCATGGGGGTAGCAAACGGTATTGTCGCCTAGCTACAGGAGGAAGAGTCTCAGGGATACTTCGACAAGCTGAAATTGAAGATCCTGGACAATCTGCAAGTCACCATCAAGGACGTTCACGTGCGTCTCGAAGAAGCCAAAGTGCCGAATGAAAGCCCGGCTGCTGGACTGAAGATTGATGACCATTACCAGTCGTCCTTTGGCATTCTGCTGTCCTCCTTTGAAATCTTTACGACGGATTAAAAAGGAACGCCCATCTTTCATGATCGCACTCAGAGTGATGAGAATATTTTCAAAATGCTCAAAGTTAATGACTTGGCCATCTACCTGAACCCCGAGGACATGATGATCATCCATTAGTTGGCAGAAAAGCAACGGCCAGCAGGAGGTCAAGCGCGCATCCTGTACTGTCAGCAGTTGATGGAGCGTGTCACCCGCTAGTACCGCGAGCGGAGTATTTAGCGTGCCCTAGCCGATGAAGACCCGGTTGATCATAAGCCTCCGCCAGCACTCAGTGAGTCGGCGGAAGACGAACATCTACTCTACATCCTCAAGCCAATGTGTCTGAGCATGAAGCTTGAGAGGTAGACTGTGGCGCCGCAGCGGATCGAGGTCTCCATCGTGCTCGACAAATTTAACGTGCAGTTGCAGCACAAGCAGTTGCGAGCGATCCTAAAGTTTGTTGAGCTGGCGCAGAGGTACCAGAAGGTTGGAGGGATGCAAGATAAGATCAGGCGCTTCAAATACTTCCGCCCGCTCGAAAGTCTTATCGACCCAATACCGGGACAGCGACGCAAGTTCGACCCCAAAAAGTGGTGGGGCTTTGCAGGAGAGTGCATCAAGAGATCCATTCGAGCGAAGCAAGGCGCCTTCAATGCCTTCAAAATACCTGCTGCCGACATCCCAAACCTCAAGAGCTGCTTCCAGAGTCTCTTCAAGCCTTTCTTTGAAGCGTCATCAGACCCTGACCGCGTTAAAGTGATAAAAGGCTGGTCAAAAGACAGCCAAGCCATGTTCTTCTACGTCCTGTAGAGTGTCGGGCTTGATGTACTGTATCAGTGGGTTCACGAGGTCGTCAAACCAATAGAGCTCGCAAAGTTGAAGGTGGAGAAGAAGAAGGACGACAAGGAAGAGAAGAGCGCAGGGCGTGGATTCTTGACGTCGTGGTTCTACAGCCAGAAGAATCAAGAAGAGGAAGAATAAGCAAATTTAGAATCGGCCGATGAAGACCTTGAAGAGTTCTTTGACTGCGAGGACGGGACGGCAGGTAATGCCGACAAAGAGAAACAGAAGAAAGAAAGCGATTCTGTGAGAAACCTGATCTCGATCCTCGTCACCTACGAAGTAAAAGACTTCACCGTCTTGCTTGGCAAGGTCAGCACCACCAACAAGATCGAAGGCATCCAGCTGTACAATCGTGGAACCAAATTGAGCTTTAACTCTCCGTCGCTGAAGCTTGACAAGTTCGAAGCGAATTGTTAGCTCAAAGAGTGGGGCCTGAACCTGATCACCATCAACAGGAAATCCAATCTCGTCGAAGACTGCACAAATGTGATCTGTACCAACAAGCAGAACTACAGCAACGTAAAGGAAGAGAGCTATTAGCTGGATATCAAGGTGGAGAAGGGATCAGAGAACCTGGTCTCCTAGAACATCGAGATGGATATCGTGGTCCAAATCGGCTCCATCGTGTTCAAGTACAATGAAGATTTGACGATCAGGTTGATGGCTATCTCACGACTCAAAGTTGACGAGAAAATCACGTCGGCGGCTCGTGATCGGCTCGAAGACCTCAGGGAGCAGACTAACAGCAAGCTGTAGGAAATTATCTACAAGAGAAGGAATAGGTATGTAATCTCGACACTCTCTCCAGTCTTCATATTGCCCATCAAGGGCACCTACGAAGGGAAGCACTCCCCTGTCTGGGTCATTCGAACTGGTGACTTGCTTGTGCTGTCAGCTGACCCGAACGTCGACATCGACGAAGAGAACTCGTTGGCAAGGGAGGCACATACGGACTCGTAAGCATACCAGCGAAAACAGCTGTAGATCCTGAAGAGCAGGGTGAGCATGGGCGACGGAATCGCTACACTCGTCTAAACCCTGCTGCGTGGTCAAAATGTGAACATGGCTTCTGCGATGGGTTCGTAGCACTATGAGGCCTACCGGATTAGTATTCGCTCAATCAGTGTGCAGTACTTCTCCACTTACCCCATCTACTTGAAATCTCTCTTGATAAAGAACCAGTTTGACAAAATGCCAGACAATGACGACAGCGGCAAAGCCTAAGCTCCCCCACGCTTCCACACTTTCGCTGAAGACTAGACTCAACAGAAGCAGGAGGAGTAGAAGAAAAGCCAGTCTGGCTTGCCCCTAACTCTACAGTAGTTCAGCGTGCTGGAGAACTTCCAAATTCGACTTCTGATCAAGATGAGAAAGAAGATGAGCCAGGACATTAAAGTTCTGAAGGATGAACACTATGTGGAGTACCTGATGAAGCCGTAGCTTGTGATCCAGGTGAGCACGTCGCCAATCAAAATCAACCTCAGTCACTCTATCTACAATTAGCTCGTCAACCTTCACCACATCTTCAAGGTCAGCAAGTAGAAGACTCGTCAGTACGACAAGGAGTTGAATGAAATTAACATACAAGCCAAGAACGAGGTGCATCAAAATTCTCTCATCGAAGGCCCCTTGTTATGGAAAATTATTGATCTTGACAAACGCCAGCAAGCCTCGTCAGCAAACTACGAAGTCTGCCACGCCGTGCTATCCGGGCAGTACTTGTACTTCTACGAAAACTAAGAGCAGGTTTTGCCAGTCGACACATTCCACTTGAAGCAAGTGTAGGTCTAAACTAATCAAGAGAAGACCAAGAGTGGAAACAATTTCATCATTTCGCTTCAAAGGGAGTCCCCAGACCATCTGCCATTCACTGCTGGCGTAATCAGACGCTTGAAACTTTCGAACAAGAAGCAGTTGAACGAGTGGGCGGCGGCAATCAGGCACCGTATCTACGAAATCATGTTCGACCAGGCAGACACCTCCTTTGCAGTTCCCGAAGATATGATGACCAAACGTAGTTCACTTAGACAGTCGCGCGGGTCTTTTAGAGCTGAGAATTCAAGGATAAGCATACGCGCCTCAAATGATCCCAAGTCGCAGAAGACTATCCGACAGATCGAGCAATCTGAGCAAGTGGAGCTGGACTTTGACCTGAACATCCCATCATTCAAGATTCAGTTGCTTAAGCTGAAACTGATGCCAGGGCTGAAAGTCATCGCCAAACCTGCCATGTTCGACGAGTGGGTCACACTTAGCTTGAGTGGCATGTCTCTGTGGCATGAGAAAAGGCTTTGGGACGACTAGATGAGAGTGCGGATTAACCGCATCACGCTTGAAGACATCACCATGATCGTCAACTAGCTCCTACTTTCGTAGTCATCTGACTATGATGAACAGGAGCCTTCGTTCAATATGGTCAGAAAAACGCAAGAAAATTAGTCTTCACGCTATGAAGGCCTTGTTGAAAGCATCGAGGTTGTCATGTCTAACGTCCACTTCAACTTTATGCCAAACACAGTGAACCAGGTGATCAAGCTGTTTAGCGCGACGCGCCGGCAGACGAAGCCCGTGGACGACCACTTCCTTGTCAACGAGGAATACGACAGTACGGCTAAGACTGGAGGCCATATGACCACCGAGTCGGATGCTTCCTCCGTTATGTCGTTCGCTTCTCCTGAGCGCATACTCGCAGATCCTGACTCTCTATTAAAAGTCACTTAGTAAACGTCGAGCTACGCAACTGACGCCGAGAGAGAGCTTGTGGCAGCCGGCACGGAGAAAGCAGAAAGAATCTTCGAAGTGGACTGCAAACGTGATAAGACCTAGCTCTAGAAAATCGTGTTCAAAGTCAAGAAAATCAAGATGAGTCTCTTGCATCAGCAGTATTTGATGGAGATGTTCAGGCTGGAGACCGACAGAATTGAAGTTCATTATGAGACATTCTACGATCACGCAATAATGACACTCAACCTACACGACACGAAGCTGTACGACCTGACAGGCTACCCGTACACCATCAACCCGAAGCAGTTCTACGAAAACGCCATGCTAAAGGCACAGGGCAACCATGCAGACTACACCGATGCGTTTACCAAGCAACCCTAGCAAGACTTGATTTCTTTTGAGAACTTTGAGTTCCAGATTGAGACCTACTAAGCTGAAAGTTGTCCCCATAAGGAGGTTGGCTATTCTAACTCGATGAAAATGAAGATCTCGCCCTTGAGACTTTATTACATCTAAGAGTTGGTGATGAGATTCCAGTCCTACTTCCAAGAGCAATTCATTGACTGCTTCCTATACGCTAACCCGTATGAAGACCCCTAGAAGGAGTTTGAGGAGTTCCAGTCTCGCGCAAACATTCCAGCCTCCAGCATCACCGAGAAAACCGACTTAAAGCAGGAAAAAGAGATCGGCAAGATGGACATCTAGATCGAACAACTGGAAATGGTGCTCAAAGATCGGCCTCACTCCAAAGAAGCCATCTTGATCACGAGTCCCCTGCTGACAGTTTCCCAGTCGTTGTCTTCGAAGACGGGTGTGTTCAAGATTAAGGAGAAGGTGCCTGTCATGACGCAGACTTTCCACATCGAGGTTGATGAGGTGGACTTCAAGTATTAGAGGCAGTTGTCCCACGGCAATCAATCAGTGATCTCGGTGCTCAACAAGCCCTTCTTGCTCAACGTAGAGTTTACGAAGCTTGTCTACAGTGAAGTTATCGAGAAGATTGACATCCACGAGATCGATAAGTCGGCCACGATTGAGATCAAGTTTGGCGAAGTCTAGCTCATTCTTCCCCAGATTGTTTACACTTACATCCTTCGTTGTAACGACCTGAACATGGGTTTTTCAGACAATTTTGGGTCCGAATACTACTTCATCAAGTGGCTTGACTAGGAGACCTACAATCGTCTGTTCCCAAACGTCGTCGACAAGCGCATCTACATCGACATGCCAATCCTATCGCTGGCTCTGCAGAACTCTGACGAGTCTTTCTTGGCGTAGGCGCTGATGAAAGACTTCCACTACACGATGGTGCGGTTCTTGGACGGAGCCCACAACATGTACATCAGCACCAAGAAGTTGTACATGCTTGACGAAAACAGAAGACCTCCGGGTACCTCAGAGGCCACCTTCGACGCGCACATGCACTTCATCAACAATAAAGATAAAGAAGATGATTTTTAAGCCATTATTTGTCCTCGTGGCTCCCCAATGGTTGTCAACAAAACTGAACTTTTCAAACAGACCTAGCCCGAGATCCTGAAGAACCTCTAACACTGGAAGCCAATTCACAGGAAGATGAATGAGTAGCAGTACTTGGGGCTTGAGAAGCTGTTTGCCCAGGACAAGAAGGAGGATTTGTAGTTGGATATCGAGATTAACACCATGATGAATGGAGACAAGTACCAGAACATCAACATCAGAAACTTGAAGATCTTCCTCAAGTTCTAGCTCTTCATCCTGCTCAAGACCTTCTTTGGAAATGCGTTCCCTGAGTATGAAGAAGACTCGATCGACAAGCCAACTGGCTACAACATCGACCCTGACGTGTAGAACAAGATGCACCTGACGCTGAATCTGTAAGACACCCTTATCTGCTTCCTCAACTAACCAGGTTTCAAGTCGATTGCTTGCCTTGCTGACATTGGACTGGAAATGGTGTCGGAGCATGTAGCGACCAAGAAAAAAGATTATGAACAAGTTATGCATGAGTTGTAACAAGAAAAGGATAATCGTGAGATCGACTAGGGCGAAAGTAGATACTCGTTCGTTGATGATCCTTACTTCCAGGAGCCCGAGGTTCTCAATCAAGTGGACGAGGCTTCAACGGTCTTCTCAATGAAACTAAATGTGGCCAAATTCACGCCATTCATCTGCTCCCTCTCGCACCTTGAACGGACTAATGCAACCTTCAACTCCATCAAGAAGAGGTAGTTGCTCTAGCCACTGGATATCTCCTATGAAAACCTTTTGAAGCTCTGCAAGTACGTCCCGCAGCAGTAGGAGAAGCCGACTAGTAGAACGTCTACGATATTCGGAGCAGGCAGTGCCCCTGGTAGCGGCAATGCAAGCAGAACGAACTCACACGGGCATTTGGGATAGAAACGGTCGGCAAGCAAGTCAAACGTGTAGATGACCTTCAATGAAAACAGCGCATTGGAAAGGTCTCGTTCATTGAATTCTTCAATCTTGAGCGGTAGTTTAAGAGGCCAGAACAACTAAAATTGGGGAGTCAACTCTTACACTAATGCTAAGATCGGCAAGACGAGAGTGAAGATGTCGATCCAAGACATGCATCTCATCTTCCAAATCTTTTCCTTTGCCAGTGAGTCAATCACGAATGACACAGTACTCAAGCTGCAGCACATTCATAAGGCGATTGAGCAGCAGGAAAAGAGGATTCACCAGATCAATACTCTCAGGAAAAAGCACAACGACACGGGGTTGATGCGAGGTCCAACCGCGAAGTCGTACCTCAACATCAGCTACAACTCCGATGAAACGTTTGATGAACCGCTCAAAAATTCACTCAAAAGCTCACTCAAAAAAACAGACAGATCCAAAAAGTTCCATGCAGATGACCAGTTCAATGATGACAAAGTATTCGTGAAGCCCGGCCTGTAGCGCTACCTAAGCAAAGAAATCCCAACAGCCTCTATCGATGCAAACAACAGGGCTTTCAATGCTTTGATCGACCGGATCCAAAATGACTTTGAGCCAACCATGATCAGTCAGCTGTCACGCTTTTCGAGCGCTCTGGCTCTCTTCTAGAAGCTGGCCAATACCTACACCTAGCCCAAGTACCAAATCCGTGCCAACTTCCTCGAATTCATTAAGAAAGACATGCTCGCTGACCCAGATGAAGACAATGTTAGTGTCGGCGAAGACTACATTGAGATTGACCCGAACGAGAGCGCAGACGTCGGCGAAGTTCACTCGGAGGACATGGAAGACAAGCATCGACGAACTATTGACAATGTGCGTGAACCGGTCGAGCACAAACGTTCGATGAAGCCCTCATTGTCGACAGAGGCGTTAGAAGAGGAAAAGTCCGGTGAAAGCAGTGAATCAATTGAATCAAGTTCACATCAATCTTCATTGTCTGAAACAGGCTATGCATTTGCTTAACAGACGAATATCAACCAGAGCTCGCGGAAGAAACGCAATTCTACTGATATGTCACTTGTATCCCTTGTCCAAGAGGAACAGACAGCTGGGAATACAAAAAGCATTTTCCAGAGCGGCAAAGGCGGGCCCTCCTCTAAGAAACGCCCTTCATCCTCATTATAACGTGGCACATTATCTAGGTCACGAATCAGCAATACAACACCGAAGTCGAACATGGACAGCGACAGCGATTACAAAGATGCGCTACAGGATGCAGTTTCTGACTTGTTTTACTCTTGTGCAACGGGTCCGTCTGGAGGCATCCTGCCCAAGAAGCTTGAAAATGTGGTCAGTATGCATTTAAGAAACTCCTATCAACACACGGGCAAAGAAGAGTTTGATGCTTACGCTAATGATCTTCCCAATCATACCTCGCTGATTAAGAGCGGAGTGTCAAAGAGAGATGAAGGTGTTGTGAAAGCAGTGACAAGAAAAAGTGCTTATAATAATCGAAACTCTTCATTCAACAATGCCAGCAATCGCTCATCTGTTAGAAAAAGTCGAGGCGTGCTAAAGTAGGACGGCAGTAATAAACGAACTCTGTCTCATAAAGATCCTAATAAGTCGAACTACTCCCTACAGCAAAAGTCGGGTAATTCTTCTGTTATGGACACCACGATGGTAAGCATCGTGCAAAAGCCTCAGATGCCTCTCAGTGCGGTCGAAAACGTGCGAAACAGTATACAAGAGATTTAGTGCGAAAGCCTGCAAATGTTGTTCATCAACGATTTCGACAAAGGGTTCACGCCAGTGCTCGACGTCGACATTCAAAAGTTGAGGATGGAGTCGCAGGAAGTCCCTGAGGAGAGCTCTTAGATGTAGCTTGCTGTTCCGATGATGAGCGCAAGGTACCTTAACTTGGAGCTGGGAGAGTGGGAGCCCATGCTCGAGCAAATGTCACTAATTATTGAAATCCATGAAACATCTGGCAAGAGTACTTTGCAAGGACAGTCCGCACCACTTCCCAAACGACGACAATCACACAATCACTCCTCTTAGTAGCTATTTGCAGTACCTGAAACAGATAGGGTAAACTTCGCCGTCCCCATGAAAATCATCGAAATGAAGTTCTTAAACCCGATCTTCTTGAACGTGACTGAGTCCTGCATAAGTAACCTGATCCACACCTACTAGTCGTGGATGGCCACGCCAGACTTCTTCTCTTCGTCAATGCACTCCATCGCCAAACAGGGAGGCTTGCCAGGCATTGACGAAGAGAAGGTTGACTCTTCTTCCAGCGACTCGAATGACTCTCCAAATGTAATTGAAGAAGACGTTGATCATTTAGCATTGCCGAAAAAAGACAAATACGAGATGTAGACTGGAGAATCGGAAGCAATTGAATCCTCTTTCAGCGATGAAAATCCCTTCAGAAAACACAGCGATTCTATAGTTAGTCGCCGAGAATCAAGCCATCTTAATCTGAGTGAGCGAGAAAGTTAGCTCTACCAGTCGAAGAAAACTATTCGTGGTGGCAAACTTAACAAAAACTTCGATACATTCCGAGAGACGATTATCGAAGGAGATTCTGTCGACGAAGTGATGCACCACAAGGCCGTGCAATTTCCGGGCTTGCGAGGATCCGTAGCTCAAGAAACGTTCAATTGGTACCAAGAGGATAACTAGTTAGAGATGGTGACACCGTTTACAATTAGGAATCTCACAGGCAAGAAGATCAAAGTGGTTTCAGGTGGTGTCAGCGAAGACCCGCTAGGCTCAAGCCACATCAGCAACTTTGGCGAATAAAAATCACATGCTTCTCAAGGGTTGAAGATTTCTTAAGACATCATGTCTCAGATGAAGAAACCAAACACGAAGACCTACCACATTAAGCCTGGGCAGAACTGTGAATACGCCGTCCAATATGAAAAGCTAGTCACATCTACGTCCATTGCTCAAGACTCGAGCAATAGGAGAACTAAGTCGTCAAACTTTCACGGTCTTGATGACGAAGACAGCCAGTTTGAAGGTTTGGAGAAGAAGGCTGAAGAGGAAGAGAAAGAGTGTGGCCACATGCATAAGTTTAAAAACACTGAAGTAGTAGGTGTGCACCTGACGTAAGACGACTTCATCCGAGCAGTGGACCTTAGCGCGATCACAGGCAGCAACCCCTTCGTCCACAACACGGCATCCAGAGTGTAGTAGAATGCGACACACTAGACGATGACACAGTCTGCTTTCACCTTGGCACATCAAAGTGTAAGGGACGAAGATGACTTGGAGCAGCCTTTGGTTGGTGGAGAGACAAGTCTCAGTATGCAGCTCAAGAAGATCGCCTAAATGCCTGACAAAAAAAAGGAGAAGCGCGAGAAGGTGGAACGTGCCGATACCTTCTTACCCTCGTAAGCTAAATCAGACAAGCTTGGACTTTACTTCAACTCCATCTTCTACGGTGTCGTCCTCCAGAAGATGCGCAAAGTGATGATCATTCGAACTCCGTACGTGTTCAGCAACAAGACCTAGTTGAGTTATGAACTCTCCATTTGCCACATCGATACGAAACTTGAAAAGACGAGATTCGTGCTTGCGCCAGAGGATAAGTTTGCGCTCGAAAACATTTACTACCAGCAGCATACTCTGAGAGTCAGGATCGTGAGCAACAAGCCGAAGCCACAAGATGCGGAAGACACTTTCAGAACTGCTTTGTAAGATTAGAGTCGCTATCGTGAACGTGGTTTCAGTGAAGAAGTAATGATCAACGACCTGCTGCGACTGGAGATGAACGGTGGAATTCCCATCTTCATGACTAACGAAGCCTATGACGGCCTCTGCACCTGCTTCAAGAAGCAACCTGGCAACTTGACGGGCACGACAGACCTATGCCTCCTGCCGCCCATCATAATTAAAAATGCGCTGCCTTGTTTCATGCAGGTAATGGGCAAACATGAGCCAAGAGGCGAGCAAAGTGCGGGCAGAAATACCGCGATGAGGCTCAGTGTTGATGAAACTCAGAAAGAGTTCACTTTGGAGAAGTCTGAGGAGGTTCACTTCCATGGCTTCACTTACAACCCGTACAACAACACCGAGTTCCTGCTGAAGTTTCGCGCCGACGGTTTCATGTGGACAGACTACGTAAGCTTTAACTTCAAGCAGACGGATGAGATTGATCTCGAGATCGCTGATTAAACTGGAAACACGCTTAAGATCGGTCTGAGAGTGTAGCTACAAAAGGCTGGCTACCACTTGACACTCTTTGCGCATGCTTGTGTACTCGTTGAGACCAACAGTCTGCTCTAAAGTCACAATCTGCACTTCTACTACCACGACAGCACACTCAGCGCAAACCTGAAGAAACTCCGTGGAACAAATCAGAAGAAGCTAGCCGGACTCTCGGAACTCAAGCAGCGCAAGTACGTCATGTGCAACAAGGATGTGCCAATCATTGTTGGAATCCAAGCTGACCCGTATAGTAAGGAGCATTTCAAGTCAGATCTACTGGAGATTAAACAAGCGGGTAAGACGTAAGAGTTTGCCATCAGTACCAAAACGAAAGAAAGAGTCGCACGACGCGGAGCCAAATACAAACTCACCCAGCAAAAGTTTGATCTGGTTCTGAGCTCCAGCCTGTTCCAGTCCGACTACGAAAACTCAATCTACACGAAGCTAGTTCTGCTCTCACCAAAGTACGTGCTCGTGAATTCCATGGCGGCCCCATTAGAAGTCGCTCAGCTCGGCACAGTGAAAAACCAGCTTGAGAGGTTGATGCAGCCGGGTGAGAAAAGAGAGTGGTATTGGCCTGATGAAAGCAAGCCTTAGTTGCTGATCATGCGGAAGAGTCAGCCTGAAGAATTCCTCGTTTAATAAGAGTCTGGATCTGATGACTCCGACTCGTTGATGACCTCAATCCATGATTCTGACAGCTCGGATCATGATGATGAGAACCCCAAACCTCTTGGAGCAAATTAGAAAACGGCACCAAAGAAGACCAAGACGAAGGTCTTTAGACGAAGAAGGTTCACAGAGTCGGACAAAGTTTCAAACTGGGAATGGTCTCGCGGAATCTCGATCAACCAGGAAGATGAATAAATGAACTTTTCAATCATGATCCGCGAGCAATTTGGAAGAGAAAGCAGCGATGGTGGTCTGAGTGCCATTGGCGCACGTAACAGGAGGCAGCCTCGTCGCAAGATCATCCGTGTCACTAAGAAGATCATCAACACGACCGTGTTCATTATCTTTGAGGAGGAAGACCCCGCAGATCCACTGTACAAAATCATTAACATGTGCCCCAATGTGAAGCTACAGTTCTAGCAGATGGATTTGGACCCTGAAATTCCGGGTGACACCCTGGGCCCCGAGCAAGAAGAAGCCTTTGCTTTTTACGAGCCGCAGGGATCCAACAAGCTACAATGTGTCCTTGAGTTCAATAAAAACGATCCTGATCCTGGAGAACACTATGATCCAGCTAGAGATACCTGGAACAAACGAATGCTTACCATTGACTTTGACGATCTTGACAACGTCCCCGAGCCTGAAGAGTTCGCTGACATCCTCGGCAACCTCAAATAAATCCGATGCGAATTGCAAAACAACGGACAGACGAAAACGCTCAAGCTGATCAAAGAAGACATTTCAGTTCTGAATGCACACATGACAACCTAAGGCGAAGGTAGATTCAGTGACTACTAGATGATCGACATCACGGAGTCGCAGCGAGCCAAAAGTGGAGACACAATCGGTATCGAAGATTTGGACGAAAGTGCCGATCCCAACAGGCGAGCCACGAGCCACACGCAGCAAGCCTTCGCCATGAACCGCTCAACCAATCAAGCAAACGTTGTTCGAGTGCAGACAGAGGAGCCCCAGTAACGTCTTCAGGTACTCATCGACTTACAGCAGTTCTCACTGTCGCTGGTTGGGCCCACGCAGGACATGGTCAAGGATAAGGTCGTCGATGTTAGGAAAGAGGTTGCGCTGATCACTATCAAAGGTGTCAAACTAGTGATGGATTTCAGACCCTAGCAAGAGGAGCTCGAAGTTGAAGCACAAATCAACCACTTTTAGATTGACAACTAAACAGCACAGAATCCTCTCTTCGCTCAGATCTTCCAGCCCAAGATCTACATCACAGAGCGTGACCAAGCAGATCCAACCAAGCAAAGCGACACTCCGTTCCTCAGTGTCTATTTCTTCCAAAGAACCCCCTCGTAGACCAATCAGTAGCAACTGCCAGGTGCCGACGGGGAAACTCTTGGGTAGCCTTCGGGAGCTTCCAGAGAAGTCATCTTTGTTGAAGACTTCTAGATGAAGATGGCGGAGTCTGCGTTCCAGTGCGATGACGAGTTCCTGGTCGACCTTTCCTATGCAATTTCCTCAGTTACGTCACTGCTCGAGCCAAGTTTCATGGATCTGCACCCGCTGTTCATGAAAAACAGTTTCTACGACAAGGTGAGCAAGATGGAATTGGCAGCGGCCTCTAACTACCACTTGTCGACTCCTCAGACTCACATTATGACAGAACCTTCATAATTTATCGAAAACAACCCCAGCTTTATTACAAACTCACCGAAGAACATGACGCAGACCCATTTCAGCCAGCTGTTAATCAGGGATGACAATAAGGATAAACTGAATGTGACAGATCTGGGTTATAAATCAGGGGCTGTTGAATAGGACGATGAAGACTTTTTCAACAGGCTGGACATAAATCCGGAGGCGAAGAAGACGCTGGCAAAGCTGAAAACTCGAAGCTCGGGTAACGCCAAAGTCAGATACATCAAAAACGATAAGGAGAAAAGGAAGATGAAGAGCAAGAAGCATGCGAATATGCTTAGTTAGGAGCTTAAGGATGAAGAAGTCAACAGACGCGTGATCTTGACAAATGAGACCGAGTGCCCCGAAAACTACGACATCGAACTTTTCCCCATCACCTACAAGAGATGGTACGAGCAGAATTTGAAGACGAACAGGAAAAAGATGTTCTTGAAGAGCTTCAACATTGAGCCGATGAAGTTCGAGCTCTCGATCATTTTCAAGACCAAGAAGAGTCTCTACAGAGAAATGGAGTTTGTTGGCCCACTTCGCTACCTCAAGAGTTCCGGCTTGTCTCTCATCAATGTAGATGAAGCTGCGTTCAAGATGAAGGGCTTTAAGAGAGAAAAGCTGTTCATCGGCCAAGATGACTTCAACAACGTGCTATCATCTCACTACTTAAACAACGTGATTCGTGAGCTCAAAAAGTTGACCTTCTCGCTCGGATTCTTTGGATCGCCGAGAACCATGTACAAGTACGTCAAAGAAGGCTGCTCTGATTTCGTGACCATGCCTCGAGAGGGTTACCAACGAGGAGGAGTAATTAGTGGAGCGGCTGGCACTGTGAAGGGAACACTCAGTTTTGGAAAGAACGTGGGCGTTGGAATCATGTCCTCCATCCAGGTGCTCAACTCAAGTCTGTCATAAGTGTGCTTACTGATTAGTAACGATAAAGACTACGCCAGGGATCGTGAAGACAAGCTCATGCTCGAAAGACCAAAGAACTTTGTGGAAGGTTTCGGTTACGGCTGCCAAACCGCATTATCCTCCCTAGGCAGCGCAGTGACCGGCACGATATACAGACCTTACATTGAGGCGCGAAGACGTGGAGTGTCGGGACTGCTCGTCGGCGGCTATTAGGGAGTCTTCGGTGTCTTTTTCAAGCCGGCCTCTGGTGGACTTGACCTGTTCTCCAAGTCGGCGGAAGGCCTTAAGAACACGATCCGTATCTTCGAGAGAAAGATTCGCAGTGAAAGGATCAGGTATCCAAGACCCTTCTACGGCTATGAGAAGGTCATCAAATCGTATTCAGACGACGATGCCTTGCTGGTCAGCTGCGTGCTCTGCCAAATTCAGGAGAACAAGTACGAGGAGAACCACTTCTTAGACATGATGCTCATTAAGCCCAAAGGACTCAACCCTCATTTCCTCCTTCTCACCGAGGAGCATCTCTTCTTGATCGAAGCATCACAAAAGGCCCTCGTTTGGCACATCAAGACAACACTCGTACAAGACGTCTCCAAGGTTGAAAATGGAATTTTGATCAACTTGGCGGAGCAGTACGATGGCAGAGAACAAGTCGGAATCTAGCTGGACAACCACTAGAGTAACGAGGTCGCCAATTGGCTCAACGCAATCGCCGATGAGTTCTTCTGATCAACGAAAGACATTATGGACCAATGGAGGCAAACGAGAGGAGAAGAAGACTCCTGAAACAGACATAACGATACTAGTCAAGCAAGGACATACCTTAAATTAAAATCTCAGATTTAGCAACTTACACTTACATTACAACGACTTGTTTAAATTACTCCAAAATAAAAATGACTTACATACATCTTTTAATCAAACTCTCACGGGGTTTTGGGGTTTTGGGG
>Ga0208544_10001650_pt1 | contig 15132 bp, 14 predicted proteins | sample DEB08_DNA_9_FD_184526 | JGI IMG/M metagenome (GOLD analysis project Ga0208544, IMG submission 184526) | Aqueous microbial communities from the Delaware River and Bay under freshwater to marine salinity gradient to study organic matter... | ecosystem: Environmental > Aquatic > Marine > Coastal ... | reverse complement strand
CGCGCAAGAGGGAGGTCTTACTGTGCTTTCCCCAACTTGAAAGCCCGGTCCTTGCACCCGGATATTCCGCAATAAAACCTGACAGCCATCGCCCGAATTATCGGTAATAGTTACCCGGTAGGCATTTTGGGGCAGCTCCGTAATGCGAATGGTATCCACAATATTATTCCCCGAACCACTATTGCCAGCCACATCCTCCCACTGGTAGGCAAAAGGAGGCAGGCCATTCAATGGAACCACCGTTATCGAACCGTCTGATCCATTACAGGTTCCCACCTGGGTCGTAAATACCCGCAGAGAATCGATGCTATTGGTTGTGCGAACCAGCACCGAATCCACTGAAAAGCAGCCCTCGGCGTCGGTAACAGTCAGGGCATAACGGTCTAACGTTCCGGCTACAAAGTCTCCCTGAACGGGCAGGCTGGAACCCGTGCGCCCAGTTTCCCATAAATAGACATAACCACCAGCCGAGCCACTGGCTAGGGCAACAACCGTATCGCGAACCCCTCGACATAACGAGAAAGAGTCTGCTGGCATAAAATCTACCTGCGGTTGGGGCTTAACCAGGATATCCAGGGAATCTTCGTAGGTACAACCTGCCTGACTGGTGAGCAGGTAGAAGTAGGTCGTTGACGCTAAGGGTTGGACCAGGGTACTGCCTAACCCGTTAGCAGGCGTGGCAGGAAGATTACTGTGAAAAGTGAGGTTGGCACCCGTAAAATTCAAGTCTTTAATATCGGAACCAGCCAGGTCAAAAGTTTCACCCGGGCAGATGGCCGGATCAGCAGCCAGAAAACCAGCGGGCAAGGGAAGAACTGTTACGGTTGCCTCCCCCATCACGGGAGATTCGCAAACGAAATTTGTCACTTCGGCATAAAAAGAATAGACCTGAGGGAAAGCAGTTTCATTGGCCGGTAAATCGGGTGAATAAGCCTCTCCTACCCAAACTACGCCGCTACTCCGGTCGGCAGCCGTATACCAAAACACGTTGAAGTCTTCCTGCCCATCCGCAAAAATCACGGGGGTCTCGCCCGAACAGATGGTATCACTGGTCACGGGGGGAGGTGGCAGAATGGTGTCATCATCAACCATTGCAGCGTTGCAATTCTCGTCCTGCCCATTACAGGCGATCTCTACCCCATTGGGATTTATTGCCGCATTGGCGTCATTGCAATCGTGGTTATTGAAGGCATACCCTGGTGGCGGCATTGCCAGACAGGTGAGAATAGGTGCGGCAGTGGCCGCCCCGAAACCGTCATTGTCGGCATCAACGTACAAGCTATTACCTGGAAAACCTACATCTTGCGAGCCGTGGAGCCGAATTTCGTCGATAGCAATATCACCGTAAACCCCATCGCCTTTTACGCCAACGATCCGGATCTGGAGGGTACTACCGTCGGGGTAGTCGCCTAAACCAACGTAAGCACGGATCCACTTATCCCCCTGGTTGCCGGTTACCCGCCACCGTTCCGTCCAGGTAAATCCGCCGTCGGCCGAAACGGTTACCCGCAAGCTGCCGATATTGATACCGTACAGGTGATAACTGAAAGAGAGGTGGCAACTATCCGTTCCGCGCTTGTCTAGCAACAGGCAGCCGCTTTGCAGCCCCCCCCTGGCCCCTTGCGCACATTGGGAACCATTGCCTTCCAGGTAAAGGTATTTCCCTCCCCCACTGATATCGTCATTGGGTCCGGTGCCGATGAGGGTCGGTGTAGGTCCACTAAAAGCTATCCAATCAAAATCATCACCAGGCACATTGCGCCAGGAGGTCGTCAGCTCACAGGGAGCCGTACAGAAAGGTGAACAGTTGTCGACACTGTCAAAGGTTTCCGCGGTACTGACCGGTCCGGGGTTGCACCCCGTTTTAAAGCGGGTGACACAAGAATTGCTGGAAAAATTCAACCCATCGTCACAGGAACGGCGCAGGTAAAGATCATAATCCGTGTCTTCGGCCAGGTTCGTGAGGGTAAACGGCGGACAGCCAACTGGGAAAACCTGCCCCTGGCCAGGGTTCTCATCCGTTCCCGGAAGAAAACCAGGGGGTCCAATTTCCACTACCGCCGCACCACAAAGGTTGGCGGGGGAATAGGTGAAGGTTGCGGTGGTAGAATCTTGTGCAAGCAGTTGGGTCTGCTGAACAGGCAAGCAGAGCAATGGGGCAAATACCAATTCTACGTACTGCAAGACCCCCGTATCGTCATTGAGGTCGTCACAAATGAGCAATTCCCAATTTCCATTTGGATTGGTGATCCCATCGTTGAAGAGATAAAAATCATCCCGAGCCCGGTAAGGGCCATTGACAAAAGGAGCTTGTCCCTGGGCAACCAGTTGACAGGCAGCGAATTGAAAGACCATCGCGCCGGTACAATTGACCAGGCTTGTATCGCCAAAATTATCCCCGTTGCCCCCCGTGTTGCGCAACAGGTTAGCTACCGCGCCACTTGGCGAACGCAGGCTAAAATTCATATCACTCACCCAACTGTGCGCAACCAAAAGCCTTACTTCCCGGAGATAAACGTCTACTCCCATCGTCGTTCCGGGGGCATTAGTTACCTGAATGACAAATACATCGGGGTTGTAGAAATTAGAATTTTCGGGGCAATTGTAATCCGTTAAGGGTAGGTTCAGCCCACAACTACTCGGGTTGGTGAGTACAGCATGGGGTTGAGCACGCAGCATGAGGGGTAAAAGAAACAAAACCAAAAAACTGCCGGGGAAAGACAAGTGCTTAAGCTGCAAAGCTGATCTTTCCGTTTTCTTTGCGGTAACAAATTCCATAGGGTAACTTTGGGATGTACCGGTAAATTTAACTGATTTGCTGTATCTATCCGTAAAAAACAATCGGATTTAGTGCAACTATCCAATTTTTTGTCGGCTAAAAACCAGGCTGCCCCGTCGAATTACCTATCCATCACCTGGCGCAACACCGCTAACAACTGATCCACTTCTGCCAGGGTATTCAAATGGGAAAAGGATACGCGAATATTTACTGCATCATCGGCATCACCATACAAGGCCCGAATAACGTGTGATCCGGTATCGGTACCCGAACTACAGGCACTACCTCCACTGACGCTAATCCCCGCGATATCCAGGTTAAACAGCAATAATTCCGTTTTGGCAGTGGGGGGAAAGCGCAAATTCAACAGTTTGTAATGGCCATTATCGACATCCCCGCTAAAGGCTACCTCCGGAAAGAAAGCCAGCAATTCATTGCGCAAATGGGTGCGCAAGCTGCGCATGTGGGTAGCCCGGCTCGCTTGTTCCAACCCGGCCAGCTCCAATGCTTTAGCCAATCCGGCGATTCCGTAGGTATTCTCTGTTCCACCGCGCATATTGCGTTCCTGCGCACCGCCGTCAATAAACGGTTGGATTTGATGGTCGCTGTTGATATAAATAAATCCAACCCCTTTCGGGCCGTGGAATTTGTGTGCCGATCCCGACAGGAAGTGGATGGGTGTGGTGGAAACGTCAATAGGATAAAACCCGATGGTCTGCACCGTGTCCGAATGAAAATAAGCACCGTGAGCCCGGCAAAGTTCACCTACCGCCGTCAGGTCGACGAGGGTGCCAATTTCGTTATTGGCGTGCATTAAAGACACCAGTGTGGGCAGGGTGTGATCAGCCAGCAATTCCTCGAGATGGCCAAGGTCAGGCGAGCCTTGCTGATCCAGGTTTACGTGTACAATCGTTACATCTGCTCGCTCGCGGCCAATGCGTTCCAGCGAATGTAAAACACAGTGGTGTTCGGTGGGAGCAGAAATGATACGGCGAACCCCTAAATCCCGGACGGCACCCTTCAGTGCCATGTTATTGGCTTCGGTTCCTCCCGAAGTGAAGAAGATTTCACCAATAGACGCCTTCAGGTGCCTGGCCACCGTGCGGCGGGCCTGTTCAATTATGGTACGTGCCTGCCGCCCCTCTGCGTGAATACTCGAGGGGTTTCCCGGTTGGGTTTGCATAACATCCAGCATGGCCGCAATAACAGCAGGATCAAGCGGCGTAGTAGCCGCATTATCCAGATAAATTCGCTTCATTGGTAAATTTTAACCGTTCATTTTTCTTCCCAAACTACGCGCCGTTCACCAGCGCCAATCAGCACTTAGAAAATCCGACCAAACCAGTCGGCTACCAGGTCCGCTTCTAAGCCAACATCAGCATGGTGTAAAAACTCATTGGTGTGGGCGTTGTAGACATAGTCTTTGGCCCATTCCTGGTGGTGCTCCGCCAGGGTTTTGATACTGGACACCAGGTATTGCAACGTCTGATCCGTCATCACGGGATGGACAGACATCCGAATCCAACCCGGCTTGTCGGTGAGGTCTCCCCTACTGATCTTGTCGGTGATAGAATGGGAAAACTGCTGGTCCACATTAAGGAGGTAATGCCCGTAAGTACCTGCACACGAGCAACCGCCACGAACCTGGATACCAAAACGGTCATTCAACATACGAACACCCAGGTTGTAATGAAGGTTGTCTATATAGAATGAAACCACCCCTAACCGTTCCCGGTGGTCAGGAGCCAGGACGTGCAGATTCGGTAGGGTATCAAAAGTTTTCCAAATCTGGGTAAGCATTTCCTTCTCCCGGGCCAGGATATTGGGAATTCCCATCTGCTCCTTCAACTGCACGCAAAGTGCCGTGCGGATCGTCTGTAAGAAAGCGGGCGTTCCACCATCTTCCCGGGCCTCGATTGATTCCAGGTACTTGTGTTCCCCCCACGGATTTGTCCAGTCGACAGTACCGCCGCCCGGATTATCGGGCACCCGGTTTTTATACAAACGGGGGTCGAAGATGAGCACGCCTGCCGAACCAGGCCCACCCAGAAATTTGTGCGGCGAAAAATAGATTGCGTCCAGGTGTTGCAACGGGTTGGCCGGCCGCATGTTTATTTCGATGTACGGCGCCGAGCAGGCAAAGTCGACGAAACACCAACCACCCGCGCGGTGCATCATTTCGGCTACTTCATAGTAAGGTGTTTTGATACCAGTTACGTTGGAACAGGAAGTGATAGCCGCAATTTTCATTTTGCGTTCCTGGTACTGCTCCAGTAATTGAGCCAGGTTAGGCAAACTGGTCAGTCCTCGCGCACAAGGTGGAATGACGACTACCTCGGCAATGGTCTCCAACCAGGAGGTTTGGTTGGAGTGGTGCTCCATGTGGCTGACAAAAACCACCGGGCGGTCTTGCTGTGGCAAATCTATTTTCTTCCAAAACCTTTCGTGCAGCTTGAGCCCCAGAATCCGCTGAAGTTTATTGACAACCCCTGTCATACCGGAGTTGGATGAAATGAATACATCCCGGTCTTCGGCCCCACAATGGCGCTTAATAATGTTCTTTGCGTGGTGATAGGCCATGGTCATGGCTGAACCCGTGACGGTAGTTTCCGTATGGGTATTGCCCACGTAAGGGCCAATTTCCCGGCTCAGTAAGTTTTCGATGGGCGCATACAATCGGCCGCTGGCGGTCCAATCGGCATAAACCAACGGCTGCTGACCGTAGGGCGTCTCAAAATGCAAGTCGTGCCCAATCACCTTTTTGCGAAAAGGCGTAAAATAAGCTTCTAAACTGTCGACGGTAGGAAGTTGTGCCATGGTGGTAGATCGGTAGTTTGATCACAAAAATAGGAAATGCTGGCTACAAAGCGACCATCGGTGCAATTATAAAAATTTGCTCGCTAGCCAACTTTTTTGCCTATCTTCGCGTTCTTTAAATATAAAACTACGAAATGAGAAAAAAGAAAGGATTTGAATATGGTAAGGGCAAGTATTATCTGACACTTGTTGATTTTCCGAACAACATTACATTACACCGCTTAGATCGGGATGCAGCAGTCAGGGCTTTCGAACATTATAAAGCTATTGGTAAAAATGTGGAGTGGTTGGGCTTGTGGGATGGAAAGAATTTCACCGACGTTAAAGCGCCCCAGGTTGCTGGCGTAGCCTAAAAATATAGCACGAATATACCGCAGCTCCAGGCTCTGACATCAATCCGTAGTACACAAGGCTTATTTTCCACCATTTAGCAGCAACAAAAGCACTCATTTGGCCTGCGCGCGTATAGCTGCCAACAATTTGGCTTCTAAAGCCATTGTTTCCTGGTCGTAATCTGGAAAATCTTGTTTTAATTCCCACAGCAAGGGTACTGCTTCTGCTAATTGTCCGGTCGCGATATTGTTTTCAATTTCTTCGCTGGCCACCTGGTAGGCCGTGTTATCCAACAGGGCATCTATTTCCGCGTCATTGGCAAAATCGCGGGTAAAAACCTTTACCTCTTCATCTACTTTGATGTCATTCCAACGTAAACGGGTAGCGAGCTTTAATCCACCCAGGTGGGTACAACGACTCAGCGCTACGTAGGTTTGTCCGGCCGCAAATGCGCCATTCAGGTTAGCGTATACATGCTCAAACGTCAGTCCCTGGCTTTTGTGTACGGTTATGGCCCAGGCCAATTTTACCGGAAACTGCTCGTAGCTACCCGTTTCTATCTCCTCTATCTTGCGGGCAGCGGAATCCCATTCATAGCGTATTTTACGCCACAAGGCCCGGTTTACTTCAATCGGTTCCTCTGGTATTTCACCCGGTTTGCTACAATCTATCCTAATGGTATCGGCATCCAGCGCCATAACTTTGCCGATCTTTCCATTAAAATAGCGGCGGGCATCCCCTACCGCATTCTTTACAAACATGACCTGCGCACCTACTTTCAGCTGTAATTCTGGCGGCGTAGGCATATCGGCAGTTTTGAAATCGCCCATTACCGTGGCGTAATAGCTAAAGCATTCGTTCGGCAAGCGATCCAGTTCCTTTTGATTGCGCCAGTCTACATCGCGATTGGTTGTCCCCAGGTAGATATAGCTCGCCTGCGCGTAATCGAAAGTTGGCGGAACCCAATTTTCATTCAATAAGTCGAGATCAGCACGCTGGTGTTCACCGGCCCGAATGCGGTTCAACACGTCAATAAATCCTTGATCGTGTTGGCGGTAGACTTTGCGCAATTCGATCAATTTGGGGCGAGCCTCGTTCCAGGAATGCGCACTGAAAAAGTACGGACTGCGGTAGTGGGGCTCTAAAACGTCCCACTGGTCTTCCGGTGCGACCGGCGGCAGCTGGTACGGATCACCGATAAACAATACTTGCTTGCCGCCAAAAGGCAAATGGTGGACACCGCCAAACGTACGCAACAACTTATCGAGTACATCCAACAAATCGCAACGCACCATACTGATTTCGTCAATAACCAAAAGTTCCAGCTCGGCGAACAGTTTACGACGTTGATTGCTGATCTTGAAATGGCTGCGGATCGACAACCCGCCTTTCCCAACGCTTCCTTTACTTTGCAACCGGGGATCATTGGGCGGATATACGCTCGGAGGAATTTGGAAGAGCGAATGGATGGTCATGCCTCCGGCATTGACTGCGGCGACCCCCGTAGGCGCCACAATGGCGGTCTTCTTCTGCACGTGGCTTTTTATGTATTTCAGGAAAGTCGTCTTTCCGGTCCCCGCTTTACCCGTTAAAAAAACATTGAAATTGGTTTCTTCAATGAGTAAAAGTGCAGCTTTAAAGGCCCTGTTGGTCGTATCCACCCGCATTGTCCTGCTTTTTGCTTGTTTAAAACAAATATAGTTTTATTTTTTTGTTTTAAACAATAAAAATAACCGCTGGCGGAAAATACTGCCAGTTAAAACCTTCCCCGCACTACTCGCTCCGGATAAAAAAGGCCTGGGCCTGTTCTCGCCAGGTTTCTACGAGCAAGACGACCTTGCCATAGTTCTGGATACCTTCGTCAATTCCTTGTGCTTTGAGGTAAGAATCGTAAGCCACATCGCGCAAAGCTGGCAGGATATCGGGATATGCTGCGATATTGGCATTGATGGCTTCTAAGTCGGCCACCATCCCCCGGGGCAAGGTAGTACGAAAAGCCAGGTAAGCCTCGGAATCACTGCGGGCCCAGCCGGCAGCCAAGGACCGCCAGTAGCCCAGGCGCAGCGCATACTGCAGCGCTGGATCTTTGGCGCGAAAAGCGGCCAGGTAAGCCCAAAAGCTACAAGTCCCTTCGTCGCCAAATCCGTAGCCGTGGGCCAACTCATGCGCGAGGGTATACGGTCGCTGGAGATCGATCAGCCCGCCATCAATATGCCCTTCCCCCGTCCAGGGCAGGTAAAGACCTGCTGAGCCGAATCGCAAAAAGACACCCCGGGGGTAGAGTACCCGTCCGCGAACCTTACCCACAATTGGATAATTGTAGTAGGTAAGGGCTGCTTCGACAGCCTGGCTCAATTGCTGCTCCATATTGGCAGGAAACTGCTCCGGTCCCAGCGCCAGCGTATCGCTTCCGGGAACCTGAGCCCGCAGTTCGGCGAGGGTGCTGGCCTCCGTACGAACGATGGTAGCCAGCATTTCAGGAGCAGGCGCACGAAGCTGCAGGTCTAATGTTTGTTCAACGGGAATACGCCCGTAATTATACCCCCACATGAGGAGAAAAGAAAACATTGTCCAGCCGGCGAAGCCGAGCAGACCCGCTACTGCCGACCATAACTTAGCGTTCCCCCGCAGTTTTACCCAGTGCACCACCGCCCGTATCCCCCGCATGAACAACACCACAGCCAACACGTATAGAAGCGCAAATGGAAACCACCCCGTGAACAGGGTGTCCCAGAGTAGGCGAAAGAGCGGATAAAACCCGCGTGAGTAGTACTGTTCCAACCAGGCAGGACTGGCGAGCCAACGTACCAACAAGGCCAAAAGCCCCAGCCCTATTCCCCATTGGACAAATTTAACCTTAATCATGAGCGACTTTTAACGTGAAGAAACAGCCTATCCGACAATTACAGCGAAAATATCACTGCTTATAAGCGGGTAAAATTAATCCACAAAACGTTTATTATCAAATAGTTATTACCTTTTTACCAATTCGTAAGCCAGAAATAATTAGCCGCCCAGGTCGAATTGTTGAACCTATCGAAACCCTGCGGCGTTTAAAAGTAGGTTGAAAAACTTAACTTAATCACATTACGCAAATCTAAAGCAAGCAATAATGGCTTTTGAATTCACTGATAGCAATTTCCAAGATACTGCATTGGCAGTAGACACCGTATCTGTTGTTGACTTCTGGGCAGAGTGGTGTGGTCCCTGCCGGATGGTCGGGCCCATCATCGAAGAACTCGCCCAAGACTACGAAGGTAAGGTAACTATTGGTAAAGTTGATGTCGACACCAACCCAGAGACATCGATGAAATATGGGGTACGTAGTATTCCTACCATTCTGATTATCAAGAACGGAGAAGTGGTAGACAAGACGGTAGGCGTAACCACCAAAAAAGCCCTGGCAGATAAAATTGATAAGTATCTTTAATTTACCAGTAAAAACTGATACTTTAAAGCCCCCGTTTGTAGTTCAAGCGGGGGCTTTTAATATTTGGCCGGTGCCGGTGGTTGTCTGAATGGGCTGCCAGCGTGATTCAGGCCTGCTACCACAACTATTGACCATGTTTGAACTTGACAATAAGCAGGTACGGGAAATGAGTAATCTGGAACTTCTGGCACGACAGGTGGTGGAAGGGTTTATTATTGGCCTGCACAAGAGCCCTTTTCACGGGTTTTCGGTTGAATTTGCCGAACACCGGGTTTACAATCCCGGAGAATCGACCCGTAATATCGACTGGAAGGTTTACGGCCGCACCGACAAGATGTATACCAAACGCTACGAAGAAGAGACCAACCTGCGGTGCCAAATCATAATCGACGCTTCCAGCTCCATGTACTTCCCTGAGGTGAGTGCTGGCAGTGAAGCGGCCCTCAACAAGCTGCGCTTTTCAGCTCTCGCCGGCGCTGCCTTGATGAATATGCTGATGCGGCAACGCGATGCTTTTGGCCTCAGCATTTTCAGCGACGAAGTAATGACCCATACCAACGTCAAGTCGAGCAGCACCCATTACCGCCTCATGCTCACTCACCTGCACAAATTGCTGGAGCAGACGGTGCTGAACAAGACGACGAATGCGGCTCAGGCCCTGCACCAGATCGCCGAAAGCATTCACCGGCGCTCATTGGTTATTATTTTCAGTGACATGTTTGAATCCGGAGAGGATGTAGATCACCTGTTTGCGGCGCTGCAACACCTCAAATACAACAAACACGAGGTGGTGCTTTTTCATGTTGTTGATAAAAAACAGGAAATCGATTTTGAGTTCGAAAATCGCCCCTACGAATTCGTCGACCTGGAAACCGGGGAGAAGGTCAAACTCCAACCCAATCAGGTGAAAGATCATTACGTCAAACAAGTAGGTGCTTTCATTGAAGCACTAAAGGAGCGGTGCCTGCAATACCGCATTGATTTTGTCGAGGCCGATATCAATCAAGGATTCAAACCTATCTTGCAACAGTACCTGGTCAAGCGGGCCAAGATGCGGGTTTAAAGTCGTTCTTTTACTACTACAGCACAAAAACCAACCACCATGGCCAGCATAAAAATTGCCGATCTACCTACCGGCCCACCAGCAGATTTGACGAAAGAGGAGGTGGAAAAAGAGGTAAAAAAACGGACCGAACGGATTGCGAAACTGCACCAACAAATGGTCGCAGAAAACAAAAACAGCCTCCTCATTGTGCTCCAGGGTATGGACGGCAGCGGCAAGGATGGCGCTACCCGCAATGTGTTTGGCCAATGCGCACCCTACGGCGTGCGCACCCATAGCTTCAAGAAGCCCACGGACGAAGAATTTGGCCACGACTTCCTCTGGCGCGTCCACAAACAAGCGCCACTCAAAGGGGAAATCATGATCTTCAACCGTTCTCACTACGAGGATATCCTCATCCAGCGCGTGCACGGCTGGATCAGTGAAGAAAGGGTACAAAAGCGAATGGCTGCGATTAACGCCTTCGAAGAGTTAATGCAATTTGATAACAATACCATCGTCCTTAAATTTTTCCTTCATATCTCTAAAGACCAGCAATTACTGGAGCTACAACAGCGCCTGGACGACCCCAAAAAGCATTGGAAACACAATGCCGGCGACTGGAAGGAACGGGAATACTGGGACCAGTACATGCGTTGCTACGAAGACGTCCTCAACTGGAGCACCATCCCCTGGCACGTTGTTCCCGTAGATAAGCGTTGGTACCGCGACTACCTCATTACCGATATTGTACTGCAGGCCATGGAGGGGTTGAATATGCAGTATCCACCCCTGAAAGAATAGTTAAGTTCAATAGCAAATTATGCCCGATAAAGTAAGAATAGACAAATGGCTGTGGAGCGTACGCATCTTCAAAACGCGTACCCTGGCTACGACTGCCGTCCGTTCCGGGAAGGTAAAAGTCAATGAGAAGATCGTCAAGGCCAGCTACCTGCTCCAGGCGGGCGAGACCGTCGTGGTCGGAAAAAACGGCTTTAATTTTGTCTTTAAGGTCATCGAATTGATTCAAAAACGGGTAGGCGCAGCCGTTGCCCAGACCTGCTATGTTGATCGTACCTCGCCCGACGAACTCAATAAATACAACGATTGGTTCATTGGCAAACGAGGGGTAGAAGCCCGCGAAAAAGGGGCCGGACGCCCTACCAAAAAAGAACGACGAGAAATTGACGGTTTCAAGGGCGGGCAGTTATACGACTGGGACGACTGGGACGAAGAATAGTTCCTAAACAAATCCCGGCGCAACAACCAATTCCTTCGAGCCCGGCTGGTACACGTAGAACCCTTCTCCCGACTTGGCGCCCAACTTGCCGGCGGTAACCATATTTACCAACAAGGGACAAGGCGCATATTTGGGGTTGCCAAAACCATTGTGCAACACCCGCAGGATCGACAAACACACATCCAGACCAATAAAATCAGCCAATTGCAGCGGCCCCATGGGGTGGGCCATGCCCAGTTTCATCACCGTATCAATTTCCGTCACGCCTGCTACTCCTTCAAACAAGGTGTAAACCGCCTCGTTGATCATCGGCATCAGGATGCGGTTAGCAACAAACCCAGGATAATCGTTGACCTCCACGGGGGCTTTGCCCAATAGCCGGGACAATTCCATGATCTGAGCCGTCACCGCGTCGCTGGTTGCGTAACCACGGATCACCTCGACTAATTTCATCACCGGCACCGGATTCATAAAATGCATACCGATTACCTGGGTCGGACGCTGGGTAACCGCCGCTATCTGCGTAATGGAAATAGAAGAGGTATTGGTGGCCAGAATGGTGGCAGGTGGCGCCAATTCGTCTAATTGCTTGAATATTTTGAGCTTGAGGGCTACGTTTTCGGTAGCAGCTTCCACCACCAGATCAGCCTGGCTCACCCCCGCCTGCATATCGGTGGCGGTGGTGATACGAGCCAGGGTTTGGTCCTTATCGGCCGCCGTTATCTTTTCTTTAGCCACCATCCGATCCAGGTTCCGGGCCACAGTAGCCAGGGCTTTTTCCAGGGCAGCTGCCGAAACATCTACGATCGTAACCTGGTACCCTTGCTGGGCAAAAACGTGAGCGATACCATTTCCCATGGTGCCCGCTCCAATAACAGTGATATTTTTCATTGGTCTTCTTGGTCTAGAAGCGCAAAAATAGGAAAATTCCCCTTTTCCGGGAAAACCCTTTTACATTTGCAGCAAATTACCAGCATGCTGATCCACACCAACTACAACCTCCGGTTTCACAATACTTTTGGCATCCCGGCCGTAGCCGAACGGTTTGCCACCGTGCACCATCCCGAAGAACTGTCGGTCATCCTGGCTGCGGCAGGCAACCCCCAGGATTTGCTCTTGCTGGGTGAGGGCAGTAATGTACTCCTCCCCGATTTGGTGCCCGGATTGGTCTTGCTCAACCGAATCCAAGGTATCGACATCGTTCGTGAACGGCCCAGGGAGGTCATCGTAGCGGTAGGTAGCGGGGTCAATTGGCACCAATTCGTGCTGTGGACTTTACGACAGGGCTTGGGAGGAATCGAAAACCTGGCCCTGATACCCGGCACCGTGGGCGCCTCCCCTATCCAAAATATCGGGGCTTACGGCGTAGAACTGAAAGACGTCTTTGAGGAATTGGAAGCCATTGACTGGCGGACGGGAAAAAAGCAGCGCTTCACCGCTGAGGATTGCCAGTTTGGTTATCGTTTCAGTATTTTTAAAGACAAAGAATTAGCAAGAAAATTTTATCTGAGTAAAATTTATTTCAAACTAACCAAAGGCCATCATCACTTAAACACCAGCTACGGCGCAATCCAGGAGTTGCTGGATAACTGGCAGATTAGCGAGCCACAACCTGCCGACGTAGCGGCCGCGGTAATAGAAATCCGGCGGGCAAAGCTACCCGACTGGCGGCAATTGGGTAATGCGGGCAGTTTTTTTAAAAATCCGGTGGTCGACCGTGATTTTTTCAACAACCTGCGTACCGACTACCCGCAAGCTCCCTCCTATCCGGTAGACGAACAGTCGGTCAAAATTCCCGCGGGCTGGCTAATTGATCAGTGTGGTTGGAAAGGCAAACGAATTGGGAATGTCGGCTGTTATTCAGCGCAGGCATTGGTGATTGTCAATTACGGGGGTGCCAGCGGACAGGAAGTGCTGGCTTTTAGTGAACAGGTAGCTGCCAGTGTGTTGGACCGCTTTGGGGTGGTACTGGAGCGGGAGGTCAACTGGGTGTAAGAAAGGGGCAAACTGCAATTAGCAGGTTTCGTTTTTTCCCCGTTACCGAATGACGACCTCCTGCAAATAAGCCTCCCCCAATTCCTCGTTGATCAGCTGTCGGATCTTTTCTTTGCCCATACTCAGTTCTTGTTTCAGCGGTGCCGAAGACAAACTGACGTAGAGAATCCTGCGGACGATCTGAATGTCGGTGGTGTATTGCATAATAGAAGGCCCCATCAGGCTCGGCCAGAGCTGTTTGATCCGGGTTTGCTGGTACTTCCCCTGAAGTTTGTAGTAATCCAGCATGGCCTTAATGGCATCTTTCAGGTTGGTTTGGTTGTAGTCACTCATAGGCTAAAGTTCCAGCTCGGTAGCTTCTCCATCGGCGATGAGGAATAATTTAGCAGCCACCGCAGCCTGTTGTAAGATACGGCTTATCCTTTGACTATCCGTATCGGAAATAAAAACCTGGCCAAAATCACCGGTTAACAGGTAGCGCACCAGCTGGTCAACCCGTTGGGGGTCCAGTTTGTCAAAAATATCGTCCAACAGGAGCAGGGGGGTAATTCCTTTTTGTGCCTGTAAAAAGCGGTACTGGGCCAGTTTGAGGGCTACGACAAAGGACTTCAATTGCCCCTGGCTGCCGAGTCGTTTCAGCGGGTGATTCCCGAGCTTAAAGACCAATTCGTCCCGGTGGATACCCACCGTTGTTCTTTCCAGCAAGCGATCTTTTTCGCGGGCTTGCTGGAGCAGGCTGCCCAAATCCTGCTCGGCCAGCAGCGAGTGGTAGACCAAACTGACTTGTTCCTGCCCGCCACAAATAGCCCCGTGAGCGGCCTGAAAAGGTGTTAAAAAGTCCGAGATGAAGGCCTGCCGCCGGTTGAAGATGTACTGCGCTGGCGCCAACAGTTGCAAATCGTAAACAGACAACAGGTTTTCGGCCACCGGCCGACCGTGTTGTTGCTTGAGCAAGGCGTTTCTTTGCCGCAGGACATTGTTGTAAGTAAGGAGCGAAGACAAGTAAACGGCATCCAGTTGCGACAGGGTATTGTCCAGGAACCGACGCCTTTCTTCACTGCCTTCATGGATAAGCTGGGTATCGTCAGGAACCACGATCACCACGGGGAAAACGCCTACGTGATCCGCTATTTTTTCGTACAACACCCGGTTGAGTTCCAACTCCTTCTTTTTTCGGGGAGCGACCTTGACCACCAGGCGGCGGGTCTTTTCTTGTTCCTGTTCAAAATCACCTTCCAGGCGAAAAAAATCCTGTTCGTGCTGCACCAGGTGTAAATCGCGCACGGCAAAATAGCTCTTGCCCATGCACAGGTAGTAAATGGCATCTAAGAGATTGGTCTTGCCCATGCCGTTTTGCCCGACAAAGCCATTGATTCGGGTGGCCAGGTGTAGTTCCTGGTCCGTGTAATTCTTGAAGTGAACAAGCTTAATTCTACTGAGGTGCAAAGGGGGAGGTTGTTGTTACGGCAATAAAGGTAAGTCGAATAGTTCAAAAG
>Ga0208544_10001648_pt1 | contig 15141 bp, 16 predicted proteins | sample DEB08_DNA_9_FD_184526 | JGI IMG/M metagenome (GOLD analysis project Ga0208544, IMG submission 184526) | Aqueous microbial communities from the Delaware River and Bay under freshwater to marine salinity gradient to study organic matter... | ecosystem: Environmental > Aquatic > Marine > Coastal ... | reverse complement strand
CCCCAAAACCCCAAAACCCCAAAACCCCAAAACCCCATGAGAACAAACACTGATTCTTTTTTGGATAAACGAACTCTTTTTTTAAGAAATTAAAGAAATTAGCATGCAAATTAAATCTTTGTTGCTAGCCTTTATAGTCGAAGAAGAAGCTTCTCCGTAGGCAGTCTAAATTGACCTCTCTACAACGGCTGTGGTGGTAGAAGAGGTAAGGGGTGGACACTCTCTGCTCAATCAAGCGGGAGCAATCAGGCAGACCTAAGCGTGTTCACGTCGAACTTCTGGTCTTTAGTCTTAGAGCGTTTCTTGTCATCATTGGATTCGATCGACTCCAGCGACTCCATGACTGATTCAAAGTTTTTGATTTTGAGACCCTGGTTCTTCTGCTTGACCTGGTAAGTCGTGTTGAAGGCGTCAGTGTTGCGACGATCATCCAAGTGCTTGTTGATGTGCGTGTACTCTTGAGCCCACTGCTCCTTCACGGTCTGCTTCTTCTCGAGAGCCTGCAAGTTACTCTCGATCACATCCACGTCTTCCAACTACATTTAAGGCGAGTAGTCAGGCTTGTCAAAGGAATCCAGCTCTGCCTTGACCATGTCCTCGACAAGATTACCCCTTGATACAACGGGCTTTTCGAAGGACCAACCGTCTTTTAGGGGAGGATTCAGGTCAGGACTAGGGCCAGGACTCAGGCCACCACTGTCTCTTTACTCGTTGTTTTCCATGAAGAACGGGTCTCCGTCGACGCTTTCACCATTGCCACTGCTGATCATGAAAGGATTGTCTTTGCTGCTTTCGATCTTAATCCTTCCAGTCTTGTTCTTCATCCCATTCCTCGAGAGAGATTTGTGGATGACGTTGTTATTGGAGCGGTACGTTTTATTGACCTGAAGGGTTTGCAGGCCAGTGTTCGCCAAGATCTTCCTTTGGTGCTCAGTTTCCTCGTCGTAGGGGTTATTCGCAAAGCTGCTAGGGAGAGGTTAAACTTGCTGAGATTGCTTCTTCGATCTCTTCCTCTTCTTGTCCGATTTTTTCATAGCGTGGGCATTCGCGCGCAAGATGCTCACCTCGGCAAACAGATGGCCAGAGCCTTCATCAGCATCAGCGTTGCTCGTCTTGTTGAACATTGCTCTCTGTGATTGCAAAACAGGTGGAGAGCTTTTGTCCATCTTAGACGGGCTTACCTTCTTCAAGCCTTGCACGAAGGAGTTATTATCGTCGATGCTTTCATCAGGAGGCCGTCCAACGAAACCACGATTGTTCCTCATGAACATGGCATCACTGAACTGCGAATGACTTCCAGCGTCACTGCCATTGGCGCCAGGATTGAAGTTGAAATCTCGTTTTCTTTCTTCAGCCATCGTTGTGGTACGAATACCAGTTTCGATAGGCGCTGTATCATGATGACCATCCGTGTCGATTTGGTGGTTGTCCTTCATGCTCTTGAACTTGGTCAAGTTGCCAAACTTCTTCTCCTCGACGACTTCATCATCGGGGCCAAATTCATCATCATCATCAAGTTCTTCCTCTTGATTAGTCTGCGCCTTGAAGAAGCGCAGATTACGAAGGAACTTCTTTCCACCGTTCAGCGTCATACGCTGATGAAGTCCAAGAGTTTGAACATAACCAGTTACAGGGACTGTTGGCCTGCCAGGCAAGGCAGGCTTAATCTTAGGTTTGCGTTCCCGGGATGACTTCAGTTTCTTCATTGGTTTGCTGTTCGAGGGCTCGTTTTCGGGCTCAATCATGGATTCGGCGCTTCGTTCCTCAGGTGTCTGAGGTTTGAAAGAAGGAATTTTAACCATGTTGTCGGAAATAGGACACGGGTTGGCACTCACTTCCAACTCTGTCTCATTCTCAATGAACCCCCTAACAATCACCTTCAGCGGCTAGTCTTCGTGCAGAAGTTTGACTTCTCTCGGTACCAAGCAGTGCCTCATTTGGCAGTTCTAAATCGGCAATGGCTCCACCTTGTCCTTATCGAACGAGGAGAAGTCAAGGCGAGGCTCGTGCGACTAGACAAGCTTAGGTGGCTCTTAAAGCTTCTCTTCTCCGGGAGGAACAATGATGGGCCCATCGGGCATCACGGGCACCTTGAGCAAGTATGGTAATTCCTGCTCCATTGCTTCCTCAAAAGCGTCGTTCTCCAAGGGTTCTTCGTTGTAGAGCCTGAGCAAAGATTGCTCTTCATCAGTGAACTTTTCACTAGGAGCGAGAATTGCCATTGGAAGGTCGAACAAACAATCTTCCATTTTCTTTGGCACGGGCTCAGCAGGTTGAGGCCTCCACATGGTGAGCTTCTTGTAGTACAAGTAGAATAGGTAGCCAAGATCGTAGACTACCCAGTAGCTGTTGACGATGCAGACCATGATGATCAGGAAGATGAACACCAAGCCGAACACTTCCTTCGCCCACAGGCTTCGCACGTTATCTGTGAATCCCCACAGGACACCACTCGACATGAAGATCAAGATCTCGTTGCAGAGCTAGACACAGTTGTACCAGGTGTCATTGAAGGGTTTGTGGATGAGAAGATGAAGGATCATCAAGAAGGAACAGAACGCATAAACGAACACTTATCCAGTGGGCAAGTGGCTCATGAATACGAGGATGGTGGCGTAAATGAGACGTCTGGACATGAAGATGAACGGGTACAGAAGTGCAGATCTCGTTTCTTTCAGGTACAGAGTGCTGAATAGGTGTGCAAACTTATCAGCATAAGTCTCACGAGTAAGAGTCTTCTTGACCTTCTCCAAATCATTCTCCTTCAAGTCCTCAAGCTCATCCTCATCGAGCTTGACACGATAGACCAGCGAGTAGGTAATGACGGCGAGCAAGCCAACGACAACTGTCATGAAGAGGAAGGACGAGATGCCCGCAAAGTTGAACTCGAGAGCTGTGAAGTTGGCGAGCGAGACGAGGGCGAACATCAGGTAGGACTCGATGCAGAACCTCAGCGTGAAGCCTGAGTTGATCATCTTTACGAAGACCCACCCTAGAATACTGTCAATCTTCTTGTTCTTGTTACATTTCCAGATAGCGTACAGAACTCCGAACACCACTGTGATCAAGGTGACAAGAGCGACCATAACATAGAGGAAGCCAAGTAAATGGATCGACTAAGTTGTCTTGTACCCCATCTGACCAAACACAGGGTTGAGGTTCTTCTGGTTAGAGTCCATGTTGAAGACTTAATCCAGGATGCTCTCGATTGGGAGCCAGTTGAAGCGGAAGATGTTCAGTGGCACCTTCAAGAAGAGAGCGAGGTTGCCAGGCATTTGGACTGCCATCAAAGGAGTGTGCACCAGGATCTGCATCGTGTTGATGAAGGACCAGACGTACATGAGCTTGCCGCTCAAGCAGAAGAGAAGGAACGCCACCAGCAAGAAGAGGGCAGCCAAAGCAAGAGCAAACACGAAAGAGCCTTGTTGAATAACCTTAGCCGAGGTGTCATACTTGATTTGTCTAAGAAGTGGCTCCTCAAGAGTGGTGCCAGTGGTGATGTACTTGCCGGTGTCCTTCGAGACGAAGATCGGGCCTCCCCAGAAGATCACAATCAGGTCTTCAAAATTGAAGCCTGAGGAAACGTAGGGAGCAAAGTCGAAGAGAAGTTGAATTGTCATCTATCTCTCCTAGAAGTCCTCGATCGTGTAGTTAAAGTTCAGCTTGACGTTTTCTTGGCCTTCAGACACTCGCACCTGCAGCTCGAGTGCAGGACGTCCTTAAGCTGTTGAGCCGGAGAAGATTTCTTTCCTAACATTTTCGTTTCCAAGAACAATGCTGGAGAGTCTTCTAGTAGTGGGAGGATTGATCACCTGGAAAGGAATGCCAATGATATTCTCTGGAATTTCCATAGCTTGATCAAACTAGATCGTGATGAGGCCAGTGTTCGAGATTTCGGTAATCCTCGGCACCGGCGATCCCTCTTCAATCTCAGTCGCTACTTCCCAGTTGTAAGGGTCAAGCTCTGGTGGCGTGTCATCTTTAATAACTGGGTAGGTCATCGTGATGGTGAACACATAGACAGTAGACGTTGTGTAGATGCCTGCACTGTCGCTTACTGTGACAATGATGTCGTAGTCGCCAGCGTCCGCGGAAGTCACGACACCCTGTCTTATCTAAAGCAGTCTGCCGTCGTCAAAGTCTACAAAGGTGGCTGCTTTGCCCAGATCAACAGTAATCACAGTGTCGTCATTGTCAAAGTCAAATGGGTCAGAGAATTAGTACCTCCAGCCCGGGTCGTCCCGTATGTTGTACGTTACACCAGTCGGTGTCTTTGCAAGGACGGGCGCTGTGTTATTAGGAGGAAGGAAGCCTTCAGGGGCGGTTACATCGAGGATCCAGCGGAGTACAAACTTGTCTTGGTCAATGTTGTCTATGCTTCCGATGAGCTCGATCATCCATTCACCCTGGTCGCCTGCACTCTCAGAGTTCACGACGTACTTTTGTTGAGTGCCTGAGAAAACGATAAAGTCAGGAAGGTTGGCAAAGACATCAGGGAAGACAAGGCTCTCAGACTTGCGCTACAAAGTCGAGAAGTTAGTTTTATCCGCGACATTAGACTCAATGGAGTTAGCCGGGGTAATGATCCTGCTTGTGTAGCTAATGTCATACTTGCACCGTGCAGGGATGAAGCCCATCGAGTCAAACTCGAAGGTTTCGATGCCCTACCCCACCAGATACTCTTGGTTCTTGAACGAAGAGTCGAGGGCTGAAGGAATGCAGAGCAGATCGGAGCGTTGGATGTCTAAGTTGAACTTCATCGCTGAGTTTGTTGTCTTGATGTCGTTGCCGACAGTCGCGACAACTTTGATATCGTAGGTACCAATCTCACGCCAGTTGTCCGTGAACACTTCAATTCTACGGTTGTCCCTCTGCATAAAGACTGCAGCGGGCAGGCTCAGAAGATCGCCGTCACTGTTTTCGACGAAAGCGCTGTAGCTGATATCGTATCCACAGGATGGTGTCTAGACGTAAGCATCAAAGTCGATGTACTTCTTGGAGTACGCGAACAGGTACTGTTGATTAGTAATCGTCGTCGAAGGCAATGCAAAGCTTGTGAGGATGCAGGCTTGAATGTTGACAACGAAGGTCACAGTTCTGGCAGTTCCCCAAGTCGCATCGGTGACCTTGAGCGCCACCAAGTGCATGCCAATGTCGTTGTCGTCATCCGTTTGCACTGCGAACTCTGTGCCCGAGGTCAGAGCAATGTAGCTAGAGACATCGCCACCTCCATTGAGTTCAAGCGAATACGTCTGGGCGCCACAATTCGGATGAAGACCTGTAAAGGCGCCAAAGTCATAGGTCACTGCGCTTCCCACCTTTACAGATGTTGTCTGTGCTGGTACGACCTTGGAGTCAAATGATCCTGTCAAACAAGGGTTCTCTATAACAACGGTGAACAGGCTGGTGTCAATCGAGTTGAAGGTACCCTCGGCAGCTGTGATGTAGTACTTCCCAGAGCCGACATCAGCTGGATCAGTTGGTGTGCCTGTGAAGTAGTAGTTGCCATCGGCCTTTTACGTAATCGTGAACGGGTCACTGACTGTGGTTCCGCCTTCGTCTTTGAGGGTGTAGGTTGTTGCACCACAGTCTTTTGTGGAGTTTGTAGCAACTGCAGCACCAAGGTTGCGCTCCTCTGTACTCCACAGGGGAACCGTGAGCGTGCTTGGAATGGAAGGCTTCGTCAGCACATTGCTCCAGCACTCATCTTGAAGATAGACGGTGAACGTGTTGACGATAGGAGTTTGGCCCGCGTTTTCGGGCAGCGTCATCGTGAGGGTTAACACCTTGCTTGTCTTGTCGTAGGTGCCCAAGTTGGACGTGTTGATTGTGATGGTGTGCTCACGCCAGTCGGGAGAACCATCCTGCACAAAGGTGATCACGTTTGTGTCGTAGGTTCCCGCAGTGTAACCAGTCTCGGTGAGTGTGTAATCAATCTGACAATTAGGTTCTTGCTGGCTCAACATGGCTTGCATGTCGAAGTTGCCATCGCCGATATAGTACAGCTTGTCACCGATTGGGGCCGTCATGGCGATCACATTCTTGTAGCAAGTGGTGGTGATCGGGATGTCGAACACGTAGGTGGAGTCTGCAGTTGCTGAAGCATCGTCAAGAGTGGCAGTGATGGTCACAGAGTAAGTGCCGCCCAGAAGCTGTGAATCAGTTTACATCGTAAAGATGCTTCCATCGAAAGAGATTGGAGGATTCGGAATGGCACCGCCAGCACTCAATGCCGCAGTGTAGGTATACGTGTACCCACAAGCAGGTGTCTACGTGAACGCGGGTAGAAGGAAGGTAGTTGACGCGTCGCCAACTTCGTAGTAGGGGACCGTAGGAGTTCCCGTGGGCTTGACAATTGTGGCAGAACAGGCTGAGACATCAATCACGAACACTGCCATCGTCTTGGACGGAGATGCGTAATCTTTGAGTCCAATCGTGAGAGTAGCATCGTAGGTGCCAATATGAGCATTTTAGTCTGTCTGCGCAGTGACCGCAGCTTGAGTTGCATCGAAGGTGCCGACGAGAGCAAATGCAGGGGAAGTGGGAGAAGGCTGCACTGGACTCAGAGTCAGAGTGTAGGAGATGTCTCCACAGATGGGGGTACCTGTCGAGAATGCAGCATAGTCCACGCTTGCTTGATCAGTTGGAATGTTGAATAGTTCTTGTCCGGCGGCTCCTTTCACCGTAATGTCGATGCGAGGCACTGTGATAGTCTCGACGATGACGGAACGAAGACAAGGCTCTTCAATCACTATTGTCAGTTAGTTCGACGACGTGAACGAGCTGTAATTGCCAAGTGTCGCCTTGAGGTACACTGCAAAGCCAGCGGAGACCCAATCGCGAGTAGTTGGCTGAGCCTTAATCAGAGGCGTGGCAGCAGTGCTTGCGTCAATCGTGTAAACACCGGTGTCAACTTCTTGATCATTGGACACATAGATCAACTCGTAAGTGAAGGCTCCACAAGTTCCCACAGTTGTGTCAATGGCTTCGTTGAACTCGATTGATTGGGCTTGGAAGAGCTCGTAGGTGACGGTCAGACCAGTCGTCGGGTCGCTGATGAAGGAAGGCAATGTGACCACAGCGTCCCAACACTCTTGCTTGGTGCTGAGCACAAAGGTGTCAGCCAAGAAGTCATTGGAGTCGTCTGCAATCGCCGTCAAAGTGAACGTGTAGGTTTGCAAGTCGTACGCCAAGTCCGACGTCTCTACAGTGATCACTCCATTAACGAAAGTCTTGACAAGACTCGCGTCGTAAGTGCCGGTACCTGTCCAGCCTGCCTAGACGAGTGTGTAGGTTAGTCCACATGGCTCGGCGGCTAGGGTGCTCGTGAAGGTGGCTCCGTAGATGCTAGTGTTGCCGAGGTAGTAAGTGTCGTCAGCCTGCGCTGATACAAGCGTCACCTCATTGATAAAGCACCCACTGCCTACTTCGACGGTGAAGATCTCAGAGTCGTCGGAGTTATTGTTCGGGTCATCGCTAAGCGTGGCAATCAGCTTGATCTTGTAGATGCCGTCGAATGATGTCTAATCAGTGAATATCTCAAACTAATTAAGATTGGTGTCCGTGGCGTCAGGCTTCAAGGTGATGAAGGCTGGGATGGCTTGTGTTGTCGTGTCGGCCATCACTCGGACGGCTGTGTATACGAAAGTGTAACCACAGGCGGGCGTTTGGCCATATTAATCATAGGTAGCGACGACCTTCGCATCATTCGCTGTGTAGAGGATCGGATCCGTGATCGCGGCCGTCGGAGTGATCGCTGTGATGATACACGCGTTGATTGTGGCCGTGAAAGTCTTTTCAAACGCTGGTCTAGCTGGGTAGCTGTCGAGCGTGACAGTAACTTTGATCAGATAAGAGTTGCCGACAATCGTCAAGTCAGTTGTCGACAAAGTCAACACGCCGCTGCTTTCAGACAAGAAACCTGTGATGTCAGTGCTTCCGTCATTGTGAGCAATTGAGACAGTGCGGGCACCGCAAATGTCGAAGCCGTCGCCATAGGTCTGACTGGCTGTGTCCATGAGCGAGATCGTTTAAGTGTCATCGGCACCAAATGGAGTCGTTGCCATGCTTGACAAAGCGGCATCGATAAATGTCGTTAAATCGCAAGGGTCTACAAAGTTGATGGTGAAGAGTTCAGAGGTAGCAGTCCCAAACCCATTGTTATTAACCTTGATGTAGTACTTCTGCGTCTTCTCCCATGTCGGCATCGTCGTTCCGCTGACTGAGAGTGTCTTCGAGACTGGAGGCCCAGTAGCGTCTCCAAGAGTGAAGATCTGAGAGCCATCAGAGCTGATCAAAGTGTCACCTTCTTCGTACAGCTCGTAAGTGATGGTGCCACAGGATTTGTCCGAGGCGGCAGGAGTGAAGTTAATCGTGAAGTCTTAGTAGACGTCGCGTGTGTAAGTGATCGCGTAAGTAGGCGCGAAGCTTGGAGCCGTAAGTGCTGCATACTTGCAAGGATCCGTGAACTTGAGAGTGAAGGTGTATTGTGAGGTCGGGTTAGTCGAGTACGTGTCTCCGTCAGCGATCGCATCTGTCACTATGACTGTCAAGGTTTATTCCGTACCATCGTAAGTGGCGATATTGCCAGCATTGTTAGCAACAAAGACAGCGATAACACCTGAGCTAGTGTCGAAAGTAAGCGCTGTGTTGTCGAAGGTGCCGGCATTCAAAGTGTACGCCACTGTGCAAGCGGCGTATCTGATCGAGAAGACTCCACTCAAGTCGGTTGAAGTGGAGCCGATGATGTACTCGTAAGGGTTTGGCGCAACGTTCGAGGTCAGCGTGAGCTCGTTAGCTTTGCAACCAAGGATTCTAACCGTGAAAGTGACTGTCTGGTCAACCGTGGGCGTAGAATCATTGTACGTAGCGGTCAACTCAATGGTATAGTCTCCCTCATGAGTAACATCACTCGTTTCGACTTCGAAGCGCAGAGGAGAAGTGTTCAAGACGATGTAGCTCGGAAGATCTTCCGGAGTTCCTCCATTGTTCCACTAAGCCGTGTACGTTGGCTAGTAGTTGGTGCAGACGGAGGGGTCGATCGTGTAAGGCGTGATTGGGATGTCGAGACGAGCATTTGCAACCTCATAAGTCTTGGTCGAACTGTTGAGAGTTGTATCTGCAGTAACTCCTGTGATAACGCAAGCGTTTATAGTCGCAGTAAATGTTTCAGTCAGTTCGATTGACGGGTAGTCATCGAGGACCACCTTGAAAGTTACTGTGTAAGTCTGGACGGCATGAGTCGACACGTCGGTGTCAAGAGTGACTACCTTTGTGGCGGAGTTCAAGGCGATGGGCGAGGGGGAAGCGGGAGATGGGGTCGGGGAAATGGTTGATAAGGAGTAGGTGCGGGAGCCACAGAGTGTCGTTCCGTCAGCTGCGCCCTTTGAGGTGCTCTCTGAATCAGTGTACTCGGGGAAAGTTTGCACTTACGCCGGATCAGCCAGAGTGCCCTCGAAGCCAACTGTGGTGACCATGTTCTACCAAGCGTAGCTGTCAACGATTGTAGTTGAAGTGCAAGGGTTGACGAAGTTGATAACGATCGTGGAAGTAATCGAATTTGTTGAACCTGTGCTTGTGTAGGTGACAGTAAACGTCAGCGATGCTCCGTTGTAGGTGCTGGCTGCATCATTGGCTGAATTGATTGAGATGGTGGCATCACTGCTGGAGTAGGTGGGGTGAGCCGTGTCGCCAGTCACTGCATAGGTAACTGGGCATGAAGAAAACTCATGGTCGAACGCGGCGGTCCAACTCTGCGATCCGCTTCCAATGATGTAATTCACAGGTGTTGTAAATGCAGTGGTAAGCGATACGGTGTCATCTTCGCAACCTCTGATGTCGATGATGAAAGTTTGAGTCACGACTGTTGCCGCGGCATCGGAAAGAGTACCCGTCAGGATAATCGTGAAGGTGCCTTCGTCGGCGGTGTTCGAAGTCGAGACCACGAATTTAGTTCCAGCCGTATGCGTGATTCCGGTGGGTAAAGGTTTGAGAGTTCCCGCATCGTCCCACTGAGCAGTGTAGGTCCACACATAGTTTGTGCAGACCGTAGGGCTGAAAGTGAAAACCGCGTAGAGGATGTCTTTCGGAGCGGCGCCTAAGTTGTAGGTCTGGGTGGTTCCTGCCAACTCGTTGCCCGAAGCTTGCCCAGTGATTATGCAAGGGTTCACTGTGGCTGTGAAAGTCTTTGTGAGCGCAGTGATAGAGGCCTCGTAGTCAGCGAGTGTGATTGTCAAAGTGATCGTGTAGACCACAGTGGCATGAGTGGCCTCGTCTGTGTCCAGAGAGAAGGTTCTTGTGCCAGTGTTGAGAGCGATCGGTGAGGGAGTCACCGGGTTCGGCGTTGGGCTGATCGTGAACGTGTACTTTCTGTTTCCACAGAACGTTGTGCCGGAGTTGTCTCCGTTGACCGTGCTCACGCTGTCCTTGTACTCGGCGAAAGTCTGAGTCTGCGTCGGGCTGACGAGAGTGCCCTCGAAGCCGACAGTGGTGACCATGTTCTGCCATGTAATATCGTCAGTGATCGTGGCCCCTTCGCAAGGGTCATTCATGTTGAGAGTGAACGAGTAAGAGGCGAAGCTCGTTGAGAACGCCTCATTTGCAGTGACTGTCAGCGAGAATGACTTGCCGTTGTAGACAGAGACATCAGAGGCATCGAACGTGATGACGCCGGTCGTCGTCGAGAAGCTGAAAGCAGCGTCGCTGAGGTCGCCAGTCAATGCGTAAGTGAGGGCACAGCGAGAGATGGTCTGGGAGAAGGCGTCCGAGTAGGTCTAGGCACCCGAGCCAATAGTGTAGGTCGAGGGATTAGTGACTCCACTACCAGCTGAGACAACCGTGGAAGGACAGCCGACCACGACAATGGTAAACTCGATAAAAGCGGACTCAGTCTGAGGGTCATCCATGTCTCCCGTGAGACGAACCACGTATGTGCCGTCGTCAGTTTCAGTAGATGTGTTGACTTCGAACCTGCTGCTGGCTTAGTTGTAGACAATGAAGGCCGGTAAGGTTCTGAGAACGGTCGCATCGTTCAACTTGGCGGTGTAAGTGATTCCGTAGTTGGTGCAGACCGCCGGGTCGAAGGTGAACGGCGTGTAGGCGTAGTTGGCTTGGCCCTGGGCTACGTTGTAAGTTTTAGACGTTCCCGCGAGAGTGGTGTCCAGATTGATGCCCGTGATGTCGCACACGCCGATTGTGACTGTAAAGGTTTCTGTGAGGGAGACCGTTGAGTAATCGGCGAGAGCTATTTTGAAAGTCACCGTGTAGGTTACTGGCCCATGAGTCGTGGTGTCCGTTTGAGCGGTTATCGTTTTCGCTGCCGTGTCAAGCGCGATCGGAGTCGGAGACACGGGGTTGGGACTGGGACTGATGGAGTCAATCGTGTAGACTCTTGCTCCGCACAGTGTCGTTCCATCAGTAGCGCCCTTCGAGGTGCTCTCAGCGTCGGTGTACTCGACATAGGTTTGCACTTGCCCGGGAGAGACCAGAGTGCCTTCGAAGCCGACGGTAGTGGCCATGTTCTACCAAGCGTAGCTGTCAACGATGGTTGACGAGGTGCAAGGGTTGACAAAGTTGATAACGATGGTCGAGGTAACCGAGTTACCTGAACTCGTGCTTGTGTACGTTACAGTAAACGTCAGCGATGCTCCGTTGTAGGTGCTGGCTGCGGCATTGGCTGAATTGATCGAGATTGTGGCGTCACTGCTGGAGTAGGTGGGGTGAGCCGTGTCGCCAGTCACTGTATAAGTAACGGCGCAAGAAGAAAACTCGTGGTCGAACACGGCAGTCCAACTCTGCGACCCGCTTCCAATTATGTAATTCACAGGCGTTGTGAATGCAGTGGTAAGCGACACTGTGTCGTCTTCGCAACCTCTGATGTCGATGATGAAGGTTTAGGTCACGACTGTTGCCGCTGCATCAGAAAGAGTACCCGTCAAAATAATCGTGAAGGTGCCTTCGTCGGCGGTGTTCGAAGTCGAGACCACGAATTTTGTTCCAGCCGTATGAGTGATTCCGGTGGGTAAAGCTTTAAGAGTCCCCGCATCGTTCCATTGAGCAGTGTAGGTCCACACATAGTTTGTGCAGACTGTAGGGCTGAAAGTGAAGGCCGCGTAGAGAATGTCTTTTGGGGCGGCTCCAACGTCATAACCCTGCGTCGTTCCTTCCAACTCGTTGCCCGAAGCTTGACCAGTAATAACACAAGGGTTCACCGTGGCTGTGAACGTCTTTGTAAGTGCAGTGATGGAAGCCTCGTAGTCAGCGAGTGTGATTGTCAAAGTGATCGTGTAGACCACAGTGGCATGAGTGGCCTAGTCTGTGTCCAGAGTGAAAGTTCTCGTGCCAGTGTTGAGAGCGATCGGAGAGGGAGAGACCGGGTTCGGAGTCGGATTGATCGTGAAAGTATACTTTCTGTTTCCACAGAATGTGGTGCCGGAGTTGTCTCCGTTGACCGTGCTCACACTGTCCTTGTACTCGGCGAAAGTCTGAGTCTGGGTGGGGCTGACGAGAGTGCCCTCGAAGCCGACTGTGGTGACCATGTTCTGCCACGTGATGTCGTCGGTGATAGTGGCACTCTCGCAAGGATCGTTCATGTTGAGCGTGAACGAGTAGTTGTCTGTGCTCGTAGAGAACGCCTCTGTCGCAGTGACTGTCAGCGTGAATGACTTGCCGTTGTAAACTGAGACATCCGATGCATCGAACGTGATGACGCCGGTCGTCGTCGAGAAGCTGAAAGCAGCGTCGCCGAGGTCGCCCGTCAACGCGTAAGTGAGAGTACAGCGAGTGATAGTCTGGGAGAAGACATCGGAGTACGTTTGGGCACCCGAGCCAATAGTGTAAGTCGAAGGATCAGTGACTCCGCTGCCAGCTGAGACAACCGTGGAAGGACAGCCGACCACGACAATGGTAAACTCGATGAAAGCGGATTCGGTTTGAGGGTCATCCATGGCTCCCGTGAGACGGACCACGTACGTGCCGTCGTCAGTTTCTGTCGACGTGTTAACTTCGAACCTGCTGCTGGCTTGGTTGTAGACAATGAAGGCCGGTAGGGTTTTGAGAACGGTCGCGTCGTTCCACTGTGCGGTGTAAGTGATTCCGTAGTTGGTGCACACCGCCGGGTCAAAAGTGAACGGCGTGTAGGCGTAGTTGGCTTGACCCTGAGCTACGTTGTAGGTTTTGGTCGTTCCCGCGAGCGTGGTGTCCAGATTGATGCCCGTGATGTCGCACACACCGATTGTGACTGTGAAGGTTTCGGTGAGGAAGACCGTGGAGTAATCGGCGAGGGCTATTTTGAAAGTCACCGTGTAGGTTACTGGCCCGTGAGTCGTGGTGTCCGTCTGCGCAGTAATAGTTTTCGCTGCCGTGTCAAGCGTTATCGGAGTCGGAGACACAGGGTTGGGACTGGGACTGATGGAGTCGATCGTGTAGACTCTTGCTCCGCACAGGGTCGTTCCATCAGTAGCGCCTTTCGAGGTGCTCTCTGCGTCGGTGTACTCGACGTAGGTTTGCACTTGCCCGGGAGAAGCCAGAGTGCCTTCGAAGCCGACGGTAGTGGCCATGTTCTACCAAGCATAGCTGTCCACGATGGTCGACGAGGTGCAAGGGTTGACAAAGTTGATGACGATGGTCGAGGTAATCGAATTTGTTGAACTCGTGCTTGTGTAGGTCACAGTAAACGTCAGCGAAGCTCCGTTGTAGGTGCTGGCTGCAGCATTGGCTGAATTGATCGAGATTGTGGCGTCACTGCTGGAGTAGGTGGGGTGAGCCGTGTCGCCAGTGACTGCATAGGTAACGGCGCAAGAAGAAAATTCGTGGTCGAAAACAGCGGTCCAACTCTGCGATCCGCTTCCAATTATGTAGTTCACAGGGGTTGTGAATGCAGTAGTAAGCGATACTGTGTCATCTTCGCAACCTCTGATGTCGATGATGAAGGTTTGAGTAACGACCGTTGCCGCTGCATCAGAAAGAGTACCCGTCAAAATAATCGTGAAGGTCCCTTCGTCGGCGGTGTTCGAAGTCGAGACCACGAATTTGGTTCCAGCCGTATGAGTGATTCCGGTGGGTAAAGCTTTGAGAGTCCCCGCATCGTTCCATTGAGCAGTGTAGGTCCACACATAGTTTGTGCAGACTGTAGGGCTGAAAGTGAAGGCCGCGTAGAGAATGTCTTTTGGGGCGGCGCCAACGTCATAACCCTGCGTCGTTCCTTCCAACTCGTTGCCCGAAGCTTGACCAGTAATAACACAAGGGTTCACCGTGGCTGTGAACGTCTTTGTGAGCGCAGTGATGGAAGCCTCGTAGTCAGCGAGAGTGATTGTCAAAGTGATCGTGTAGACCACTGTGGCGTGGGTCGCCTCGTCTGTGTCTAGAGTGAAAGTTCTCGTGCCAGTGTTGAGAGCGATCGGAGATGGAGAGACCGGGTTCGGAGTCGGACTGATCGTGAAAGTATACTTTCTGTTTCCACAGAATGTGGTCCCGGAGTTGTCTCCGTTGACCGTGCTCACGCTGTCCTTGTACTCGGCGAAAGTCTGAGTCTGGGTCGGACTGACGAGAGTGCCCTCGAAGCCGACTGTGGTGACCATGTTCTGCCACGTGATGTCGTCGGTGATAGTGGCCCCTTCGCAAGGATCGTTCATGTTGAGTGTGAACGAATAGTTGGCAGTGCTCGTAGAGAACGCCTCTGTCGCAGTGACTGTCAGCGTGAATGACTTGCCGTTGTAAACTGAGACATCCGATGCATCGAACGTGATGACGCCGGTCGTCGTCGAGAAGCTGAAAGCAGCGTCGCCGAGGTCGCCCGTCAATGCGTAAGTGAGAGTACAGCGAGTGATGGTCTGGGAGAAGGCGTCAGAGTACGTCTGGGCACCCGAGCCAATAGTGTAAGTCGAGGGATTAGCGACTCCACTGCCAGCTGAGACAACTGTGGAAGGACAGCCGACCACGACAATGGTAAACTCGATGAAAGCGGACTCAGTCTGAGGGTCATCCATGTCTCCCGTGAGACGAACCACGTATGTGCCGTCGTCAGTTTCGGTCGATGTGTTGACCTCGAACCTGCTGCTGGCTTGGTTGTATACAATGAAGGCCGGTAGGGTTTTGAGAACGGTCGCGTCGTTCCACTGTGCGGTGTAAGTGATTCCGTAGTTG
>Ga0208544_10001647_pt1 | contig 15147 bp, 19 predicted proteins | sample DEB08_DNA_9_FD_184526 | JGI IMG/M metagenome (GOLD analysis project Ga0208544, IMG submission 184526) | Aqueous microbial communities from the Delaware River and Bay under freshwater to marine salinity gradient to study organic matter... | ecosystem: Environmental > Aquatic > Marine > Coastal ... | reverse complement strand
TATGGAATTTTGTGTGGTGGAATCCTGCGGTAAATGCACACCCTGTCGAATAGGTTCGGTGCGTGGTGTTGAGGTGATCGATCGAATTGTCGCCAACGAAAATCGCGACAATAATTTAATTCTGTTGCATGAGCTTTGCGACACCATGGAATTTGGTTCTCTGTGTGCCATGGGTGGTATGACGCCCTATCCAGTGCGCAGTGCACTGGCCCATTTCCCCGAAGACTTTTCATTACGCGACGCCGCAGGCGCTGCTCAGGGAGAAAATTAAATGTTGGAATTTTACGAACCCCAAGCAGATTACGGCACCCCAAAAAGCACCAGCACCACCATGGTAACGCTGAGTATTGATGGTGTTAGCGTCACAGTGCCAGAAGGTACCTCAGTGATGCGTGCTGCCGCCGAGAGCGGTGTGAAAATACCCCGCCTCTGTGCCACCGACCAACTTAAATCCTTTGGCTCTTGCCGAGTTTGCCTCGTAGAAATTGAAGGCCGCCGCGGATTCCCAGCATCCTGCACGACCAATGTAGAAGCGGGTATGGACGTTAAAACCCAGTCCGATAAAATCGGCAAACTGCGCCGTAATGTGATGGAACTATACATCTCCGATCACCCCCTCGACTGCCTAACCTGCCCAACCAATGGCGACTGCGAACTGCAAGACACAGCTGGTGAACTGGGCCTGCGTTCCGTGCGTTATGGCTTTGAAGGCGAAAATCATTTAGTCGCCGAGAAAGACGAATCCAATCCTTATTTTACCTTCGACCCTTCCAAGTGCATCGTCTGCTCACGCTGCGTGCGCGCCTGTGAAGAAGTGCAGGGCACCTTCGCGCTAACGATTGATGGTCGTGGTTTCGAATCCAAAGTAAGCGCCAGTCAGGCCGAAGACTTTATGGATTCCGAATGTGTGTCCTGTGGCGCCTGTGTCAATGCCTGTCCCACCGCAACACTCACCGAAAAAAGCATTATTGAAGCGGGTAAACCCGAACACTCAGTCATCACCACCTGCGCTTACTGCGGTGTCGGCTGCTCGTTTAAGGCCGAGATGAAAGGCAACCAAGTTGTGCGCATGACCCCCTACAAAGACGGCAAGGCCAACGAAGGTCATGCCTGTGTTAAGGGTCGTTTCGCCTTTGGTTATGCCACCCACAAAGACCGTATTACCGTGCCCATGATTCGGGATAGTATCGACGACCCCTGGAAAGAGGTGTCCTGGGAAGAAGCTGTCACCTACACTGCTAAACGCTTCAAAGATATTCAGGCCCAATATGGTCGCACCAGTATTGGCGCAATTTCGTCTTCAAGATGCACCAACGAAGAAGTTTATTTGGTACAAAAAATGGTTCGCGCCGGCTTTGGTAACAACAATATTGATACCTGCGCTCGAGTTTGTCATTCACCTACCGGCTTTGGTTTAAAAACCACCTTGGGTGAATCTGCTGGTACTCAAACCTTTGCCTCAGTAGCCGATGCCGATGTAGTAATTGTGATGGGAGCCAACCCAACCGAAGCTCACCCGGTATTTGGCTCGCGCCTAAAACGCCGATTGCGTGAAGGTGCAAAACTCATTGTTATAGACCCGCGCAAAATTGAACTGGTTAGCTCGCCCCATATTACCGCCGACTACCATTTACCGGTGCGACCCGGAACCAATGTAACCATTCTTAATGCGCTGGCCCATGTAGTCGTCAACGAAGGCATCGAAGCCCGAGACTATATTGAAGAGCGATGCGACGTTGCAGAATTTAAAAAGTGGCAGGCCTTTATTGGCGACGAACGTCACTCCCCAGAAAACACCGAAAGCATCACCGGTGTCGATGCAGCTGATTTGCGCGCCGCCGCACGGCTTTATGCCACTGGCGGTAACGGCGCGATTTTCTATGGCCTTGGTGTCACCGAACACAGCCAGGGTTCAACCGCGGTCATGGGCATTGCCAACCTTGCCATGCTCACCGGCAACATTGGTCGCGACGGCGTAGGCGTAAATCCACTGCGCGGACAAAACAATGTGCAGGGCTCTTGTGACATGGGTTCATTCCCTCATGAGTTACCCGGCTATCGCCATATTTCCGATACTGCTACTCGGGAATTATTTGAAGGAGAGTGGGGCGTTACATTAGATTCAGAACCCGGCCTGCGCATTCCCAATATGTTTGATGCCGCCCTAGACGGCGACTTCAAAGGTCTCTATTGCCAAGGCGAAGATATCGCCCAGTCCGATCCCAACACCCAGCATGTGGAGGCCGCACTGCGCTCCATCGAATGCCTAGTGGTGCAAGATATCTTCCTCAATGAAACCGCCAAATTTGCCCATGTATTTTTACCTGGCGCTTCGTTTTTGGAAAAAGACGGCACCTTCACCAACGCCGAACGCAGAATATCCAGAGTACGTAAAGCCATGCCACCTCTCAGCGGAAAAGCCGACTGGGAAGGGACCATGGCACTTGCCAATGCTTTGGGGTGCAAGATGGACTACAGCCATCCTTCAGAGATAATGGACGAGATAGCTCGCCTAACGCCAACATTCAAGGGCGTCTCTTATGACCGTTTAGAACAGCTAGGCAGCATCCAATGGCCGTGTAATGACGACACCCCAGAGGGCACGCCAATCATGCACGTCGACGAATTTGTGCGGGGCAAAGGCTTCTTCGCCATGACCGAATACGTGGCCACCACAGAGCGGGCTAATCGTAAGTTTCCGTTGCTACTGACCACCGGCCGTATACTGTCCCAATACAATGTAGGCGCCCAGACCAGACGCACCGAAAACAGCGAATGGCACGGCGAAGATGTACTAGAAATCCATCCCCATGATGCCGAAGAACGGGGCATCAACCATGGCGATTGGGTCGGCATTAACAGCCGAGTAGGGGACACAGTATTGCGTGCCGATGTCACCGACAAAGTAAAACCAGGTGTCGTGTACACCACATTCCACCACCCAGTTTCCGGTGCCAACGTAATCACCACCGACAACAGCGACTGGGCCACCAACTGCCCAGAGTACAAAGTAACCGCTGTACAAATCAGCAAAGTCACCGAGCCATCCAGCTGGCAGGCGCGACAAAAATCTTTCGATAAGCAGCAGTTAGGCTTATTAAAAGAAGCGCAGCACTAAGCTTGGCAGTGGAGGGTTCAGATAAGGTTACTCGTGTCATCTGGAAAGCCGGAGAGACCGTCGAGGGCACAGATTGGGTCGCCACAGAAACTGCCATCGCCCTAGTCTACAACGGTATTTCCCATGTGGTCATGATGGCCACACCAGCAGACCTAGAAGATTTTGTACTGGGTTTTAGCCTCTCCGAAGGCATCTTAGAAAGTGCCAAACAACTACTAGATTGCGAAGTCACAGAAACCGACAAAGGCATAGAGCTAGCCCTAACCATTACCGCAGAACCCTTCGTCAAGTTAAAAGAGAAGCGTCGCAACCTAGTAGGCAGAACCGGTTGCGGACTCTGCGGTGCCGAATCATTAGACCAGGCCATAACCGAACCCGCCATGGTTACCGCAGAGCTAGCACTAAGCCACGAAGCCCTACAAAAAGCCTCCAGCGCCTTAGCCGCCCAACAAAAGCTGCAACAACAAACCGGCGCAGTCCATGGCGCCGCCTACTGCAACCAACAGGGCGAGATACTATTAGTGCGCGAAGATGTAGGCCGCCACAATGCCCTAGACAAATTGTTAGGCGCACTGGCTAAAAAACAGCATGAGCAAGACAAAGAACAAAACAAAGACCCAGGCTTCGTATTAGTCACCAGCAGAGCCAGCTATGAAATGGTCGCAAAAACCACCAGCGCGAATATACCGTTATTAGCCGCGGTATCAGCCCCAACATCTCTAGCCATTGAACTGGCCGAGAAAAGTGGCCTAACCCTTGTAGGCTTCACCCGAACCGGCCGCCATGTGGTCTACGCCAATGGCCAAAGAATTAACTAAGAGAATCCCGATGTCAGAATCAAAACTTCAGCGCCTCGTCGATATGACCAATCAAATTGCATTAAATATGAGTGCCAATGGCAGCGCTGAAATGGTCGCTGATCAGGTGGCGCAGCATCTGGAAAAGTTTTGGGCGCCGCCGATGAAAGCGCTTATTACCGAACAGCCAGCGGAAGCTGATATTGGGTTAACGCCCATAGCGCAGATGTCGGTACAGAGCTTATTAAAAATTCAGGAAGCTAAACAAGCCTAACGCCTACTTCCAGCGTCATGCCTTATCCCAACCGCGCTGTCATATTGAGCGCAGCGAAATATCTCAAGATACCTCGTCGCTTCACTCTGTCGGGATGACCGAATTCTGTCATATCCAGCATACCGAGATACCTCCTCAACCAATCATCCGGTTGAACTACTTGACATTTATTGTCAGCCATTAATTATCTATATCAAAACTAAATTTCTAGTCTAGGCTTAAGGTCATCTGTTAGGTATTAGCGACAGATCATTCCTTATTCATTGATAAAAGGTATTGAGGTAAATTATGGCATCAATAGAACATAATAATGCTGATTGGGAGGAAATGCGTATCCGTGTTGATTCGATTGCTAGTGCTGTTTTTCTCATAGGTGGTGGCGCGTTATCGCTCTCTATGAGTGTCGTTATAAGTAATTTTGAGAACCTAACTATTAGCATGGGAATGGTTTCTGATATTAGCTCTGCATGGCTTAGTCTTTTTGGTGCAATTGGCTTGGCTCTGTTTATGAAAATTTATATGGTATTTCAGTCATTTCTACTTCAAGAAAAAACTAAATTCATGGATACTAATTACAATATATTCAACATAGGTGGTTGGGTTGTTGGTGGTTTATCATTTATTCTATTCTGTATTGGATTTTATCTAACGGTTTTTTTCGGTATAAATCTGATCTCCGAGGGTAATATAATTCCGATTACCTCACCGCAGGCTAAGGCAGCTCTAGTTGTAGTCGATTATTCGGTAGAAAAATATAATCAACAAACCTATTGGGTTGAATATATTCCTGCTCTAGTGTTACCTTTCATTGCGATTTTAGGTCTATATATCGCTTATTCCCAATGGCGTACAAATCAAAATAAACTGAAACTAGAGCTTTTTAGAATGCGATTTATGATATATGAAGCATGTACAGATTTTATCCGTAACATCATGAAAGGAGGGGTTGTTACCGACCAGATACTACTTGATTTTTTAGCTAGTACAAAGGAGGCGAAATGGCTCTTTAACTCTGAAATTGCGAGCTATTTGGAAAATGATCTATATAAAAATGGAGTTGACCTCCAATGTTTCAGGTCCGAGCTAGAGGGGGTAGGTGTTGGTGAGAAGCGGTCAACAAATTTAAATAATCAGGCCGCAATTAAGAAATGGTTATTATCTCAATTTAAGGTTCTTGACGATAAGTTTGAACGTTATTTGAGGATCAAACATTAGCTACATAGTTAAACTTGTAGAATCATTTGCTAAGGTATATTTTTTAATATTGGGTAATTTATAAAGTTGAACGGCAACAGGTATTAGTCAAGGTCGTAAAAGTAACGCCTCATGACTACAGTAGGTCATAAATATGGAAAATTTTAAAAAGGCTAAAAAGAATCTTGATTTGTCAGTTGGCGAATCTGTGCGGATAGTTCGTGAGTTCCAAGAGCTGAGTCAAAATACTTTGGCCAAACTCACGGGTATTCCTCAATCAACGATATCTGTTATCGAGAACGACAGGATTAGCCTCGGAGTAGAGCGATCTAAAGTTCTGGCCCGAGCGCTGCATTGCCACCCCGCGGTGCTTGTTTTTCCTGGTTGGGATAACACTGAGTTTGAGGCAGCGTAGAGCTGAGTCTGTCTAGATCCCTCATCGATTCACTCTATCGGGATGACCGAACCCTGTCATATTGAGCGCAGCGAAATATCTCAAGATCCCTCACCACTTCACTCTGTCGGGATGCCCGAACTATGTCTCATCAAGCGCAGAGAAATATATTCAAATTCCTCATGGCCTCACTCTCCCCGGATGACCGAGTCATGTCATATTGAGCATAGCGAAATATCTCTAGATCCCTCGTCACTGCGTTCCATCGGGATGACAGGATAGGCGTTATTTTAATAACTCAATAAATGCCACCACCTCAGCTGGCTTAATCCCCAACCCCTCAGCCAACACCTCAAACCTAGCCTTACTACTCCCATCGCCACCAGCCTCCAATGCCCGATAAAAAGCAGAACTCCTCACCTTTTTACGCTGCTCCAACTGCTCAGCCTGAATATCTCGCAACGACAAACTCACATACCGCAGCGAACTCTCCAGCAACCGGCTCTGCCAAAAGAACGCATTCAGCGCCTGCTCTGACACCCCAACTTCTTCACCCTCAGCGTCCAGATCAATTGACCCAAACAGGTCCACCAGATTGCAGCAATTGTTCAAAATATCGATACAGCCTGTAAAGCAGGGCGGTTCTGGGAAATGCACCAAAGGATGCACCAAGCAATCATAATTCTTAGGCGGAGTGGGTGCCTGTTGACTACGCTTATAGGTATTCGTTATCTGGACTACATTAACGTCAGACATAATGAAGCTGTCCTTTTGGCTTTAGCATTATCTCGGTTGGCTCTCGGTTAATATTCGCCGAGAACATATTTTCAGATAAGGAAAACTAAAAGAGTCCCTCGATAAGCTCTTTTACAGAACTTGAGGGATAGTTGATCTGGTTACTATAACTGTAGTTATATACAGTAGTTAAGTCCAGTATAAAAAGAATATATTTAAAGGAGCATGTTATGGCAAATGAAGGCTACCACGAACCCATCGAAGAACTCACCGATGCCACCAGAGATATGCATCGCGCTATTACCTCATTAATGGAAGAGCTTGAAGCCGTTGATTGGTATAATCAGCGCGTAGATGCCTGTAAAAATCCCGAGCTTAAAGCCATACTTTCTCATAATCGCGATGAAGAGAAAGAGCATGCTGCCATGGTGCTAGAATGGATACGGCGACAGGACCCATCTTTCGATAAAGAGCTCAAGGACTATCTGTTTACGGATACCAAAATTGCACACAAATAGTCTCTGGCAATGAATAACAAATCAAGATTCAGGCAGGCTAACATTTGACCAAGCAAATCAATATCCAGTTCTATAAAACAAAATATGCTGAGTTCATCTTAGCGTCCTTTGATCAAAAGCTGTGTTTGTTAGATTTCAAATACAGAAAGATGCGTAACGCGGTTGATAGACGGCTTAAGCAGGGGTTAGATGCAGACTATGTGGAGCAGGATGACCCTATTCTCCAGACTGTTAGAGTTCAAATAGATGAGTACCTCTCTGGTACTCGCAGACTGTTCGATATTCCTCTCCTAATGGTTGGCAGTGATTTCCAGAAGTCGGTATGGAATACCTTACTGGATGTTCCCTATGGGCAGACCAGCAGTTATCTAGAGCTATCGAAAAAAATAGGCAATACAAAAGCGGTGCGTGCTGTTGCCGCGGCTAATGGCGCCAATGCAATATCTCTTATTATTCCCTGCCATCGTATTATTGGCTCCAATGGTGATTTGGTAGGTTATGGCGGGGGGTTACCGCTTAAAAAGCGTCTGTTAAAGCTTGAGCAAGGTGTCGAGCCAACGTTTGTTACAGCTGATTTATTTGGCTAATTTAGCTGGCTAAGTTACTCTTGCCAGCACTTATTAGTGCAAGATTTTTCCGATGGCCAAAGCAGACGCATTTATTCCTTTAGATTTTTCCCCTTTGGAAGAGCAGGCCATGCAGCATCAGGCCGAATCATTTTATCTGCAAATGTCTAAGCGCCGTTCGGTGCGTGAATTCTCTGATCAACCTATCCCAACTTCTGTTCTCGAGTATGCCCTATTGACGGCGGGCGCAGCACCCAGTGGTGCCAATATGCAGCCTTGGCATTTTGTGGTGGTGCAAAGCCCTGAGATTAAGAAAAGTATTCGCTTGGCGGCAGAGAAAGAGGAGCGTGAGCTCTATGAACACCGCGCCTCTGATGAATGGCTGGATGCACTAGCGCCATTGGGTACTGATGCTAATAAGCCTTTTCTGGAAACGGCACCGGCACTGATTGCGATCTTTTCAAAGAAGGTGACGATTGATGAAGACGGTACCCGGCATAAAAACTATTACACCTCTGAATCTGTGGGTATTGCGACGGGCATGCTGATTACGGCGTTACATCAGGCGGGGCTAGCGACACTGACCCATACTCCCAGTCCTATGAAATTTCTGACCGACATTCTTGAGCGCCCTAACCATGAGCGACCCTTTTTATTGCTGGTGGTGGGTTATCCAGAGGAGGGCGCCATGGTGCCGGATATTCAGCGCCTTTCTCTGGATAAGATTGCTACCTTTAAATAGTACTGTTGGTAAATAGAGCTCTTTAGAAAAGTAGCGGTAGGCCATAGGCCGCCACAAACCCAATACACCACATTCCCCCTGAGACCCAAAGAAACCGTTTATTCCAGCGGTCGGCTGACTCGCAGGCGGCGGCTAGTTCTGGGTCGGTGGGGCAGACGCGGCCGGGGCGATTTACTGCCCAATAGGACAGGCTAATGAGCAAGCCAGATACTGCAAACATCCAGCCTTTGTATTGGCTGAGTGTAATTAACCAGGGTGCGGCGGATGCCATGGATGCCACTGTGGCGCCCAGACCCAAGGTTACTAAGACGATGGGTATGGCGCAGCAGAGTAGGGTGCCTGTGGTAGTAAATAGCAGTAGCCAGCTCCATGAGCGCGGTTTGCTTTTTGCTTCTTGTTTAATCATTTAAAACACCATTCCGACACCAATGCTCAGATAGTTACCATGCCATTGGGTGTCGTCATCATAGGCCTCAAATTTATACTCAGCCCGCACAATAATATTGCGTTTGAAATAAACCAGCACAGGGCCGGTGAGCATATGCTGGCCAGAGTCTGAGTCTTTGGCGGTAATATCCCAGAGGGTAAACCAAGATGACCCCTTGCCGTCGGCATGCACTAGGCCGGCATTGATATCGATGCCGGTGGTGTCGCCGATTGTGTAGAGATCGTAGAGGGTATATACCTTTCTGGATTCAGAGCTATAACTCAGGCTTAGGCCTGCATCCCAATCACTGCCGCCACCGGTTGGCATTCTCACCGAGGGGGTCAGCCCCCAGTTCGAGGTAAATGCGCCTTCATTTTTATAGCGTTTAATGGGCACAGCAAAAATAGCATCGCCCATTTCACCGCCGCTATAGGGCACTTTTAAGGTCATGCGCAGGGCGGGTTTAAAGGTGTAGACCCCTTCAACCCAGGTGGTGGTTTGGTCGTTGGCCTGTTCGATGCGGGTCTGTACACCGTAGCCGCCATTCCAGCGCGGGGCCATGTCCATAACCGGTTGGTGGGCATGGACTTGGCTGGTGATGATGCTTAGGAGGCCTACAATTACTGTGGCAACGGCTGTGAATATCCCTGGAGGTTGATTCACTGGCTCACCTCCGCTGGGCTGGCTACCTCGTCCATTTCCTGCATCTTGATGGGGTCGTAGCCACCGGATTTTATGGCGTCAAAAAGGGCCTCTTGGTCAACCGCTCCACCTTCTTTAATACTCACATACACGCGCTGGTTTTCAATATCGACTTTAACGCCTTCTTCAAATTGGGTGGGGTCGATAAAGGGTAGTTTGCGCAGCTTTTTGGCAATGCCAAAGGCGCAAAACTCACAGACAATGCCGTTAACATTGATTTGATAGTTTTTTGCCCAAGCTGGCATGGCGGCGGGTAGGGCGAGGAGCACAGTAAGCAGTGCTATGGCTTTGGTTTTTATGAACATGGTGTCACCTTCAATAGTTAGTTACAGATTATTTAATGGGCGAAAACGCCATTAAATGTCGCGCCAATAGGGCGTCGAAACTATGAGAGTGCGGTGATGGGGGGTCGAAAGAGTAATTCTATGGTGCGGGAAATACTGGGTATCAAAATTATGCTGGTTTTGGCGGCATGATGAGTAGGGGTTGGTTGTAGTCTGTCCATGGGGAGGCTGATTACAGAACAGTCTGAACAGCATTGATTTAATGTGTTGGCAGATGAGTTGCCTGTTTTTTGGCTATTCGCTTCTGGGCTATTTGTTTCTAAGCCATCTGCCTCGTGGCAGGGCATGCTTGTCATTGCCTGCTGTGACTGGGCTACGTTGCTGCCGCTGCTCATGCTGTCGTTCATGGTACCGCTGCTCATGTCACCACCCATATGGCAGGTGCTGTGCGCCAGGGAGGTATTCATCAGAAATACCATCACAAGGATGTTGAGTAGGAGGGACTTATGTTTTGAGCGCGATTTCATATGGCTTATCAGACACTATTGCGGGATTTAGTTCAACAGATAGGTCGTTTAAATCATAGTGTAGGTCGCCGGTATTTGCGATACTAAGCGCCTACTATTGGACTGTTGAACAAGGGACCCTGCATGTCATCACTGACCCATCTGAATACCAAGGGCGAGGCCCATATGGTCGATGTTTCTGATAAAGCAGACACAGCTCGTACGGCCATTGCCCAGTCTCTGGTTGAGTTAACACCGGCTATTGTCGCGGCCATCACCGATGATAATCTGCCGAAGGGCGATCTGTATGCCACGGCCAGAATTGCGGGTATTCAGGCGGCTAAAAAATGCAGTGACCTAATTCCTCTGTGCCACCCCTTACCGCTGTCCAAAATTACTGTGGATATTGAGCTGCAGGGCAATAGCCTTGTGATTACGGCTCTATGCAAAACCACGGGTAAAACTGGGGTTGAGATGGAGGCTTTAACTGCGGCTTCGGTGGCGGCCTTGACCGTTTACGATATGTGCAAAGGCCTAGATAAGGGCATGATTATTCGTGAGACTAAGCTGCTGGAAAAGTCTGGCGGTAAGTCTGGTGACTGGAGTGCTCAATGATTACGTTGTTGTTTTTTGGTCGTTTGGGCGACTTGGCTGTGGGTGTTCCTGCAACCATGGAAGCCTCTACTCCTGCAGAGATTCGCACGCTATTGGCGGCAAATTTTCCCGCGTTGGCAAAGGAGCTTTCTGAGCCTCAGGTACTCGTATCTGTTAATAAGATGATTGTCGACTGGGACCAACACCTGCTCAAGGGCAGTGAAGTGGCCTTTCTGCCGCCGGTCACTGGAGGCTAAACCACCTTGCATACTATTCGCATTCAAACCGATGACTTTGATCTGGCTCAGGAATATCAATTGCTGCGCGAGCTGTCGTCGACTGTGGGCGCGGTGGTGACCTTTACGGGGCTGGTACGGGATTTTGAGGGGGAGGGTTCAATTGAGTCTCTGTCTCTTGAACATTACCCGGGCATGACAGAGAACTTATTGGAAGAGATTGTGGGTCAGGCGCAGGAGCGCTGGAATTTAATTGGCAGCACGGTTATTCACCGAGTTGGCGAGTTGCTGCCCACAGACCAAATTGTGTTTGTTGGTGTGGCTAGCCAGCATCGAGCCGATGCTTTTGAGGCGGCGCAGTTTTTAATGGACTATCTTAAGTCTAAGGCAACGTTTTGGAAGAAGGTAAGCCAAGGCGGAGAGCAGCAGTGGATTGAGAGTAAAGACTCGGACGCGGCGGCTGCGAATCGTTGGGATAAAGGCCTTTTATTAGGTGACGCTGAAGGCTCTTTGTTACAAGACGCTAAAGGCTCTTTATTACAAGACGCTGAAGGCTCCGATCATGCTTAACGTCGATGGTCTAATTCTCGCTGCGGGCCGCTCTAGCAGAATGGGTTCGGTTAATAAGGTACAGGCAGTTCTGGCGGGTAAATCATTGCTTAATCATGTGATTGACCGGCTGGCACCTCAGGTGGATATGCTGGTGATTAATGGCGATGCTGGCGTCTGTGGCGACTCAGGATATGCGTTGGTTGAGGATGCGTTCGATGGTTTTCAGGGGCCTTTAATGGGGCTTTATAGCGCCCTAAATAGTGAAGGCAATCTGGGGCAGGCGACATATCTGATGATGGTACCCTGCGATGGGCCGTTTATTCCTAGTAATTTGGTGGCCGAGCTTTACCAACAGATTGTAGAGCAGGACGCGGATGTTGCCTGTATTCGCTATCAGGGCTTTGCCCAGCCAACGTTTTCTCTGTGGCATAAGCGGGTTGCCCCTGCGGTAAAAGAGGCTATGTTGGTGAAAAAATACGGTGGTTTTAAACCGCTGCTAGCAGACTTAAATACGATGTATCTCGATTGGCCTGAGCAGTCCATCAGTCCATTTTTTAATATTAATACAGTGGGTGACTTGGCTGAGGCGGAGGGTTTGTTGTGCCGTTAAATGACCAGCAATTTATGCGCTACAGCCGCCATCTGCTGATGGATGATATTGGCGAAGAAGGCCAGTTAACATTACTCAAAGCTCATGTATTAATTGTGGGTTTGGGCGGGCTGGGTTGTCCGGTGAGTCTTTATTTGGCGGCGGCGGGCATTGGCTCTATTGCGCTCTGTGATCCAGATAGAGTGGAGCTGAGTAATCTACAACGTCAGGTCTTATATAAGCCTGATGACTGCGGTGATTTTAAGGTCGACTGTGCCAAGCGGGCACTGCAGGGGTTGAACCCTGAGATAGAGATTACGGCGATTAGTGCAGAGGTATCTGCTGAGGTATTGGCCGGTGACTATGATCTGGTGGTGGATTGCACAGATAACTTAGCGGCGCGTCATGTGATGAATCGCCACTGTGTGGCGCAGAAACTTGGTTTTGTGAGTGCTTCGGCGATTGGATGGGAAGGGCAGTTGGTTGCCTTTGATTTCCGTCATAACCCGAGCCTCTGTTTAAACTGTATTATTGATCAAGATTCGCCAGAACCCATGATGAACTGCGGTAATTCTGGGGTAGTGGGGCCGGTTTTGGGCGCTCTGGGGAGTTTGCAGGCGACCACGGTTATGCGCATGTTGTTGGGGTATTTTGCCCAGCATGGTGAGATGCAGCGTTATGATGGTAAGGCTGGGAGATGGTTGAGTTTGAATGCTCAGGCGAAGGTGGGTTGTTTGGTTTGTGGGGGGTAGAGATCTCTCACATGCGTTCGAGATGACACAAACTTTGTCATCCCGACAGAGCGTAGCGACGAGGGATCTAGAGATCTCTCACTTCGCTCAAGATGACATAAAGTTTGTCATCCCGACAGAGTGCAGCGACGAGGGATCTAGAGATCTTTCACTTAGCTCAAGATGACACAAACTTTGTCATCCTGACAGAGCGTAGCGACGAGGGATCTAGAGATCTTTCACTTCGCTCAAGATGACACAAACTTTGTCATCCCGACAGAGTGCAGCGACGAGGGATCTAGAGATCTTTCACTTCGCTCAAGATGACACAAACTTTGTCATCCTGACAGAGCGTAGCGACGAAGGATCTAGAGATCTTTCACTTCGTTCAAGATGACACAAACTTTGTCATCCTGACAGAGCGTAGCGACGAGGGATCTAGAGATCTTTCACTTCGCTCAAGATGACATAAAGTTTGTCATCCCGACAGAGCTTAGCGACGAGGGATCTAGAGATCTTTCACTTCGCTCAAGATGACACAAACTTTGTCATCCCGAGAGAGCGTAGCGACGAGGGATCTAGAGATCTTTCACTTCGCTCAAGATGACATAAGCTTTGTCATCCCGACAGAGCGTAGCGACGAGGGATCTCACTTCGTTTGAAGTAACAGCGACTAAAGATTTTTAAATTATCCAGACAGGAGTAATAGCATTGGCTCATGATTCATCAGCCCCAAGACGTTTTGTTAAAGTTGCCGTTTTAACGGTTTCGGATACTCGCAGTCTAGATACAGATACCAGCGGTGCATTTTTACAGCAGGCTCTCGAAGCCGAAGGCCATTCTCTGGCCGACCGAAAGTTAGTTATCGACGATATTTATCAGATGCGTGCCATTGTTTCGGCATGGATCGCAGACCCAGAAGTAGAGATTATTCTGACTACTGGCGGTACCGGGTTTACCGGCCGCGATAGCACCCCTGAGGCGCTGTCGCCATTATTTGATAAACATATAGAGGGCTTTGGCGAACTGTTTCGTCAGCTGTCTTACGATGAGATTGGCACTTCCACGGTACAGTCGCGCTGTTTGGCGGGGCTGTCTAATAACACGGCTATCTTCTGCGTGCCCGGTTCGACTGGCGCCTGCAAGACTGCCTGGAATGGCATTATTCGTCAGCAGCTGGACAGTACTTTTCAGCCCTGTAACTTTGTTCAACACGTTCGTAGAAAATCCCAATAATGCTAACTGTCGCTAATGCTATAGAAAAACTGGTTGCCGAAGCTCAGTCTGTTGCCATGGATCGTCGCCGAGCAGGTCTTGAGTCTGTGCCTGTGCCTAGTGCGCTCGGCCGAGTGCTGGCCGCAGATATAACTGCAACCATAGATGTTCCGCCGGCTGCGAATAGTGCAATGGACGGTTACGCCTACTGTGCGGCAGATGCTACTGCCAACAAAGGTGTTCTGTCGTTAAGCCAGCGAATTCCGGCAGGCACGGTACCTGAACCGCTAGTGCCCGAAACCGTAGCGCGAATCTTTACTGGCGGCGAGATTCCCCCTGGGGCAGATACTGTAGCCATGCAGGAAAACTGCATAGACAACGAGGGCGCGGTGACCCTCGACAAAAAAGCCAAAGCCGGTGCTAACATTCGTGCTCAGGGCCAGGATATTAAAGCGGGGCAGCTTATTTTACAGGCCGGTACTCGACTGCGGGCTCAGGAAATGGGGCTTTTATCGTCGGTGGGTATTGCTGTAGTGGATGTATTTAAGCCACTCAAGGTCGCCATATTCTCTACTGGTGATGAGCTGGTAGAACCGGGCATGCCACTGCATGCTGGGCAAATCTATAATTCCAACCGCGCCACTTTAATTGGTTTAATTGAATCTTTGGGCATGATTGCCGTAGATTTTGGCGTGGTGCCCGATCGCCAAGAGGCTACTGAGCATGTGTTAAAAAACGCCGCTATGCGTGGTGACGTGATTATTAGTGCCGGTGGAGTTTCTGTCGGTGAAGAAGACTATGTTAGAAAAGCTGTCGAAAAAGTGGGCTCCCTGGACTTCTGGAAGGTGGCGATTAAACCCGGAAAGCCACTGGCCTTTGGTCGAGTGGGCACTACGCCGTTTATCGGTTTACCCGGCAATCCAGCCTCAGTATTTGTCACCTTTATGATTCTGGCTCGGCCGTTCCTAATGGC
>Ga0208544_10001646_pt1 | contig 15159 bp, 11 predicted proteins | sample DEB08_DNA_9_FD_184526 | JGI IMG/M metagenome (GOLD analysis project Ga0208544, IMG submission 184526) | Aqueous microbial communities from the Delaware River and Bay under freshwater to marine salinity gradient to study organic matter... | ecosystem: Environmental > Aquatic > Marine > Coastal ... | reverse complement strand
TTTTTTAGATGCTCTAGCTATTTTTTCTTAACCAAAGATGTGTTTTTGTGATAAATGAATCTATGATTAATTAGTCTTTTTAGGGAATAAGATTAATCATCATATATTTTAGTAAATCGAAGTTCTTATCAATAATTCTGGTTTTTCTAAAAATCGACATTTTTTAAAACAGGCCATCAATTCGATTTGATGCGAATTTAAGCCTGGCACTTTAAAGTAAACTAACTTGGCTCTAGAGGACAGTGAGTAAATCAAATATGTTCGTCGTTTATTTCAGCGGCATTGCAAAGTTTGCTCGACTAAATATTGTTGATCACGAATGGAATCGCTACCTTCTGAAAATCTAGCTCTGGGTTTAGTTGCTTGGCCGTTCCTTCAAAAACGAGTAATGAAAGAATAATCAACGAAAACTTAGATGTCCCTAGCACACGGTGGTCTCCCATAATTTCAAACAATTTACTGACAAATTCGGCTATTCGAAAGTTTTGTGCACTTAAGCCGCCAACACTGACTATTAACTTTGTAATATCCGCATCAAACTTATTTATATTGAGCTCGGTGGGCAGCGTAAGAGCAGAGGACCTCACTATTTCCGCTGCACCTGCGCCGTCTACCAGCCCAATAGCGAGAAAAAAGTTAGTGAATGACGTTTTAGTTTCTGAATCTATTTCAACCATAAAGCCAGCGTCCAACAATACTAACTTTCCATCTTCAGCAACCAACATGTTGCCAGGGTGCATATCGCAATGTAAAAAGCCAAAATCAAATATCATCTTATAGAGGGCCTTCAAACCTATATTTAGCGCTGGTTTGGCTAACTCGATGTCTAATTCTGGGTCGAGTATCTTCTTCATGTTTGGAATATATTCCATCGCAATGATGTTTTCAGAAGTAAACTCATCGACGAGTTTAGGAACCATCACGTCTTCTGACTCTAAAAACATTGAATAAAGCTTTTTGTGATTTTCAGCCTCTTTTAAAAAATCCGTTTGCGAGATAAGAGCTGTTGATACATCGATTAATGTCAGATTAATAGGGATGCTGTTCATTATCGGTAAGCGAGCAACGAATCTTCCAAAAAAGACAATTATTCGGCAATCGATACTTAATAATCGAGCGACATCAGGCCGCCGTATTTTAATCGCTAAGGTGCGATCCTTTTCAGAAAGCGACCGAGCAATATGAACTTGGGCAATTGTTGCGCTAGCGATTGGGACAGGATCAAGTTTATAACCTTGCACATTTTTTTCATGGGTACTTAGCTGGGAACTCGTTATTACCGGATCTGTTTCATCTTGTAATTTTGCAAGTGCATCACGCAGGGGTTGGGAAAGTAAATCGGCTCGTGTGCCTAAAATTTGCCCTAGCTTCGGTAGGGCTCCACCGGCACTTTCTAAAAAGCGACAAAAATATGTGCCTGAGGCCTTTTCAAACCCGTCTTTATCAAACTTAAATCTCGCGAAAGCGAGTTTTAAGGTAAAGATAAAACCGTACCCAAGAATCACAATGAATCGAATAGTTGCCGCTATAAAGTTCACGTTATTTCCTTTAGAAATGATGAATTAAATTAATGATACTAAATCGCATAGGCTATTGTTATTATTTAGTAAATTCGGCTTGAAAATAGAGGCAATTGAGCATGGACTCACATGTTATGCACAGAAAGCTCGTTGAAGAAACTATTTCCTTTATGAGACTAAACCTCACGAGTTTTGACAGAAACTTAAGCTTAGATTCCCTCGCATCTAGAAGCGGCTTTTCCAAGTCCCATTTTATCGACCTATTTGAAAACACGACAGGTATTACTCCACATCATTTCTTGACAAGTTTAAGAATGAAAAAAGCAAAAGAGCTATTGTTAGAAACATCAAAAACCGCTACCGAGATAGCGCTAGAAGTTGGATATTTTTCATTCCCTACCTTTTCTCGAACATTTTCAAACTATGTCGGCTGCTCACCAAAAAACTTCAGAAAACAATCGAGCTGTTTTAGTAAAGAAGCAATTATTAGAGCTGTTAGTAAATACAACCTGATCAATGACGGGTTAAAGTGTGACTACAGTATAAAGGGCGACGTTAATCCGCCTGACGGAATCGATGGTGCAATATTTGTCGGGATATTTTCTAAAGGAGTCCCTCAGGGCATACCCGATTTCGGAACTATTTTGATTAGGCAAAGGCAGTTTCATATTGGCTTTCCTGATGCAGGTGAAATTCGCTTGTTAGCAACACTTGTGCCCTTCGATATGCTGGATATGCTCAATTCAGGTGAATTCGTTCCTCAATGGGTTGCGTCATCGAAAGTAAGTACCCCGTTGCCTTCAACGGTACATCTAGAGCTAAGAAAAACAACTAATATTGATCCACCCATAGTAATGTCTCTGCGATCGCTACTCGGTTAGTTTAAGTGATGGTAATGGACAATATAGCTTGGCGGATGCGAGTGCTCTATTCAAGCTAAATAACACGCATAGTTTCCGTTTCACGGTATGGTCTTAATTCGCCAGAATACTATGTCATGCATCCATGATCTTATATTACTTACTTTCACATGGTGCCATGTGTTGCATAACCAAAGTTAGTGGCTTGTACTCGATGGTGAACACTAAGTTTGCGATATGTGTTTTTTATTTGAGTTGATGTTGTACTTTCAGATATGAATTAACCGTCGACACTCCCTGGTCTCTATAATCCCAACGAAATCAGAATGCCTGAGATCATCTCGGGTTCGGCGGCTTGTGCCATAGTTTTCTTTGCTTTGGCTGGTGTTTTTCACGACCGAAGTTCACCCGATAGCTTATTAAGCGGCTAGCGTACACCACGTGACGGTCGCCAACCAAGCAAACGTGCGGGCAAAAAGAGTAGCGCCTTAAGTAAAGCAAATACCGCTTCTAGGCTCACACCAATCAGCCGAAACGGCAAAGAGATTAGCCAAACAAGAGGCCATAATAGTAAGGCGAACAGTGCTAGCGGCCAGCAAAGCACGAAAAGAATACACCACAGTATTAGCTGCATGAGTATGGTCATGAATACCCCCTTTTATTTATTACTTAGAGATATGGCGACAAACGGGCTAAATTCAATTGATGGCATTAGGATATAGAGCCCTAGAAAGTAATGGCTGTCGATCATTATAGCCTACAGTACCAATTTAGATTACTGATGTATGCGTCTGGGGTGAAAACACAAGGCGCTATGACTTGAAACTTTGATCTTCAGCAAATAATAAAAAAGCCGACTCTCATTGTCGAGAGTCGGCTTAGTTTGTTGATACCTAGTTAAACGTTTACGCTATAAGGTAATTTCATTGGTGCAGATGTTGCTGCCTTCTTCACAGACACTAAAGGTGTAACTGCTGTTTTTACTAACTGTGAACGACTGTGAGCCATCGTTAGCCGTAGTAGTGTTCAAGCTGCCGTTGATATAAATATCAACATTAGACGTTGTCGCGCCACTCCAGCTTAAATTAGCCTGACGATTACCTTTTGAACGGCTACCTGACAAGGTCAAATCTCCAACCGGAGGCTCTGTTGTTCCACAACCGTTGGCCGTTAGGTAGTCGCTTGCTGCTTTCGCTTTAACGATACCGTAGCCAAAGAAATCATCACGGCCCGCTGCGCCTTGATCTTGCGCGGTAGCTTTCATTGCTTCACGAACATCTGTACCAGTACAACCAGGGTTATTAGACCAGATCAGCGCGGCACTACCAGCAGCTAAAGGAGTTGCCATCGATGTGCCGCTTAACACGGAATAATCGTTTGAACTGACATCCACGGTTGCGGTACTTGAGCCGACAATTGAAGCACGATCTTCAAGAGCCGCACCAACCGCAGGAATTGTGGTGGTATTGGTCTCACCCAAAGTGCCGGCTAAAACACCAGGCTCGTTGTTGACGAGAATCGCCGCGATGCCGCCTGAATTCTCACAGTTTTGGACTTTATCAAAGAACGAAATAACGCCTCGGTCGATCACACATACTTTACCACTGGCGTTGCCATCAGTCGCTTCAGCGGTGCCCATGAAATAGGTAGAACCGCTTGCTGTACCAGCATTTTCCATGGCTAAAGAAGCAAAACCACCAGCATCAACGACTAAGCTTGACGATACGCCGGTACCCGCTGGAAAGGTTGAAAGTGTGTCAACACCGCCTGCCGTTACCTCTACGCCGAAACCATCATTGGTTTCAGTGGTCACTTTTTTTCCACGACCAGTTGTAATTGTATTTGATGGAAATTGAGAAAAATCAGCGATATTGTTGTTGTTATCATTGGCACCAATCATCATCACTGACTTGTAGCCCGCTGGAAACGAACGTACATTGTTGCCATCGTTACCGGCCGCCGCTAGTACCAATCCGCCACCAGCGGTAAAGGAATCAAAGGCGTTTTCTTCAGTTGAGTTTGCACCACCACCACCTAAGCTCATGGTAATAATATTGGCTCCAGCTTGGGTACATTTTTCCGCTGCGAAGGCCAAATCTGACGAATAGCCCCAACCTGCTGCGTTAAATACTTTAATGATATGCATTGGTACACCGGGCGCCATGCCGACCACACCAAAGCCATTATCAGTTGCACCGACTGTGCCGGCAACGTGAGTGCCGTGTGGGCCGCCCTGTTCAAACCAATTGCCAGTTCCTGAATCGTTATCGCCTGTAATCATTGGCCAATCGAAGTCTTGGTTAGATTGGTCTAAGCCTGAATCGATCACACAGACCTTTTGTCCGCCTTGCAGCGTCAGTTGATCACCTTGCGATTGATAAATCGCATAAGGGGTAATCTGCTGAGTCATTGGGTTGCCAACGTCGTCATTAAAGATCGCTAACGGAAAACGTTTCTGATCGATTTCCATTTTTTTGAATCCGGCTTTACCGCGGATTGCATTCTTACCGTTTTCGTCTAGTTCAACTGCAAACCAGTTTTTCCCAGCTACTTTAACAGCATGACCATTTTTTAGTCCCTGACCGTTTGAATCATAACTAACGATTACTCGCTCGGCATTTGCCGCTGTGCTTAGTGCCATTAGCGTGGCGACGCTTATTAATTTCAGTCTGATTGACATGATTATATCCCTTATTAGTTTTACTTGATTTTTAGATTCTTATAAACCCATCAATGGGTTCATCCCCTGCTATGAATACATAAAATGCATGTGCTAAATATTCTTGCTAGCACATGAATCAAGACGCTATTAAATCAGAGCAAATTTCACTCAGCACGTAAATACGTTAAAAAGACGAGTAAACAGTGAAGAGTTCTCTTTTTTTGCAGAAAAGAGAATTCTCTGCGGACGCATAGATAATAAGGTCAATCTAACTAGACATTTGTTTAATTAACGGTAAATTTTTTCGCTGCGATTAAACATTATCCAAGAGGTTGCGATGTATTTATCACTGCTTATCGGCGTGTTTCCTCGATGAGTGTGTGTAAATGCAGCGGGCGCCACTACCATCGTGCCTTTAGACGGTTTTATCTTTTTCGCTTGATAATAAAACTCTGTCTCACCGCCGTCGTCAACGTCGTTGAGGTAATACATATACAACACTACTCGGTGTAATGCCTCGTATCCATCTGCTTGAGGATACTGCTCAGAATGCCAATGTGGGTAGCCGCCTTTGCCTTTCGTATAGCGCTGAATGTTTATTGTTCCACTGCGATAAAGGTGGCTAATAATATCTCCTAGCTTAGGTTTTCCTAAGCGAGTGAAATTATCCGGGTTTAAAGTGACAGAATCCCCCAACTCATTTTCGACATTTACTGATACCGCGCCAGCCAGAGCCATTGAGTACTTTTCGAAGTAGCGTTTTATTCCTGCGAACGTATGTTGCATTAATTCCGACTTCAAGGAATTTAGTTCTGGGTGCTCATCAAGCATTAAATCATGGCTATTTTTCTTATTGAGATCGACACCGGCCCCTGTTCTTCCTTGGTAGACACCTTGATGCTTTTCGAAGGTTTCCACTAGGCGATCACAAAGCTCGAGTGGCAATGCATTGGGATATACTTCTATAAAATCAGCGTTATTAGTCATTAGTGCTCGCTAGGGTCTTCGATAATGTAACCAAACTATTGATGGTATAGAAGTAAAGAACCCAAGACCAGCTTGAACGAAAAAGTAACAAATACCGTTTTCAGCCCTCCCAATCAGTTTTGACTTATTTTGCCTCGAAGGCTTTCTTTATCACGCTGTAATAACTGCGACCGAGCGGGATAACCTTTTCGCCGCTAAGCATTAGCTCATATTGGCTGCCAGCATGTTTGACGATTTTATCTACTTGATCAAGCGCGACTAGGTATGAGCGGTGCACTTGTTGGTAGTTATTTGGCAACAGGCATAACAGCTTGCTTAAGTTTTTATTGTGTAAGTGCTCAGTGCCGTCTTTCATTATTATTTCGCTATAGTGGCCAGCTGCGCGTATATAGGAGATATCAGTAAGCGCGACCAGCTCGAGGCGACCTCTTTTTTCTATACTTAGGCTCTGAATTCCTTTGCCGCCATTGTTTTTTCCGAGCGCTCGCTGTAGGGCTTTATCTATGCGCTCTTGCTTAAATGGCTTGGCAACAAAGTCGAGCACGCCTAGTTCAAAGGCTTCTAAGGCGCGGTCGGTATTGGCCGATACTACGATAGTATTGTAGCTGGCACTTAGGTGAGTTTTAAGTAGATCAAAGCCGTCTTGCCCATTCAAATTAAGGTCAAGCATTAATAAATCGATACTTTTCTCACTCAAATATTCTTGCGCATCATCAAGTGTTTCGAGGTGGCGTATGTTGTGGGGGTGTTGTTCAAGGCCAGCCGCTAAAAAACGAATTAAACGCTTAGCGACGAGGGCCTCGTCCTCAACTACGATGATATTAAGCATGATAGGCTGCTGAACCTGGGTGGCTCGTGGCATCGGTCGATATGCTAATTGTTGTAATCCACTCGTCGCTGCTTTGAGTCTCTTCTAGTTTCCAGTATCCGGCGAAGCTTTCTTCTAATCTAGCGTTAATATATTTCAGTCCGGTACCTTGTGCCTGATCCTCCTTTGGCGAGATAAGCTTTCGCGCGATCAACGGAGATGAGAATACAAAATGCAGATATTGGTCCGATATTCGCTGCCGTAGTTTGAATTCTACGGAGCCTTGGCGGTAGTTATTATGTGTGATCGCGTTCTCGATCAGCGTATGCAAGATTGCTGGTGGGATATTTACCGAGTGACTGATTACCGCATTCAAACGGAAATCTATATTCTTCCTGTACGACATGATTTTTAGATGTGATCTACATAGCTCAAGCTCTTGTTCAAGGGGCACCAGTTTTTGGTGTGCCATTTTACTCATTGTTCGAAACTCGTCGGCTAGGGCATCAATAAATTTAATCGCGGTTGTTGGAGATTCCTCTATCCACTCTTCTATCGCGGTTAGCGTATTTAATATGAAGTGAGGCTGAATATTTTTTTTCAGCAACTCTATTTCAAGTCTCGATGAATTAATCAGTGCCGCATTATGTTCATCTTGTTGTTTGCGAAGACTCAGTGCCAATGAGGCAAGAATAAAAAGGGTCAATAACCCAAAGCTTAGGAACAGGTATTGATCCATAAACTGGTAGGGCAATAACAGCATTAGCGCAGCGGTAATGACTAAGCCAGTTAGTGTCAATCCACTGCCTGCTTTGCCCTGCCAGCGAGCGACACTGACAATACTGATAGAACAAACAAGCCCAACGGCGAAGACAAAGTAGGAGCGATAATCGAAGCCCACTTCGAATGTTGCAAGCCCTGCCATCAGTGCCGTTGCCGATATTACTAATGGCATTAACCTTGGTATCTCAAAGCGCTTGATACAAAAAGCGATCAGCAACACACTAACTATGCCACTCAAGCCCAATACCAGCATCATTCGGTGCCAATGCCATTGATAACTATAATTGAATAAATCACGATAACTTTCTGCAAAGATCAAAAGAGCCATCGCAAAGCAGAGCAGACTAAACAGCAGTACAGGTGACTTTCTCTGATAAAACCCGAACATAATCAAATAGTACAAGCCAATGATGATAATACCGCCTTGCATCATTAGCGGCAGAATATTGACCTGATATCCATGTTTTAAAAGAGCTTCGTAGGGGCCGATAACGAAAAAATAGTGACGGCTGCGCAGTTGATCTTGTGAGTGATAGGACGATACTCGAAGACTGACCACATGCTTACCGGGGCGATATAGTGAGGGCGGAACGCGAAAGATTTTCTCGACGGTTCCTGGAACCTCTGACTCTCGTGAATCACCGGTTTTTCCATTATGACCAATCAGAATGCCATCCCAGTATATTTCGTAGGAGCCGAGTATCCCGACCATAACCGCATGGTCGTAGGGCATTGCGGTATCACTATTGGTCAATGTGACATGGTTGCGGATCCAATAATTGGATTTTTCGGCGGGAAGCCCAGTAAGCAGAAAATTTGTCCAGTCTTCATCATTAAAAGCGGTGTCTGACCAGCGTTCTTGATCGCCTTTGGAATAAACTATACGAGTCGCGTGGGTAAGTGGCTGAGATGCGCTCGCTGAAGTTGCAGTAGATGGGTCACCCTTGGCGCCCACGCTAACGGTAATAAGCAATATGGTTAATGCGATTACTGCTGTGTTTGAAGAATTCCAGCGCAATTTTATTTCTCTAATAATTATACGATTATGTTTTTTAGCTGTTCGCCCATATTCGGAGAAAGCTATGTGGCCGGCAACGCGAGTAGCGATAAAACCTCAAAGTGAAGATTACACGCCTAAGCATGGCAATTCCAAGCAGTTGATGCGTTCGTCGAGTCGTTGGTGCATTAGTGAGCTGTTTATCGGTAACACTAAATTACTATGCATTCGACAAAAGTAGTTAACTAGCTGCTGGCTAACAATTTATCACTTAGAGGAATTACAATGTTTAATAAAAAATTAAATCGGCTATTGGGTGGTACCGCAACATCTAGCGTTTCAAACTTGATTATTGTCGTGTTGATGACGATAAGTACCGCCGCCTGCGCGGTAAACCCGTTCGCGACAACCGAGAGTCGCGAGATAGAGCCCTTTACAAAAATTGTGGTTGGCGGTTTGGTTAATGTGAAAATCAAACAGGGGGAGCAGGAAGGCATCGAAATATCGGCCTTCGGTATTGCGATGCAAGATATCGTTACCAGCGTTGACCATGACACGCTGACAGTGATGACCAAAGGCAACCATAGGGGAGAGAGTATCTCTATAGAGGTTACCTATAGAGATTTACAGGCGGTTAAGACCAGTGGCGCGGCGACCATTAAAACCGAGGGGCCGATAATGACCAAACTGTTTAAGGTTGAAATTTCCGATGCTGGCGATGCCAGCCTAGAGCTCGATGTTGCAGAACTGACTATCGACATGCGAGGTAACGGCAACTTGACACTTAGCGGACGCAGCGGTGTGCAAAATATTAAATCGTTTGGTGGCGGAGGGCGCTTGAATAATTCGATGTTGGAGGTTGGAGTGGTTAAGTCGAATTAATAGCCTGGGTGAGAGCCGCTCAGGATAGAGCTGTTCGGGAAACCAATGAGCCGTTGAGGGAATAATGCGGCACCTTGGCTTCAAGTTGATGCAAACTAAATTCACTTTCTAAAACTGGGAACTCCTAATGAATATTAAAGAAACTATAAATAAAAGCGTAAGACCATTAACTCTTATGTCGAATTTGTTCGCACTCTTTCTTGTGCAGCTTCTAACGCTAAGTGGCTTTTCTGTGATGGCTTCAGAATCCAATAAGGTAGACCAAGAGCAAAGCTTCCAAGCAAAATTATCTACCTTCATAGCGCCTGATGGCAATAGCTATGATTACCAAGCGTTTATCGATAATTTTAAAATTCCTGGTATGAGTTTTGCCGTTGTCGACAACTTTGAAGTGGTTTATGCACACCACGTTGGCTTAAAACAAACAGGCACCACTAACAAGATAGACAGCAACACCGCATTTTCAACCGCATCGATTGCTAAACCGGTTACTGCAACCATTGCCGCTATGCTGGCGGAAAAAGGAAAGCTCGACTTAGATGCGCCAATTACTAAATATCTAGAACGTTGGCAAGTTCCTAGTTCAGACTTTACTAAAAATAGCCCAATTACAACTCGGCAATTACTGGCACATACCGCCGGTATGTCACAAGGTGGTTTTGCCGACTTTCACTTAGGCGACGATATTCCTACTCCAATTGAGAGCTTGAATGGGGAAAAACTACCTAGATATAAGCAGCCTATTCGCTCACTTTTTACCCCCGACACAAACTGGCAATACAGCGGTGGTGGTTACGTAATCGTACAAATAGCACTTGAAGATATTACCGGAAAACCGTTACAGCAACTCGCCCAAGAGATGATTTTTACGCCTCTTAATATGCAACATACCACTATGTATCAAAATGGCAGCGACCAGTTTTTAACAAATGTGGCCAAAGTCCATGATGTAAGTCAGCAAGTAATTCGAGACGGTATCCCGATTTGCCCACAAATTGCACCGTCGGGCTTATGGAGTACGCCAAGCGATATGGCCAAGTTTATGATTGAGTATCAGCGTGCGTTAGCAGGGCAGGAAACCAGGGTTGTTTCGCCATGGGTAGCTCAGCAAACGACTAAGCTACATACGCTTAAGACAGTAGGTGGCTGGGCCGCTGGTTGGATGAGGTTCGAAGCGCGAGGCAACATTGATTGGTTTTCGCATGGCGGTTCCAACACTGGAACCGGTGGGCATGTAATGGCAAGCATGCAAGGCGGCAAAGGCATTATGGTATTCATGAATGCGACTACCGAGCATCGTAACCCTGCTATTGAGGCGCTCATTAAAAATATTGTCGCTGTACTAGAGTGGCATCAAGAATTACCCTTTACAACGTTGATACCCACACAATACCGAGATCAAATGATAGGCCGTTATTTGTCAGAGCTTGACCAAATTATCACTATTCGCGAACAAGGCAATAAATTGGTGTACACAGACCCAATGCGCATGGGCGGTGTGAGTTATCAAGCCGAGCTGCAGTATGCCGGCATAGATAACGGTCGAGCCATGTTTTCGCTCAATGAAAACGCCAATCAAATAAGCCTTGGTGTGCATCCTGACAGCAAGCAACAGTATTTGCTATTGAGTCGGCCGGGAGCGAGTCGTGAGGGCTCAGAGTTAGAAGAATTTAGCATGCGAAAGCTGCCGAAAAATCAGCGCTTACCTTTTGAGGTTGCTCAACAAGATAGTCTTGAACAGAGCAAAAAGTCGTACATGGCCTGGAAGGCGCAACATCCAGATTCAAGCTTAGTTTCTCCTAGAGCTATTAACAATGCGGGCTATGCGGCATTGGCCAAACAAGACTTTAAAGCGGCCCTTAATTTCTTTCATGTTTACACGCATCTCTACCCACAAGACGCAAACGCTTACGACAGTTTGGCTGAGGCACAAATACTAAGCGGAGATGAGGAGAATGCGATCAGTAATTTTAAACGTTCATTAGCACTTAATCCAAACAATGAAAATGCTAAGAAAATGATTCAGAAGATGCAAAGTAAGCCTTGAAACCATTAAATATGTAATGACTTGCCTAAGGCGCTCAATGCGGCTTCCTGAAAGCCCTCAGACCGAGTTGGGTGCGCGTGAATTGTGGCGGCAATATCTTGCAATGTTGCGCCCATTTCTATTGCCAAGGAAAATACCGCCGACAACTCTGAGACACCTGCTCCCACGGCTTGAATGCCCATAATCGCATCGTCGTGTGAGCGGGCAATAATTCGAACGAAACCGTCTTCACGTTCGGTGGTCATGGCTCGGCCGTTGGCGGCAAAGGGAAACTCAGCCACTTTGGTATTTTCAAGCTCGCCTGGTAATACTCCACAGCTAACAATTTCTGGGTCGGTAAAACAAACTGCGGGAATGCAGCGTTTGTCCCAACTAACTTTATGGCCAGCTAAACGCTCGGCCACCATCTCGCCTTGCGCCATGGCCCGGTGTGCTAACATCGGCTCGCCGGTGACATCGCCGATTGCGTAAATGCCTCGCATTGAGCTTTGGCACGCACTATTCACTTCAATAAAGGCGCCGTCCATTGACAACGATAACTCTTCAATACCGACGCTATCCGTTCGCGGCCGACGGCCTACTGCGACCAGCACTTTATCCGCTGGCACTTCTCCCTTATCCGTTTGCAATAAGCCATTAGCAAAACCCTGCGCCTTGGTATTCAGTTGCACCTCAATGCCGAGTTCTTGCAAACGTTGGCTAACGGGTTTAGTTAATGCAGAATCGTACTGCGGTAATATTTGTTCGGTTGCTTCGATAATAGTAACTTTTGCGCCCAACTTGGCAAAAGCTGTGCCGATTTCTAAGCCAATGTAACCGCCACCAACGACCACCATCGACGTTGGTACTTGGTTTAATGCCAGTGCGTCGGTAGATGACAATATGTCACCGCCGTAAGGCAGAAACGGCAGTTCAATGGGTGCCGAACCTGTGGCGATAACGACGTTTTCAGCGCGAATCCTTTTTTCGCCATCGACAGTTTGTACTGTCACTGTTTTACCATCGACAAAGCGGGCTTCTCCGGCAATGAATTGAACCTTGGCTTTTTTCAGCAAGCCGGTGACACCGTCGTTTAAACGTTTCACAATTCGATCTTTCCAAGCAATTGTTTTGCCGAAGTCGATCTTCGGTGCGGATACAGTAATACCTAGGCTGGTGTCGCTCGCGTGGGCAATATTATAGAACTCATCGGCGGCGTGAATTAACGCTTTAGACGGGATGCACCCAACGTTCAAACAGGTTCCGCCTGGCGGCTGACGATCGACGATAATGGTATCAATACCCAATTGCCCGGCGCGAATGGCGCAGACATAGCCACCTGGGCCGGCACCGATGACTAACAGCTTACATTTAATATCCGACATTTAAAATTTAACCTTCTACAAATAACATTGCTGGAGATTCCAGCAGAGTTTTTAGTTTTTGTACAAACACCGCCGCATCCCAACCATCGACCACGCGATGGTCGAAGGAGCACGATATATTCATCATTTTGCACGGCTGAAATTGCTGACCATCCCACATCGGGCGTATCTGCATTTTATTAATACCGACAATCGCGACCTCGGGGTGATTGATGATCGGGGTTGTGGCAATAGCGCCCAAAGCACCCAACGAGGTAATAGTGATAGTGCCGCCAGTCAAGTTTTCTAACTTGATCGTGCCTGCACGCGCGTCGTCGGCAAGTTGGCTAACCTTAGCCGCGTTGTCCCATAGGCCCGCAGATTCCGCATGATGCACCACTATTACGTTCAAGCCATTTTCGGTCTGTGTAGCGATGCCGATATTGACCGAACCGTGCTGCCTTACCACGCCAGCGTCGTCATCAAACCGCGCGTTCAATTCAGGCTGGTCAGTTACCGCCTCTACAATCGCGCGCATCATGAATGGCAGCAGCGTTAACTTAGTTCTCTTCGAGTCATGCTTTTTATTCAACGCCGCACGTAACTCCTCTAATTCCGTCATGTCGATTTCTTCGACAATCGTGATGTGTGGAATACGCGATTTTGATAGCGACATTTTCTCCGCGATCTTTCGCCGCATGCCGATCACTTTGATCTCACGAACGTCATTCCTTTTTCTCTTTGACGAACCGCTGCTGCTGGAGGTGGTGCGGCCGCTGTCAATGAAATCAGATAGATCTTGTTGGCTAATCCGACCTGCGGGTCCGCTTCCAGGCACATTGCGCAGGTCAATACCTTCGTCTCTGGCACGCGCGCGAACCGACGGAGCAGCCAATGGCTTGGTTGCTTGCGTATATGGTTCAGTTGACCGCGAGTGCTTTTCAGCTAATGGCTTGCTGACGGGGGCGGTAGATTCTCGTGGCTCCCGTTCTGCACTTTCCTCTTGTTCTGTCGCAGACCCGTGGACAGGAGGGGTTTTATCAATCGCCGGTTTAATTTCTGGTTGTGCTGATGCGGCTGCATCTTGGGTATCGTTACCGTCGCCTTCTACGCTTAATTGTATAAGCTTTTCACCGACCGCAATTAAGTCACCGATCTCGCCACCAAGCCAAGTAACGGTTCCTGATATCGGGCTGGGTACTTCAACCGCGGCTTTGTCAGTCATGACTGCAGCAACCACATCATCTTCTTTGACCACATCGCCAACTTTTACTTGCCACTCTACCAATTCGGCTTCGGCAACGCCTTCCCCGACATCGGGTAGACGAATAGTATGAATTCCCATCGCTTAATCCTCCATTACCTGGTGTAGGGCCTCGACAACACGACTCGGGCCGGGGAAATAATCCCGCTCTTGTGCATGAGGGTAAGGTGTGTCCCAGCCCGTCACGCGGATGATTTGCGATTCTAAGTGATAAAAGCAGGCTTCCTGCACCTGTGCCATCAACTCAGCCCCGAAGCCACTGGTTTTTGTTGCTTCATGCACGATTAGACAACGCCCAGTTTTCTTTACCGAGGCACTAATTGTATCGAGGTCCAACGGTAGTAAGGTTCTAAGATCTATAATTTCCGCGTCGATTCCTGCCTCGGCAACAGCCGCTTCAGCAACGTATACCATGGTGCCATAGGCTAGAATTGTAACGTCGTTGCCGGCACGATGTATCTCAGCTTTGCCTAGCGGTGTTATGTAGTAGCCATCATCAACCTCGCCCAGCGGGTGTTTCTTCCAAGGCACTATAGGCTTGTCGTGATGGCCGTCGAACGGACCATTATAAAGACGTTTTGGTTCTAGAAATATGACCGGATCTGGGTCTTCGATTGCGGCCAACAGTAAACCTTTTGCGTTCTGCGGGCTCGACGGTATTACGGTTTTTAAACCGGCAACATGAGTGAAAAATGCTTCCGGTGATTGGCTGTGTGTTTGGCCACCAAAGATTCCGCCACCGGTTGGCATTCGAATCACTAATGGGCAGGTGAAATCACCGGCTGACCGGTATCTTAAGCGTGCCGCTTCAGAGGCAATTTGATCTATCGCAGGGTAGACATAATCTGCAAACTGAATTTCGATAACAGGGCGTAATCCATAAGCGGCCATGCCAATGGCGGTACCGACGATACCGAGTTCACTGATTGGTGTATCAAAACAGCGTGTTCTACCGTACTTGGCCTGAAGACCGGCGGTGCATCGAAACACGCCACCAAAAAAACCA
>Ga0208544_10001644_pt1 | contig 15173 bp, 18 predicted proteins | sample DEB08_DNA_9_FD_184526 | JGI IMG/M metagenome (GOLD analysis project Ga0208544, IMG submission 184526) | Aqueous microbial communities from the Delaware River and Bay under freshwater to marine salinity gradient to study organic matter... | ecosystem: Environmental > Aquatic > Marine > Coastal ... | reverse complement strand
CAACGTACTCATCCCACTTTTGGTCAATTTCTTGTCTTGTTTTTGCATTTTCTAACCTTTGTTTATCTCGTGTTAATTTATTCATCTTGATTGTGTGTGGTATCTTAAAAATAGAAAAATACAACACGGATATAACTGACACAACAAACTTAATGCTGTTGTCCATTGTAATCACGTCATAGTCAATTCCAAAAGCCATAACTCCAACATCTACTAAAGTGATGCCAAAGATGCCATAGGCAGCCGTATCCAAGAACGTGGTCAATCCTCGTAGTTTCTCCATAGCTTATGACTAAAATATTACGTGTCTTGGAGTATTGGGGTATGTCTCATAGGTCTTCCAACCATAAGGAGAAGCATCAAGGTCTCTCCATAATACATCCACAGCATATCCTAATGATAGGATAGGAGCTGTAACCTCAACTCCATCCTCATCATATACTCCCTCTGTTAAAACAAACTTTCCTAGCCTTATGAAGGATGCGTTAATTGTCAACTCTCCGTCTTCGTTATAGAATGCTCCTATCTTTGCTTCAGCTTGTTCCTTGTCGTTAAATTCGTATCTTAAGTATATCATTATATTGTCGTTAATTCCGTTAATTCCGCATCTGAAAGAGCTGTATTGTATACTCTCACGTCTTTTACTTTACCATAGAGAGGCAACCCCCCGTCTCCTACATCAAAAGCTAATTCATTTAGACCTATTGGTGTATTACCATTTGTATCTGTTACAACCTCAACTCCATTAACCCACAAAGCAAAGTCATCTTGTTTATACTTTACTGCAATTTTATTAAAATCTGTTATTTCTGTAAGTGTAAAGTTATTATCAAATGTGATTAAGCCTTCAGATGAAATTAAAACATTCACTCTATTAGTTGTGCCTCCGTATCTTAACACACACCTATTAGATGTAGTTCCATCTGATAGCGATATACTTCTAAAAGTTAAATCATCTACTAAAGCCGCCATCTCTGCATATAAAACCCCTTCAGTTGAATTGAAAGTAGTTGCGTCTCCTGCTCCTGTTACTGAATCGGCTAACCTTGTGGCAATCTGTCCTGATGTGGGAATATAGCTAGTAGCATATGGTAAGGTTTCTACTTGTTTGTTGTCTACACTCCCTGAGTCAGTACAAATTAATGTACCTGCTGACGGGGTAAAGGTTAAAGTAACTCTGTCGTTAGCTCCCGTACCTGATAAAGTAGCTGTATGAGCTCCGCTAAGTGTAATACTTCCCGTTCCGTAAAAAGAGATTGTATAAGCCACCGCTGAAACCGATATATTTTCTACATTGTTTAATTCGCTATTGACTATTAAATTAGTACTCAGTGGCTCTAGTAAAAGTGAAGGGCATCCTCCTCCTGTGTAGTCTAGTCTAGGGGTGTTATCTGCCACAGACTCAATCAACCCTTCCTTATTAATACGAGTTGCACCGCTTCCACGCACTACGTCAAAGTCTCCTGCTCCGCTCTCAGGAAGCACACTATATAATTTGCCGTCTTTATAGCCTGTCGGTATTAAGGCTAAACTAGGTTGTATCATCTTATTATTGTTTTATTATTTTATACTAGGAGTTGCACCATCTACACAGCCGATTGACTCGATAGTACCTCCATCTGCTTCCACCCTTATGATGTAGTCCCTTGCCAAATCTGACAAGTTCAATAACATCATCATTACTCTGCGCCTACTCATTATATCGTAGCATCAAAGTATGAATCCAATGCAGTCTTTAAAGCTGCAAAACTAACATAAGGAGTCCCTGATTCGTCTTGTAAGTCAGAGAACAACGTCTTATCTAATACAGATACATTGTTGGTAGTCTTTACAATTAGGAAGTCTCCTTGCTTTTGTCTTTGAATCTCGCAATATGCAGGGTATCTGTATTCGATGCCGTTTAATATTACCAATTCTTTTGTGATTGTGTCAACGTAAATTTTCATTTTTTTTTTATATTTATTTATTAGTGTACTATTTTCATTAAATCTCCTGTTCTATAGACATCTCCTATAGATAAACCTCCTGCTATTGCATCAGCATTGTCTGTGTACTCTCCATTGCTCACAAATGATTGTGTGCTTCCATCAGCCATCAAATACTCTGTAGGTAATCCTCCTGTTTTAAAGAATTGTGATGACCTCACACCTCCTCCGACTTCTAACTCATCCGCTATATATACATCTCCGTCAACTTCGAAGTGTCCGTCAATGGTCACATCTCTTGAGTACTTAATACCACCTACGACATCTACCCATTGCCCTGTATTAGTGCCTATAAAAAGAGATACTACCTCTTGATTGTCTTTTACAATTACTTTTACACTATCCGCCATAACTATATTGATATTACTTTAACACTTCCTTTTAAGTATGTGTGAATCTCTCCGCTTGTAAAGGTTATTGTAACTGAATAGTAATACGTTCCTACTTCCCAAGCCAAAGGAGTGAATGAATCTATTCTCACAAGTCCATTAAGGGCATCTGTGATAGTTATTCCTGAGCCTATTGATGGGGTGTATCTAGGAATTCCGGTTAAACAACCATAATTGAAGGTAGCTTCAATAGTTGCTCCTGTCAAGTCTATTGGAAGCCCTGTTCCGTGCAAAAACTCAATATCAATACTCTCAAAAGTATCTCCTTTGACTCTGTCCTTTAGTTTATATGTCATTATTGATGCCATTATTATATCTTTTTTATGTTTTTATTACTAGCAATCAGCTCCAAGACCTCTCAAAATAGTGAATTTACTCTCTAAGTCATTTATGAAATAGGCCTGATTATCTTCTTTACCTGAAAGAGTGATTGAATATCCATTCATATCAGAGACATTTGCTCCTGATTTGTCATTTACTATGCCTTCAAGACCATTCCAAATGCCTAAAAAACGACCATTTCCCTGCCTATCTAGGACAATACAATGATGATTTTTCCTTGTTAGCTTCCATAACTCCTGAGTATCTTGAGTTCCTTGTATATCAAAGCTCAAAGATTGCTCGTAAACCTCTCCTCCTGCCTCTCTGCTCTGCGTTTCTGTGAAATCCGCAGTCCAAATATCATACTCATACAGGGTTGCTGTTGGCATTGAAGTAATTACCTGCCCATTTAGTATGATTTGAGAGCGTGAATAGTCAACATATTCCATCAAATAGACCTTTTTTAAGCCTCCTTGTCGATTATTATTCCTCTTTGCTATACCTTTTGTAAGTGGATATACGCTCATATCTTATCTATTGTGGTAGTTATACTCATTTGCCCAATTATCATCCTCATTTCTCATCTCAATCACTCTATTTGAAGGTTGATTGAAGTACCATCCGCTTCTATTTTTAATAGATTTGGAAGCATTGACCTCATCTTGATATGTTTTGTACTCAGGAATGTCGTGTTTACATATCCACTTCATAAACCTACGGATATAAGAGTCAGCGATACCTGAATAAGTGTCCGCTAGTCTCATAATCTCCTCATCACTCATATTCTCTGCATTATCTGCCGTATGCTTGAATGCTCCTCCGTTAGTAATCATATAAGCACTTATTTTAATATACTCAGCAAGTGCTTGATTCTTTGTGATAGGCTTTATGTACTTATTGTACATCTCAAGGTAGTCTCCTGCCAATGTATTAGCCTCTGCGTGCTCTAGTATGTAATCATACAGCTCAGTTCCAAGAAGCTCTTGAATTGATATGATTTGAGTGTTAGCTATTGAGAAGAGAAACTTGTCTTTATCAACGTTACCACCTAAAATGGTGGTACTCTTTAACTCTTGTGGTGTGATGAATAAATACTCCATAATTATCTTAGGCTTCCTTTATTAGGTTTATCAATTTCTGCGATTGCCACGTCTTTTGGATTCTTTACAGGCTTGTAACCCTGTCTTTTTGCCTCATTTACGTTCACAGAATCCGTCTGTTGCATTGCACCGCCTTTTTTTGGCGTTCCGTCTGCATTTAATCTCTTTTTGAATACTCTTCTCTCCCAACGATGGTAACAATTAACCCCTCCGGCATATAGGAAGATATCATACTTCCCTCCTTCGTGAGCAAACTGACCATTTACACCCTGAGAGCTCATTAATTCAATGTCTTCCTTGCGAAATACCTTTCCGCTATCTGAAAGAGCTTCCATCTTATTGCAAAATGCTCTTGATTGCCCTTTTGGAGTTTTGCTAGTCCCTTTTGTGTAGGCATAGCGAGTCTTCCATAGCTTTGTGTCTTGCTCACTTGTTTGGTTAGCCGACATCTGAAGCTCATATTCCTCTTCAGAGCCTAGCTCATAGCCTTCAGGCGGGTCTTGAGCATACATTTCAAGGATTGAATCCATATCATCGCTTAATTGTACTTCACAACCACATTTAGAGCTCATTTCAACGCTGTCAGAGTCGCTCTCCTTCACTATCTCTTCAATCTCTTCCTCTTGTGTCAATGGCTTGAAGTAAAGGTCTAAATTGATGCCGTAATGCACTAATACCTCCTCCAATGCTTCCAACATAAAGTCTTGTTTGGGAGCAATTACTCTCTTTAGTAGTTGCTTTTCTGATACATCAATCATATCAGCCTGTGAGCTGAATCCTGTTGCTGAATCTAGACCTACAAGACTAGGAGAGATAACTCTGTGTGCCGTCATAATCTGAGACTTTGCCTCTGACGTCAAGAAATCCCATTGTTTGTGAACTGAATCATTCACAGGGAATGGAGTGATTGATATCTCAACATCTTGGCCATTAAAGCTGATAATGAAGTTGGAAGCATTGCTTGAAGTCGTTAATTTACGCTTTACCTGAGCCTCAAACTCTCTTTTTTCCTCATCTGTGTAATTGTCTCCGTTTGGTATGTTAATAATATACCCTGCAGATAGTCCATTCTTAATAGAAGACACATTCATATTAGAAATCTCCTCTTCCATCTCAGCATATTGCAACCCTGATGCATAGCAAGGTGTACCGAAGTACTCATCTCCTATTGAGTAAGGCTTTGCAACATATATTGATGTTCCTGCTTTACCATCTCCAAAAGCCTTGAATGCTTTAGGTGTATTTTTCTCTTTCTTGATATCTTTCCAATCTCTAGAGTACCAATAGTTTTTTATCTGTCCGTTCTCATCTGCAATACTAGGAGCAATCATCTGCTTTGGCAAATGAGTCAATGAATGCAATGAGCCATCTCTATTCTCAACCACTTGGAATGAAAACTCTCCAAATACTTGATAATCTGTAACCATATTCCTCAACTCTCTAGGTCTTAATATAGAGTGTAAAGACGCCCAATCGTTAACAACTGAATCGCTAATTTTATTAGTGAATCCTAGACCTTTACCATAAATAAGGGTAGAATAACTTCTGTTGATACTAGCATTTGTTGGAGAGCCGTTATTTCTGTCAATAATATACTGATAAAACGACTGATTTTCCCCGTTTAAAACCCAATCCTTTGACTTGTGTTCAACCACATCAGGTCTCACATAGCTTGATAATGTAATTAGTTTAATATCCATTAGTAATAGAATTTATCTTTTGTTAATTGATACTCTTGAGTATCTTGATTTGTTGCAATCATTATACCTCTGTAAATTACTTCATTTGTGTCATTATCACTTAGGGTAATTTGGTATCTTGTCTCCTCAATGCAAGTCAATGAGAAGTCAAATGATAATTTATTCCCAATCTTCCTGTATTTTGAAGGCTCAGTCAACTCAACACCTGTAGTGGTATCCTTTATAACAACCTTTACATAATTGCAAGGGTAAAATCTAGGTACAACCTTTAAAGTGTGGTCTGTGTCTGATGGGTTAATTATCATAATTCTGTCTTATATAGATTAAACGTAAAAAGGGTGTTTTATGTTACAAAAAAAACCCTCACAAATTAATGCAAGGGTTTCCAAACCAAAAAAACTAAACTAAAATCTATTGAACAACTGCTTCAAATGCAGTAATTGTTGATGCATCTAGTAAAGGAGCTAAATCTTTTGTAGTTGATACACCTGTTAAAGTGTATAAATTTCCGTCTGATTTTGCGCCACCACTTGAAGCAACAATCGTGAAGTCTATTCCGTCATCAAGACCTAAAGCGATGTAGTTTCCATTTCTGTCAACAACAACTGCCTGAGGGTATCCCGAAGCTAATAAATTGAACTGAGCATTTGTTGCTGCATCCATTTTCTTGAGTACTATTGTAAGGGTTTGAGTGTTAACTCTGCTTCCTGTATTTCTATCTCCTACCATTGATTGTTCTAATGTGTTACCATCTCCTTCAAGTGGGAACGCATAAGCCTCAGTTAGAAGCACATTCATTGCAGTTGCTTCTCCATCAACAATAGTGAAGGCATCTGAAATGTCGTTATATAGAAATAGCATTGAAGTCCCTCCCAATCCGTCCTTACATACTGCAGAACGTCCTATGTTGATATCACAAGCCATAAAATTATATTGTATTAAATTAAAAAATAAAGGGGAGCAGTTAAACTCCCCTCTTAAAAATTGTTATTATGCTGTTGTAGATAATAACCAAACAATCTCATTCCCGTAAGAATATCCAACTGCTCCTCCAAATACTGACTTGTAAAGAACGTTTCCGCTGAAATCAACCTCATCCATATCTTTGATACGAATTGAATCAGAATCATTAGCAAGTCCAAGACCTAGAGTGATGTTCTCTTTTTGGAAAATCACGATAGTGTTATCAGGAAGACCATTCACAACTTGAATTGTGTAACGACCATAAACAAGACCTGTGTTAGCATCTCCACCTAATCCGTTGGCTGCTCCGTTAGCAATAAGTAACTTTGTGTAAGCATCTGCCACGTCAGGAGATACGATAAAGTTAACTGCTTTACGTCTTAAAGAGTAAGGCATTGCCGCTGTTGCTGCATCAAAAGCTGATAATACATTTGTTGAGTCGATTGCTGCTCCAATAGCTGTGATACCATTGTTAGCCTTGATAACGTCTGAATCTGCTGCGAATTGAGTGATTAGACCATTCATTGTTCCTGCAGTTCCTGCTCCGTTCCAAATCTGTCCTTCAAACCACTGAGCTAATTTTGCTGAAGTGTTCTCAACAATAGCTTTAGAGATATCTGCAGGTGCTTGGTCGTTGAAAGCAGATGCTCCCATTCCCTCTCCTGACCAAGTTGGTCTGAAGTCTTCCTTACAGATTTCAAATTCATTCTTGAACTTGTCAAGAGTTAAAACCTTCTCAGAGTAAGCTACTGCATCCGATGCAGGAGTAGTTCCACAAGAGTAATCAGTTACTCCTAAAGTAACGTCAAGGTTTCTTAGGTTTAATTTGTATCCAACGTTTGGTACAACAGAGATAAGACCTAATCTTAGGGTATCCTCTTCTTTTTGTGCTTGAAGCATTATATCTACTGCCTCAAATCCTGCATAATTACTAGTTATTGCCATTTTTTTACTATTTATTTATTATTAATTAATTAAAATACTTTTTTATTTTGAGTGTCTTTCAATCGCATTACGCAATCCACTCATTTTCACTTGTTTTGGAGCTGAAACGATTGCTTCAGCAACAGGGGTTTTTGAAAGCTCAACCACTTGAGAAGATAGCTCAACGTTTTTTCCGTTAACCTCTTCAATCTGAGCTTTTAAAGCTGATAATTGAACATCCATTCCTTCAGCATATTCTCTCAATGCTTCGTTTAGGATATCTTTAACAGCAATCATAAACTCTTCCTCTCCGTTTCCTTGAGGCTCTTCAAACTCCTCTTCTTTTACTTCCTCTTCTGCAAGCTCTTCATCTCCTGCAGGCTCTTCTGTAGGCTCTTCCTCAGTAGCTTCTCCCATTGAATCAACAACTCCGTCTTTAACGACTAAAACTGACTCATCTTCTAGGGTGTACTCTCCATCAGGAAGTTGTACTTTTTCTTCGTCTTGCATTACGAAAACCCCTGTTCCAACTTCAAGAGTCTCTCCCTCGAATTGGATGTCTAAGTCTCCTGATTTTACACTACCTAATTCAACCGCTACTTCTTGAGCATCTGCTCCGGCAACAATCTCTTTAAGCATTGTCAAAATGCTCTTTTGTTTTTTGTTCATCTTTATTTCTGTTTTTAAATTAATCTCCTGTAAGTCCACAAACGCATCAACTGAGAATCCTTGAACTTTACCACTTTTTACATAGTCATTCCAAATCTCATCATTGTCAATTTTCATAGTTGCAACCCAACTCCCTTTAGGATAACTCATTCCAAAGTTCGCTGACTTGTCAATTTCTGAATTCTCAACAATCCAAGACTCAACAAAAGTGATATCTTCAATCGGAGTGTCGTGCTCTAGTTTTGAGTTCTTTTGGCTGTTTGATTTGAAAAAGTTTTGAGATAAATCCTTGATAGTCTCTTCAGAAAACACAATATTGTATTCCTCTTGTGTTTCTTCGTTGTATCTAGGTATTAATTGATTCGGTTGTAACACCAACCCCATTACTACTCTCTGCTCTTCGTCAACCTTTGCCATTGTAATGAGCTTCTCTTGTTTACTCATCGCTATGAAATGCTCAGTAGTTGCAGGGTCTTTTACCAAACTTATGGCAAAAACTCCCTTTGCGCCCTTTTTAAACTTCGCTTCAAATGTCTTCATACTCTATAAACGTTTTTTCTTGTTTTTTGTTACACTAAAACCCTGAATTTGCTTCCGCTGCTCTGTCTGCTGCCTGAGCTGATGTTACGTCTCCGCTTGTTACATAGGCTTTTATAGGAGCATTACCTTGATTTGATATTGAGTCTTGAATTGCATTACTCTCAGTTCCTTCCACTAAGTTAAAACTAGGAGCAGATTGAGTTGAAGTACCTGCTCCTCCTCCAAGAGATGCGCCACCTGATGAGCCTCCTGACCCTCCAAGAGCACTAAGTCCTTTTGCGAGTGCGATTCCTGAAGTAGCTATCCCAATACCTGCCGATAGCTTTGTACTTGCAATGTCTTTCAATAGAGATGCTCCGTCAACAAATTTTGCAGGGTTTGGAGCTGTTCCTATCATTAATGGTATTGCGTTATGAGCAGCCGTTCTGTCTGCAATACTCCTAGAAGCTTGTATTGTGATTCCTGCAATACTCGCTGCATTGTCGGCTATTAATGAAACCGCTTGAAGTGCTTTGCTCTCTCCTGCTAATGAAGATAGGAGTCCAATTCCTGCCTTTGTATGCTGAAGGCTTACATCTTCCATTGCTCTTTTTGCATCTTCAACAGCTTGTTTCTCTGCTAACTCCTTCTCATTTCTCTCCTTGATTGACTGAAGTCTCGCATCAAATAACTCCCCTTCTTTTTTGATTCTCTCTTCTTCTTTCAAAAGGTCATCATCTTCCTTTGCTTTTTTCTCATCATCAATAGCCTTCAGCCTTGCAGCTTCCTCAAGATTTAAAGCGATAATCTGAGAAGTTACTTCCTTCGCTTTTGTCAGTTTTGCAGTCTCCAAGTTAATTAGGTTAGCTTTGAGGTTTGCCTCTTCCTCAAGGTCTTCCTTCGTGCTTCCTCCCAATGCGTTCTCTGCCTGTTTTGCTTGTAATCTTAAAGCCGCTGCTTCAATCTCTTTTTGAGTGATTTCATCTTCAATCCTTCCTGCCTCTTTTAAGAATTCAATTCTCTCTTTTGCTGAAAACTTCTCTTTGTCAATAGCTTGTTCTAGGAGCTTTGCTCTCTCTCTGTTTGCAATGGCTCTGTCAACTATTATTTGCCTGTCTAGTTTATCAGATTTTGCTCTTTGGTCTGCGATGATACCTGCCATTTTAGCCTCCTCTGTCATTTCTTTTACAAGTCCTTTGGTAGCACTTGCTAATGCATTAACCGCCTGATATACAGGAGATGTCTCAACTAGTAATTTCTTCATTCCTGTTCCCGCATCCTCAAGAGCTCCTGAGAAGTCTCCTGAGAATGCCTTCTTGATTGCACTTCCTAGAAGTCCAAGTCCATCAGTTACTAGAGCAATTTGGTCAGTAACATACTCCTTGACTGAATCTCTGAAATCCTTCAGAACTTGCTTTGGCTTTGTGAATACATCAATTACAAGATTTCCAAACTCAGCAACTCTGTCAATCACAACCCCTGTTACGGCTCCTATCATTCCCATTAATTTTGAGAACTTATTTTGCCCTGCCTCTGTGCTTTTAAAAGCCGCTGTAACCGCTGCGATAGTAACCACAATCAATCCAATTCCACTAGCTGCGATTGCTCCTCCAATTCCTTTGAATCCTAGAGCGATAGTCTTTAGACCTCCTGTGAACTTCTTGAAGTTGCTCAATGCTCCGCCTGTCATTTGGTCAACAGAAGCTCCTAGATTATCAGATGAATCAGATACCTTGTCAACATCCTTGCTCAGGTCTTTTGTTGCATCTCCTAGATTCTCAACGTTCTTTGTTGCCTCTGTTGTGTCTGCTGTAAATTTAACTTTAACCTCTTTCATTATGATTTTATTATGCGTTTAATTTTTCTTTTAAGACCACCCCAAGAGTAAGCCACTTCATACTTTCCTTTCGCTATCTCTGTAGCATATCCTGCTCCGAAATAGTCTGACTTCCTCAACGTCTCTATTGCCTTGATTATCTCGTTATTCATTTTGCGTTTTGTGTTAAAGTTATATCGGTTATCACTCCTGTTACTACGTTTGTGTATCTGATAGTCATTGACCTATCCAACCCTGTGTTATTGTCAGAGTTGCACCTGATTAACATCATATTATCATCAGACCCTGATACACCAATAGTTGCCCAAGAAATCCCATCTCCTGTATCAATCTTCGCCTGTGAATAATCACTATTCGCTCTAGGTACATTGAAATACATATTGTTATAGAATGCGTTTGCTCTGACTACTGAAGGGATATACACCCCATTATTAATAGTGGTATCAAATCCATTTATCAAGTCTAGTTTTGTGATTCCTGTTAATAGGTTATGTTTGAATTTATTGATACGATAATCAATTCCACCAATCGTAAGGATGTCATTCAATCCTAGCCTTGTGATTAACTGAGTTGGAAGCAAGGCATCATAATTGAAAGTCCTTCTTTTTAACTCAAATACAGAAGTTAGATAGTCTTCGTGATGTATGCTGTATAGGTTGTTTGTCAGTTGCTCCCCATCCCAACAAGAGAACTCACTCTCAAATAGTAGCGAATACATAGCATCTTGAGTGCCAAATTGATTCATCGGCATTAAAATACTATTACCTAATGTCTGCGTAAAGTTGTTATCACTCACAAATTTCACTCTATTGTCTTTTATAGATTGCTCATTTATATAGTGAAGGATAGGTTTTGGGGTTACAGGAGCTAACTTATCATCAATTATGGAAGCTATTGATATTGTAGTTAACTCTGCCGTGTCAGAATCAGTCAATCTCTCATATACTAACTGCTCAAATGGTAACTTTATATCAACCTTCTCTCCATCAATTAGCTTGATAGGTCTTAATTGCTCGTAAATGTTAACCAATGCAGAGCCATAACTCTGATTATCACGGGCCCTATTCTTAAATTCCTTGTTTAATATGGTCGAAGGGTCTTCAAATTTGAAGCCGATTGACTGATAAAGCTCTCCTCTCTTCACTTTGTAACTCTTCCTATCAACCTTATCTGTAATGTCATAGCGATTCCCTTGAGAATAGAAGCTGTCTAGTGTGTTAATATACATACTTCCATCATCTTGAGGGATTATCACAAGTTTGAACATATCGAACAAACCCTTTAAGAAGTCAACAATCTTCATCTCAGGCATTTGGCTACTTATAGACACAATACTTTTTTTTACCTCTCCCTCAGGAGCACCTGATATGATAGTGTTTCCATAAACAGGCAGGGAGCCCACAATGACCTCTGCTTCCGTTCTAGTCAATAGAACACTTATTTTAAAGCTTGTATTTGCTCTTATAAAATATTGTACTTCATAAGTTGTAGTACCTATATCATTCCCTGCCCTCCAAGTGTTGTTTTGGGTAATGCCTGTTACACTACCATCTGAATTAACTTGAGCAGGAGTCTCCACAACCCCTGAGAATACGTCTCCGTTAGGCTTAGTAATTTTAACTTTTCTAATTAATGTGAAGGGGATATCCTCATATCCTGTTACATCCTGAGTCTGAAATTTAGCTTTTGTATAAACCCACTTAAATGGATTTGAAGAGAAGGTACTATAATAGGTTATAGTGTTAGTTGATGTGTCTATATCTGTTAAGTCTCCTGTGCTAAAATCGACAGGGAACTCAACCTGACCAATATTGGTATCGTTATCTCTCTTTAACCACAGATACATCTGCTCGAATTCACTTGTCTGAAAAAAGTCATTTGAAAACACAATAGGATTCTCATACGGATATGCTCCAACCTCATCAACCTTTAATATAACCTCCATACCTATTGCTTCAAAAGCATCGAATTGAGGAGTCAACTCAGGTTGCATAGTGTCAGATAGTATACTTACAATAGAGCCGTTAGATGTAGCCGAATAGCCATTAAAGGTGCTAATGAATGAAGCCATAAAAACAGCCGTATCTGTAGCACTCACACCTGCAATAGTACCCACGTTATAAAGAACACCATTGAGAGTCAATTTAGTTAGACCGCTAAAGCTAGGAGTTTGTGTGATGTTCAAAGACACACTCTGCCTGTGCCCTGTTCCATATTTATGCTGTATACCATCAATAATGGTTTTAGCCTTTAGGCTAGGTCTCAGGTCGCTCCAAGTGATACCTGTCCCCTGACCGATTGCAGCGATGTTAATATTTTCTCCAATGTCAGGAGATACGAAAGTGTTGCTGTTATAGAAGTACCTCTTTGAAGACATAGGCGTGTATACAACCTCTCTTTGAGCTCCTGTGCTTGATGTCAATCCATCTTCCAATCCTTGTTTTACAACAGCACCTGTCCAATAGTGGTCGTTTTGTACAAAGTTTATATCCCCTAGTAAGTCATCTCCAATCGTGTCCTTGATGTTTGGAAGGTTTCCAAAGAAGTTAATTACATAGCCATCAATGACACCATCCTTGAAAGTAGCTTCTGACAATCTCCATTTACCTGTCTTAAAAGGTACTCCATCAATGTCAATATGCCCTTCAACCTTAGTCCTAGCATCAAAGCCATTGTCAATAGAGGCGTTATACCAATGCTTGAAATGTTTGTTGTTGTTAGGACTTGCAGGAATCGTAAACGTCTTAGAGAAGTCTCCTGTGTTCTTTGTGAGGTCTCCCACATCCAACACAGATGAGGTCAACTCAATAACCTCATCATCATATTGGTCTAGAAGCTGACCTTGTATATAGATATTAACCATTTATATATTGTTTATTTGATTGTAAGCATACTCAAACTTCATCGTGTAGTTGATTAATCTCTCTGTTAATTTAGTCTTAAAAGAGGTTGATTTATCCTTCACGTTTATAGCTCTGTAAATTCCGTTAGTTTTGTCATATATCCAAATCCTTCTAGAGTATAAAATCTGTTGTATTATCTCATTCTCTCTCTCATTGATAAAGCCTGTTGATGCAGTAACAGAGTTCCTGGCTTGTACATTGTATCTCAAAAACTGATGATACCCACTCTTCCCTTGACCTCTGTTGCTCTCATAAACTGAATCAGTAACGTTGGTCTCTTCCTTCCTGTCCTTAAAGAATGTGAAAGACTGCATTGCTCCATCCTTGTTTTGGAACATTATATCCATTGGAGTATATCTCGCTTCCTGATATACATCAAGAGTGATAGTAGCTCCCTGCCATTCAACCTCTAGGAACTGAGCTCCTGAGAAATCGTGCTCAACATCAATCCATAGGTACCTGATAATAGTGTCCGAATTAGGGTCAGGAATGATAGTCTCTGTGAAACTAGGAGCACCGCCATCAGCTGAGATAGTGATGTCTCCAAAAGCAAACTCCCCCACAAAGAATGGCACAATCGTAATACCAAAAGCATTCACTCTGTAATCCATCTGAGGCATTAGGAATTGTGTTGGTGTATTGAAGTTCTCTCCTTCATCTCCATACGCATATCCTAAAGTCATAATGTCGTAATCTTCATCAAATTTGGTTACATCATCTGAGTCATAAGTAACGAATGTATACACCCACTTTTGATTGCCATTGCCATCCATTACGAAAGTGTTTGAAATAGGTGTGAATGTATTAGGAGTATCAAAATCAACGAAGTCCTGAATCATACTAGAGATATTAATCTTATGAGTACCTGTGCTCCCTGACGTATTCTTGTATGTCAACTGATAGCTATTCTCACTTGATGGTGTGTTGAAGTCTCCTTCCCACACCCACACATTCAATGTGTACTTCTCGCAAGTGCCTCCTGTGTATGTCAACGGAGTTTCTATATAGTATGGACTTAATGCTCTTATCATTTTATTTCTATATTATCATTGTTTAAACTTATCTTATCAATCAGGCCCAATAGCACCTCATCACTCACATATCCTTCCAATCCCAGAACACCCTCATCAAGTGCATCTGTAAAGAAGTGAGTAGTTGCAATACCCCTCTGAAATACACTAGTAGCAATAGCATACAATATGCTCTTCCTTGATGTGAACTGCCCCTTCTTATTTCTAGGAGCTATCTTCTTTTTAATACTCCAACCATTAAAGGCCATAAACGGAGGCTTCTTATCTGTGTACTTAAACTTGTTATTTGTTACCTTCCTCAGAGACTTTCCTCCTCCTGCTCCCTTTACACCTGCATCAACAAACTCCCAATACTCAGCCATAGTGAAGATAATACTATCTCCTTTGACATCAGCCTTCATAGTCTTGTCAAGCTCTCCTCCGCCCTTCTTGAGCCTCTTCAGATTTGCACTCGCAATACGAATGACATCATCTCCAAGCTTCTGTAATGACTTCTCTAACATTGGTCAGAGCATAACGAAATACCCTCCATTGGCATCTCAACATCGAAACTCAATGACCACCCATCCATCAGATTCATACCTTCAAATTCAATCTGAGACAAGCTAGGATTTGATGAAGCCGTTATGTTATTTTTGCCGTAGTCTCTATTTAGCTTTATCCAAATACTACTCAAAGCAGATAGGGTTGCGTTGTGATTATCAGCCTCATTGTCATTGCTCCAAAACTTGTCATTCACATCCTCATTGTTAATGTCTCTCTTGTCAACACACGTGAGTGTAACAGGAAACTTGATTGTTGAGGTTGAAGTGAACTCAGCCGATAGGATGCT
>Ga0208544_10001640_pt1 | contig 15218 bp, 10 predicted proteins | sample DEB08_DNA_9_FD_184526 | JGI IMG/M metagenome (GOLD analysis project Ga0208544, IMG submission 184526) | Aqueous microbial communities from the Delaware River and Bay under freshwater to marine salinity gradient to study organic matter... | ecosystem: Environmental > Aquatic > Marine > Coastal ... | reverse complement strand
GAGATCCCTCACGGTTCGACAAAATGCGAATGCATTTTGGGCGCCGAAGGCGGTCCGCAGGACTAAATAACAGGCTTCAGCCTGCTATTTATCAATCCCTCTCTCTCCGCCAAAAACAATCCCTCGCATCGCAGATGCGGGGGATTTTTTTTGCCGGCGATAGGAGAGTGAGATCCCTCACGGTTCGACAAAATGCGAATGCATTTTGGGCGCCGAAGGCGGTCCGCAGGACTTTTTAGCGCGCTTTAGCGAGCTAGTAATCACTAAATGCGAATGAATTTTGGGCGCCGAAGGCGGTCTAAAGGACTTTTTAGCGCGCTTTAGCGAGCTAACAATCACTAAATGCGAATGCATTTTGGGCGCCGAAGGCGGTCCGCAGGACTTTTTAGCGCGCTTTAGCGAGCTAGCAATCACTAAATGCGAATGCATTTTGGGCGCCGAAGGCGGTCCGCAGGACTAAATAGCAGGCTTCAGCCTGCTATTTATCAATCCCTCTCTCTCCACCAAAAGTATGCCTCTCTCCACCAAAAATATACTTCTCTGTCAGCCAAAAACATGCCACTCACCGTAGATTCAGGGAGGATATCTCCTGTAATACCGAACGGCCGATTCCGCTTAAAAAGATAATATGAATAGCAAATAATACAATCTATATTTGAATATATTTATCCAAGGGTCCGCCGGAAATCCCGTTTGCTTTCTTTTATTGTTGAGTTACAAGAGCCTTAATACCCTTTGATGTGAGCTTTCAATAGGTTTCGTCTTGACAATCTATCAGATGGCAATATTTGATATTTATTATTCTCAGTATTAATAATGTATTCATGATTTAATACTCTATTGGTTTTTGAATATTAAAAAATATAAATTTGTATGGTTCAATTGCGGTCTAGATCTAAGGATTTAAGCCTGAGCGTCCAAGATTTTAATTTAAGAAAAATAAAAAAATACCAAACATAGGTTAGACAAACTAATGAGGGTTTCTAAATGTATCATCTAAAAGGTTTCGGGCTAGTTCCCGTGGTGTGCCTTGTTCTTGCATCTTGCGGTGGAAGCGGAAGTGGAAGTGAAACGGCTGCATCAAACTTGGAGCCTGTTGTTACGGGTGATCAAACCATAGCAGTCCTCGAAGGGGTTCAGCTTACTAATGCATATAGTGCCTCCGACCCTGAGGATGGAACAGTAACACTTTCATTGGCTGGTACTGATGCATCGGTTATGACGCTGTCTGCAGCGGGTGACCTTACCTTTAATACTGTGCCTGACTTCGAGGCTCCACTTGATTCGGATACTGACAACGTCTACAACGTAAGCGTTGTTGCCTCAGATTCTGTTAATGAAACCTCCTACGCAGTGGCCATAACCGTTGCTAATGCTACTGAAGGTAGAGTGGTCGATGGTCCGGTAAGCGGCGCTAAGGTGTTTATTGATGCCAATGGTGACGGCGTTCAAAATGATGACGAAGCGTTCGTTTCAACGGATGCCCAGGGTAATTATGCCCTGCCAGTTCCCCTAAGCTATCCAGCGTCGATTGTTTCTATCGGCGGAACGGATACTCAGACAGGCAAAGTACTGCCTGATTTGGCACTGGTGTCAGAAGTTGCCTCTGCTGTCGCTACCGTGGCGATTACGCCACTGACTACTGTGTTGGTAGGCATTGAGAGTGAAACAGATAAAACTGCATTTCTTGCCTCTCTTGGTATTACCGGGTCGGCTGATGAATTGTTGGCCGCAGACGGTTGGGCGTTAGCCGAATCTGGTGACGCAGGTGCGCTGGCAGCTCAGCGGGTTAGCCAGCAAATTGCCGGTGTTATGCAGGCAATTAGCAGCGTAACAGCGAGCAGTCAAACCGCAGGCACTTCTGTACTTGATGTAGCTAAGGCTGTGGCGTCTAAAATTGCAGCGGCATCTACCGATGCAAGCTTTAGCCTATCTTCGCAGGCTTCATTGCAGTCAATTGTTACAGAGTCAGTTACTGTTCTAGTGACTGACGGTGCTGCAAGTGCGGCTGTGATTGCTGCTGTAGCGAACAGTATTGCAGCAGTGAACGAGGTGATTGCGGATCCTGAGATCGATCCAACCTCTGCCTCTGCTGCTGATGTTGTTAAGGCCGTACAAGAGACCGTGCAAGCCTCGATCGTTGCCCTAGTCGAGGGCACTATTACCACTGAGGCTTTTGTTACTAATTCCAGTGTTGCAACGTTGTTTACAGCACTGCCTCCTAGAATCACATTGCTTGGTGCAGCTACGGTTGCGCTTGAGCAAGGCACTGCCTATACCGATGCGGGAGCAACCGCCTTAGATGTTGTTGACGGCGAAGTTGCTGTGACCACAGCAGGTACCGTGAACTCCTCTACAGCTGGAACTTACACGCTAACTTATACCGCCAGCGATAGCGGCGGCAATGCCGCTACTGCAGTCACCCGAACAGTGACGGTTGCTGATACTACAGCGCCTGTCATTTCCCTCGTGGGTTCTGCGGCCATTAGCCTCGTGAAAGACGCGACGTACACGGATGCGGGCGCTACGGCTATAGATACGGTAGACGGCACTGTGACTGTGACCACAACAGGCACTGTAGATACGGCTACCGTTGGTGTATATACGCTCACTTATTCTGTGAGCGACAGCAGCGCCAATGCTGCCACAGCCGTGACCCGAACAGTGACGGTCACCGCGGTTGCCGCACCTGATGTGGACACTACTGGACCAGTCATTGTTATTACCGGCGATGCTTCAGTAAGTGTGGCAAAAGATGCTACCTACCAAGACGCAGGTGCAACAGCCTCGGATGCGGTCGATGGGACTGTCGCAGTGACTGCAACCGGTTCTACCGCAGTTAACACCGCTACCATAGGTGATTATACGATCACCTACAGCGCCACTGATGCCGCAGGCAATACGAGTACTGCTACTCGTACAGTATCTGTAATTGCAGCTGCCTCGATTCAAGGGTATGCCTTGCCGAGATCGGTCACAGTCATTGAGACGGAGTAAGAAAATGAAATTATTAAAAAATCTATTATTGCTAGGGTCCATCGTCTCTCCCGTCGTTGTGGCCACTCCCTTTGAGAATGACCCGCAACAGTTTTATGTTGAGGGCCAGCAGTTAAATCAAACTATAGAAGACCTTAACTTTCTGCTGTGTATTGCTTCAGCTGCGCGAGCAGACGCCTTTGTAAACAAGGGTGCCTACTCGGCAACTTTGTATGAAGATGACTGTGAGGGGGCTTCAGATGCGTCCTCTGACCAAGCTGCGGCAACGCCTACCAGTTCGGCATCGTCTACGACCGCAGCCTCGGCCAGCGGTGTTACTGCCTCAGGAAAAACAGGGCTTCCCGCCATCGTTAGGGTCACGCGTACTGACACAGCATCGCCTGTGCAAGCCGTAGCCTGGGTTCCTATCGAAACAGATGATGACGAGGGTGGCGATTATGACGAGGGTGGCGATTATGACGAGGGTGGCGACTTTGACGATGGTACCGATGGCTCCAAAGGCGATGATGGTGGCGATGGCTCCAAAGAAGATGAAGAGGGTAGTGGCGGCGCAACTATCTTTATGGCTATTAATCAAAATGCGGGGCCTTCGGCTACTGCACCCAACGGTGACTTTACTCTGCGCTTTGATGAGTACGTTGAAGGGTACGGCGTTTATGGCTCCGCCTATCTTGAAGCGTCTGCCAATTCATTAAAATACAGAGCTGATGCCGGTCAGGAAGAAATAAGTAGCATCAAGAAAGCCAACGGTGACACAGTTGGTATTTATAGCGCGCGAGGTTGTGCTAATTGTAGTGGTGAAAATTTCGAGGTTGCTGCGTACTATCAGTACTACATCAGTGTCGCGGATAAGGCTTTTTGTCAAAAACTTCTATCGGCTACCAGAGAAGATTTTAACTCAGAGACGAATCAATACGAATGGACTGATTTTACTGATGCCATTAATAGCCTAGATGACATTGATCTTCAAAAAGGGGAGACCTGCTACAGCACCGACATCACCAAGGCCCAGAGGAATGTGCATCGCTACGGTGTTTACACGGACGATGGTGAGAGGCTGCCGATTACTAATTCAGCATTCCCACTGTATGCCGATGTCGTGGATAGCAATGGTGAGACGCAGCGTGTCCACGCTTGGGCCGATTTCTGGGGTGTATGGTTAGAGCCTACGGGTCGCGCATTGATTGACGAATCGACGGAATTTACGCGTGAGACCTACGACGACACGACTACAACGTCGGGACCTGAAACCTACAATCTTACCTCTACCGATATTCGGATTGAGAAGCGAGATACCTCTTACATTGCGTTAAACGACCTTGATGGTTTGAGCGTGGTTATGTATGTAAGGGATGATTGGTGGTTAGCGGAGTTTACTAACCTGTTCGGTACTCTGGCGCACGACGAGTATGAGGGTGTGTTTGAGAAAGACGGTGCAGAGGATGGTTCCGGTCAGTTTACGTTCACCACGGGTGTTAGTTTCTCCAATGGATACGAAACCACAGTTCTCGACACACCGATTACCTTTACTCTGGCCGAGTGGCAAACCACGATGGCTAAAGAAGAAGGCGCTGAGACTGACGATTGGTACTACAAATATGTCAGACAGATGGGGGTTTGGTCTCATGATACTCGCCAGTGGTATGACATCTCTGCCGAAGCCTTAGCAGCACCAACATCAGCAACCGCTGCTGCAGGCGTCCGCACCGAGACAACAACCATAGTGTCGGCCAGCGATATCACTGAAACTCTTTACTGTATCCGTGACTGTATTGATGGCGCAGCTGTCCAGCAAACCTTCACCGAATCTGTCGCTGACGGCGCATCTACCGTGTCCAGCCCCTTCGCTGATGTTGGTTCCCATCTCAAGGAAGACGTGACTGTCACTCAGGTATTCAATCAGCAGTTCCAAAGCATGGCTGAGGCCACTGACCAATTTTGGCTCACTGACAACGCAATCCAGGCAACTGGTTTTAAATTGGGTGAAAATGGCGCTGCGGTTACCGACTTTATTAATGGTGAGGCGGACGCTAAGTCGTTTATGCGACTTGAGTATGGAGGTATGCAACAGACTACGGACTCAAACACCGGAGATGTTGTAAATGTCGCGTTATATGGCCAAAACGGGGCGTTTAGTGTTAACAACCTCAATAAGCTCATGGCTGCTGATGTTACAGATCCCGGCCTGGTACCTGTTTTTAACCTAGATATTAAGTCGATTCCAGCGGCGGGTGTGTCGGGTTCGATGGACATCACTGTTGCTGTCAATTCGAATGGCAACCTCGGGTGGTTTGAAGGTGATACTTCTATTGCGGCTAAAACGACCGTTGACTATGCGTCGGATGGTGAGGAGTTTGTTATTACCATTCCCAGTGGTGCTACCGTCGGCTTATCTTATATGAGCCCCGATGGTGTCGAAATTGAGGCGGACTATGTCACCACTAGCGAGCAGGTATTTGGTTATGCCGGTGGCGATCAAGATCTTGGTTCGGTCGCAGGGCAGTCGGGTATTAGTTGGAATGTATTCCAGCTATTTAGTGGCCACAATGGGCTCGCTAACTTTACTAGCGCCGGTATTGCATCCTTCTTTAATACTAACATGGACTCTAACCCGTACAGCCGGTATGCAGCGATTGTGAAAATTGACAGCTCTCTGGCACTGGAAGGCCCAGCCCCTGATGGAGATGTATCAGCTAACATCATAGGTTTTTTCTTTTACGTTGCAGCGGATGATTACTTAGCGTCAACGCAAGTCTATGAGCAAGGTCAGCATTTCCAAGGAATGTTGGCATCGGAAGCTTATGCCTACACAGTTCAGTCGGGTAAGGTCTTGGATGCCAATGGCGTAGAGCTAACCAAAGGGTCTGTTGCTTCGAGTGCGTTTGCCGAGATGGATGATCCTAATCAATTGTTACAAAACGTAAGTTATGTCTCAAATGAAGGCTGGAAGTCCAGTCTTGCCTGGGGTATCCGTACCGGTCAGCTTGTTGGTGAGTCGGATCTGGCGAAGTTGGAGTGTCGAAAGACCGGCTTAGCCGAAGAATACGAATGGCATCCTGTACTTGGACGCGATGCCTCTGAGTTGCGTCTGTGTGAATCTCGTCTTTGGGATGGTGGCATTGCCACAACCTATACGATTTCGCTGGAAGCGACACCTAGCTATACTATTGCCTCGGCAACGACAGGAGAGCAGGTCGTAATCTCTGAGCCAAAGACGCTTTACTACACTGTTCCTGAAACATTGAACAGCGATGGTACTGCAGTCTATGGAAAGGATGCCGGTAAGCGTTTGCGCCTTGAGTTTAGAGGTCACGGTGATCTAGGTGGTATCCCAGGGTTTGTCTTTGATACGGCGACGGGTGAGGACTTAGGTGAGTTTGTTACTGAGTGGAAAGAGAGCTACCGTTACCTGAGTCGCTTCATGCTTCCTGATGGTGCACCTCTGGAAGATGGCCTCGACAGCACTGTATCCTACAAGGTCAAAGCGCTTGATGGCGAAGAGTGGCTAACCCCCGCGGATGGTTCGGTTGACGGAGTGGCTGATGTTAGTGGTAAATATGCAGACCTCTACACCATGGGTGTTGCAGATTTATTGCCATCATCAGTTGACGAGGTGGTTCTCTCTATCCCGGACAGCCCAGACTATATAGGTGCTATACCTGCAGCATCGGAGCTGATAAATGATGGTAACGCATCGGTAGTTCATGGTGAGGTGGTATTTACACCTTAAGCTGATAAGCCTAGATGTCGTTATAAGAGACATAAAAAAACCTCCGAAAGGAGGTTTTTTTATGTCCGGGTATTTAGAAAGAATAACTTATCCCGGCAGAGATTTTGCCATAGGGCTGCGCAAAAAACTTACTGGTCTTGCGGTTGTAGGCCAGCGGGTCAATGCCAAGAAGATTATGTTGCGATATCTGACCTTTAGCATACACCATCAATCCGTTGTTAGGCTTGAACCAAAGCGCTAGATCTAAGGCTGTATTATGGTTGTAGTTAACTTCATTCACTGCATATTCATAGTTTACTCTGTCGATACGGTAATACTTCAGAGCCATACTCGCAGATATCCTATCGATTAAATCTACTTTAGAACCGAATTCAACAATCAATGCCCGTTCAGTCCAGGGCGATTGTTGGGGTAATTGCGATGATAGGCTATTGATCGTATCGCCGAGAGCAACACCTCTAAAAGAGGCATTGAGTAGGAAAGGGTCGCTTATCTCCAGTAGCTTCGAACTGTAGTTGAGATCAACCCGTGAGCTTTGGAAGTCGATTTTTTGGTAAAAGGGGAGATCGTTCAAAAAATGCCCTCTCACCTCTAAACCAATGCGATAAACCTGAGCTTTTCCATCCACGGTCATTGCCGGGTAGTAGATACGTTCACCGGTATTAATACGGTGAGCACCATCGAGTAAACGAATATCTGCACTGTCACAGCTGCCGCCAAGTATTAGACCCCCATGGGCATAGCAATCGATTTCAAGCTTCTCTTGCTTTACCGTTGAGGCAGACAGATTTAGCGCGATGGGAAATTTTAGGTAGTGACGAAAGTGGCCCAGTTGATAGCGTGCGCTAATCTGATGTTCATTACCTTTGGTCTCTAGAGAAAAGGGTTCCGCAGTTCTTGATACCTGAGCTGAAGAGTCGGTGTATTCATAGCCGACACGCAGTTTCTCATTCACTGGCACGAGCACACTTAACTGCGTCGAAGAGGATTGCTCTGGTCTAGAGCTGCTCTCAACCTTCGAGGCAAAATCCAACAAATCGAGGGAAGTATCAAAATAGCTGTACTCTGCAGCCAGCACAATGTCATCGGTGTTTTCAAGTAACTGGATATTTAGGAAGTCCAGGTCAGCGTTAACCGTTGGGCTGACAAGTGCTAGCCCAAGACATAATCGTGCATTTTTATTCGGTTTCAATAGGTTAGCCCCTCAAGGTTTGAATAATTATTAGTCACACAGGTAAGCGTCTATCTGAACAGTGACCTACTCGGATTAGGATAACATTATGATGGTGGAACTGTTAGAGCAGAGTATTGGAATAGCGGGTTTTGCTGTCGACAGTAGGCCTGTTGATACAGCTATGAATCGAGATGTGACGAGGAATAGGTGTGGTAGTGATCTAATAGAGTGATCTATCAGAGCTGTCTAAAAAGCCCAGGAGATATACCGAGATATAACTCCTGAGCTTTTAATTACAAATAGCTCGCCAGCTTAGGATGCTGAGCTTTTAGGGCAATTTTTTCCTACCGCAAGAATGTGGCGTGCTTTTAAAAGTTCTCTCTTGCTCAGTGAACCATCAGCATTTTTATCGGCTGCTTTGAACTTGCTATCTCTGATGGTGCATTTAGCTGATTTGAATTCTTCAGTGGTAACTACACCATCTGAATCAACGTCAAATCTTTCCATTAATGGATGCTTAGCGAAAGCGCTTGTTGATAAAAATGTTAATAATAAAGCAATGCTTAATCTGGTCATTTTTGTAGCTCCTTAAATAATAAATTGTAATGGTAGAATACAGCCGAACATTGATGTAGGTCATCAAACCCCTCAAAGCTGCGGCCGACAGTATAGGGAATGTTGGATTGTAAATCAGGCGCTGGTAGACGTAAGTAGGTTAATTTGCGATTAATTCATATTCGCATAATCAATAGTCATTATTCTTAATTATATATTGGTCCATACCCGTCTGTCGCAACGTACAACCCGCTGAATCTTAAGGAAGGCTACCTATTATGACCAGTTTGAAGAAGGCGTTATTGCCCTATGGAACCACCTCAAGTTCGCCCTCTATTGTGCTTCCGGATACTGCGCTATTTTTGTCAGAGCGTGGGTCGTTAACCAAGAATTACTTTGAGAATGCGGTTGAATTGTTAAACCGTGAATACGATGCCATAAGAAGGTTGGCAGAATTAAATGAGCTGGCCTACAGCGCGTCGTATAACTTTGTTCCCCGTGTAGGACAGTACTACCATCTCTACCGAAAAACTGACGGCACCTACCTCCTGAGCATGATTGAAAACTGGACTGCCCATGAGTTTGTTGTTTCTTTAGAGTACACCGCAGACAGTGTGTGGAAAGATATAAGCCTCCTGTAGATGCTAGGTATCCTCCAGAGGAGGATTTATTAGTGCGCTCTCCGCGCAATAATTCCTCGGACCACAGCCAGTGCTATTGAGAAAAGACTAATACTCCCAGCTACGTTAAACAGCATAAATTTTGTCGGGGTAAGTAGAGACTTCACTCCGAGCAAGTCCTCAGAGCCTGACAGGGCAACCAGCTGAATAATGTTCTCAATAATATCTACTGGGATCACCACAAGGGCTGGCAACGCCAACCATTTTCCGTAAGTCTTAAAGTTTCTAAGGGCAAGTCCCGCGAATAGTCCGCCATAAGCCAATGGGAACGCCATATCCAACCAAAGTGTGATTCTAAAGTGAGCAAGTTTCTGGGCCTCAGACATGGAGCCAAGTAGTGCCTGAGCATCGGCGACAGAACCCATATTATCTAGAATAACGCCACCGGTAGAGGGTATAAATGTACTGAAGCCAGCGACCAAGCCAAGGGTGGTTAGCAATAGAAAAATCAGTGTCGATGTTTTGCTTATCCATCTGCGCAATGACGTCATAGTTTCCATAATACGGCTCTCTCAGTTAGTCAGTATAAAATTAACTTGCCCGCAATGGAGGACGCTCTTTCTGTCGGTGTTGCCACTGTTCATCTAAATAGACAGGCACTGTTGCCGTCTGGGTAATTGCGCTACCTTTAATTAAGTCGGCGCCACGTTCGGCTAGCATCATAGTCGGGGCATTTAGATTGCCGTTGGGGATAGTCGGGAATACTGAGGCATCGATAACCCTGAGATGTTTAAGGCCATGAACCCTAAGGTCTGCATCAACGACCGCCATAGAATCCACGCCAATTTTACAGGTGCCTGCCGGATGATAGGCGCTGTCCACAGACTCTCTGACAAAGGCATCGATTTCCTCGTCACTCTGCACCTCAATCGTTGGCTGAATAACCTGTCCACGAAAGGCATCCATGGCGGGTTGATCCATAATTTCTCGGGTTAAATGCACGCAGTCTCTAAAGCCCTGGCGGTCTTCTTCCGTCTCCAAATAGTTAAACAGAATTTCTGGATGCTGCTTAACATCCCCCGAGACAGCCCTAACATGGCCTCGGCTGGTGGGTTTATTGTGTCCCACATGCACTTGAAAACCATGACCCTTAAAGGCAACAGAACCATCGTAGGTAATTGCACCCGGTAAAAAGTGATACTGAATGTCGGGCCATTTAACCCCTGCTCGAGAGCGAATAAACGCACAGGATTCGAAATGATTGGTGCGGCCAAGGCCGGTTTTGAACAGTAGCCACTGGGCGCCAATTAATGCCTTTTTGTAGAGGCTCAATTCACTATTGAGGGTGATGGGCTGCTTGCAATGATACTGGAAATTGAATTCTAGATGATCCTGAAGATTCTCCCCCACACCAGATAACTCATGCAGTAATTCTATGCCAGCGGCTTTGAGCGTGCTCTTGGGGCCCACACCCGACACCTGCAGCAGCTGGGGTGAACCAATAGCACCGGCGCACAGGATAACTTCTCGCTGGGCGCTGAATACCTTAGTCTGGCCGCCTATTTCGCATTCAATGCCGGTAGCAGTTTTGTCAGAAAATTGAATTCGCTTAACCAACGCTCTCTTTAAAATTGTCAGATTAGCCCGCTTTTTAGCGCCCTTTAAATAGGCATGGCTGGTCGACGCGCGAATGCCACGATCAACATTCATAAACTTTTGACCGAAGCCTTCCTGCCTAAAACCATTGTAATCCTTTGTTTCCTCATAACCTGCCTCGACACCGGCATCGATAAAGGCTCGATACAGTGGATTGCGCATATTATTACCAGCACTGATTCCCACAGGCCCTTCATTGCCAGTGTATTCAGTATTCAGGTACTGATGATTCTCAAACTTTTTAAAATAGGGCAGGCAGTTTTGGTAGTTCCAGCCAGCTGCACCATTAGACTCCCATTCGTCGTAATCATGGGCATTGCCGCGCACATAGACCATGCCGTTAATGGAGGAGGTGCCACCCATAACCTTGCCCCGAGGACAGTTCATGCGCCGATTATTTAAGTAGGGCTCGGGCGCCGTCTCGAAGCCCCAGTTGTATTTCTTGCTGTTCATGGGAATACCCAATGCAGAAGGCATACGAATAAATACACTGGAATCGCCACCGCCATACTCAACCAGCAGTACAGTGCAGTCTGCATCTTCGCTTAGACGTGCGGCGACAATGGCTCCCGCAGAGCCTGCACCTACAACAATATAATCGTAACTCTTAGCTTTTTGCATTATGTCCATGATCCTAAAACGCAACTCTGCGATTGATGGTCTTCTATGATGAATAAAATTCTTTTCTACGCCTAAATAGCAGCCCGTAAACAGCCGCATACAGACCAATAACCACCAGCCCCACCCACTCAATTTTAAACGGCGTAAACTGGTATAACAGCACTAGAGTGCCAATTAACAGGCAATTGCCAATGATGTATTTGCTGTGCCCAAGCCTATGAATATCGAAGCCGAGATTATCTGTATAAAGCCGAATAAGTGAATCCAGGGAATTGATCACAAAAATAACGCCTAGGGTCACCATGGCGCCGCGCAGTATGCCTGATACCTCAATCTGATTGACAAAATAATAGTACAGGGTTGAAAACCATAGCCCGATGGCGATCGATGGAATCACCAGCAATGCCAATAGCAGCTGCCAGGTTTTTAGGCCACCGACAAACCTGGCCACAAACTGACCGATCATAATACTCCAGGCAAACCACCAGAAGAGGTACCAACCATGGTAGTCACTGATGGGGCTGATAAACCGATGCATATTTTCAAAATAACCCGATAGGTTAGACGCAGAGGCTAAATAGTCTTGAGTAGAAGCACCAGAGACGCCTAGCATCACTAGGGTTAATAGCAGAAATAGGCCGCTGGATGCGAGACTTAAAATTTTGACGTAGCGGATATGGGTGCTGGAAAACACCGATAGGCCAATAATTAGAGCTACTAAGCTGTATTTCTCAAGGTCACTAATGCCATCGATATAGCTGGGCACATAGCTTAAAAACAAAAAGGCGGTAAAGGCACAGGTCGCGATAATAATCAGATTGTTAATCCAGCGAATAGGTTTCAGCTGAAAAAGACCGACCTTTGGTTCGACTACACAAAAATAGAAAGTAGTTAAAAAATAGAATGCCCAGACCAGAAACCCCCAAAAGCCAAATTCAATCGCTAAGGGGTTGGTAAAGCTGTATTGCTCTTCGCTGGCATAGACGGGGAATTCGACCAGCGGAAACATGATCAGGCCAACATCTAAACCTGAGGTAAATAGAATGGCTGAAAAGGCCAGAAGAGGCAGGGGCGTTGGCCCAGTGCATTCAAGATTGCGCCATCGTATACAAATAAATACGGATGTCGCCAGGGTGACCGCAATAGCGACCGAGAGTATTTCGTACATCGCGCCTAACCCGCGCTTACTGCTGCGGGCTAGCGTGAACTGAGCGCAGTAGTCGACCCATGGGGGTCTTACCTAGGTGGCTACTAAAGTCGTTGTTTTCCCAGGCGGTATGGCCACCGATCATAACCAGATTAACCACACCGTCTGAGCGATTTACCAGCTGCTCAGTTTGAAATTCTTCACGGTGGATGCGTTTTACATGCTGCTCGCCGTCATAGGCCGCGAGCTTTTTAGGATCGACAAGAATTAGGTCGGCAATATCTCCTTCGTAAATACTGCCGCCATCGACACCAAACACCTCTGCGGCATCTTTGGTCAGTCGCTTAACCATATAGCTGACATCGGCGTCGCCACCTGTGGCCGCCAGTTTCAGGCTGCGCAGGTTTACATCATAGAATGCCATGTTGGTTAAATGCGCACCGCTGTCGTTAAAGCCCGGCAGCAATAATGGGTCCATTAGTAGTTCGCGCACGGTTTCCATACTGCGGTTGGCAGTAACGGTGCTCCAGCTGAGATCAGTGTCGAATGACCGGAGCATTTGCAGCATAAAGTCCGCTTCGTCTGCCACCATTAAGAAATCGGTTTGTACTAAATTGCGTTCTTCGTCGCTAACGCCTTCACTGAGTATGGCGCTTTTAATGGCCAATACCCGGTCAAGGGCTTCCTGAAAGCTCATGCCTTGCCAGTTAGTCTGCGGGCACAGATCTACGGTCATATCTGCGAGGTTGCGATTGAAGGCAAAGTCCTCAAGATTGAATTTACGCTTGAGCCTTGCGATTCCCCAGCCCTGTTTACCTTTCATCCACATAGCTCTAAAGGATTTTATGTAATCGGCATCGGTAAGAATTTTAAGACGTCCGGCACGGTCTTCAAGGTCGGTTTCATTGAGTCGACGCAGTTCGGGTATCTCTTCTGCAATCGGGGTGATGGCACCGTCTGACCAAATTTTAAACGGTGCTCCCAGTGCCTGCATATGAAAGTCACCCTTAATTAGGGAGGAGTTTAAAAGCCTGGCTAAGGTTTTTCCAAGGCGGGCCAGTTTCCAGTTATTGGCGACATCAAGGGCCGCTACCACAGTCGTCTTTAATGGCTTGCCGTGTAATCGCCCGCTGGTGAGCAGAAAGGTTTTTAAGGTATCTATGACGCTGTCTTTTGGCGGCGTTGCCTGCCAGGTAGCACCCTGTTCACGCACGACCTGGGCCAATGCTTTTAGCTCGGGATATTTGGCGAACTGTGTGGGGATGGTCTTTTCGCAATGAGGTTGGGCTGCTAAGTAGTGAAAGGGCAGGGCATCGGTAGAAAATCCCACATAGCCTTCTTTTAGAGAATCCCGCAATGTGCTTTGCATTTCGTTTAGCTCGGCAGCGGTAGGATCCCGGGTAATACTGTTCTCGAAACCCATGGTCTCGATGCGCAGCATGGAATGGGGAAACAGTACCGCTACATTAGGCCCCAGATTAAGCTGATCCAAATGATTCAGATAGTCTTTGGGATTGTCCCAGGTGACATTGTCGGCGCAGTTGGTTAATACCGACTTGGGCATGTTCTCGACGCGAGCATAGCAGGCAACAATGGGATCAAAGGTGCCATCGCGCTGATTGCCGAAGGCGAGTCCGAGGCTGCAATTGGCAATAACCACCGAGGTGGTGCCATGACGGGTCGATTCTGGCAGGCCAGGAGCAACTTCAAGCTCCAAGTCGTAATGGGTATGGATATCGAAAAGCCCTGGCATCAGCCATTGCCCCTTTGCATCGATAATGTTGCTTACCTGTGTTTCATCTACTGGTTTTCCCCGGGAGACAATACGGCCGCCGGCAATAGCGACGTTTTCAATAATCGGTGTTTCACCGTTGTTAAATACTTTGGCGTTTTTGATCAGGGTGTCAATTTTTGCAACTGGCGCGTTCATTATTATTATTTTCCTGTCTTATTGTGATAGCTTTTGAATCAGGTTATGAAACAGAGTGTTGCCTATGCAGATGTTGACGTCAAGTTCAGATCTAGGCCACTATAGGAAATAAAAAGAACAATAAAATAAGAATAATTTCACTGTCAATATCAGGGGGTTCAGATGACTAAAGGAACACAGCCAAGTGCCGAGCAATGGCGGGCGCGCGGTGGTTTTAAAACGCTGCTAGGCCATTCGATTTTTGTAATAGACGAGGGCGCGGCCGAGCTACCCACCATCTTGTTAATTCATGGTTTTCCTACCTCGAGCTGGGATTGGCAGCCTATCTGGGATGAGCTGGCTAAACATTACCGTTTGGTTGCCCTGGATATGCTCGGCTTTGGTTTCTCGGATAAGCCCAACAATAGAGGCTATAGCATTCATGGGCAGGCGGATATTGTAGAGGCGGCCATCGAGACCATGGGTCTAAAGGACTTTCATGTCTTAGCCCATGATTATGGTGACACCGTGGCTCAAGAGCTGCTGGCCCGTCAGATGGACGGCACTGGCGTAGGTCACTGGCTTTCTTGTTGTTTCCTCAACGGCGGCTTGTTTCCTGAAACCCATCAGGCTCTGTTAACTCAGCGTCTCTTGTTGAGTCCTTTTGGCTGGTTAGTTAATAGCCTGACGAGCTACCGATTATTTCGCCGTAACTTCAGTTCTGTATTCGGTGAGGAGACCAAGCCCACCGAGCAGGAGTTGCAAACCTTTTGGCAACTGATTAACACCAATAATGGCAAGCATATTTT
>Ga0208544_10001639_pt1 | contig 15222 bp, 35 predicted proteins | sample DEB08_DNA_9_FD_184526 | JGI IMG/M metagenome (GOLD analysis project Ga0208544, IMG submission 184526) | Aqueous microbial communities from the Delaware River and Bay under freshwater to marine salinity gradient to study organic matter... | ecosystem: Environmental > Aquatic > Marine > Coastal ... | reverse complement strand
CCCCCAAAACCCCAAAACCCCATGAGTGGAGGGTGGAATTGTCAAAAGTAAGTTCAGAATAAGTTGGTTAAGATGAAGAAAAGAGGGATAAAAAATTAACGAGATTACGTTGTTTAACACTCCAATTTTGAAGTTCGGGCTGATTTAAAAGGGCCTTGCTTGTCAGAATTTATAAATCAAAATCATAACAACAAACTTTATTTTCTTATGATATAACGACAATCTTTCGTTTCTCCGAAGTCTGCAAAGACAACGAGAGCACCCGGAAGGATTAGGGTAGCCGCCGCGCTTCTACTCGGAGTAGTGCTGTTACTAACGACAACGCATGCGACATAGTCATCGGCATCGTGCCCTGACGTCGGCTTTATGCCTCGCATGTTCACCAGGCGAGGAGCCAAAGACCAACCGCCTCAAGAAATTGAGGACGAGCAGTACGGTGAGCTGCTCGACTACCATACTTTCAACCACTTTCACACCTTTTAGCTTGACAGAGATGTCGGCGAGGACAACGAAGGTGTGGAGATGTTCTTCCCTGCAAGGCTGCTCACGCCTGCATCAAGCGAAGGCTTCGCGTTCAGGCTGCGCGCAGAGTACAACTCAGCCGATTCGACACACTCTGAGATGGGCTTGAAGGTCTCACTTTTGCAAGAAAACAAGTCCAGCAGCATTGAGGATTAGAATGACCGGTACACCGTCATCGCCGACGCTTCTTCGCTTGGAGAGGTCGGAGGAGAGGGTACTGTCAGCCTCGATGTGCCCAAGCTCAGCCACGAACATACCTACAAGTTAGTGTACAACTTCTACCAGAAGGAGTCCTTCCGGAAAGGCAACTCGCTATCCGTTGAAGAAGACACGACTACATCCGGTGACGCACTCGTCTAATGCAACCTGTCTTTCTTCACCCAAGAACTCGTGCTCGTTGACAGGAAGGTGCTTGCCAAGCGCGTCCGCAAGTACAACCAAAGCGACCGCTCTGAAGAGAAGAACCTCAAGAAAGAGTTCTACTGTGACTTTGGGGCGCTTGATGCCAGTGGCATGCTGGAAGGTGACGTTGAGGGTGGACTCGAGTGTATGGGCCAAACTTACACTTTCGAAGGACAGAGCAACGGCAAAGATTTGCATAAGATCGCCGAGTTCCCATTCAAAGTTGCTGGCGTTGGCAATCGACCAATCACCTAATACTTCCAAGCCGACGTGGGCTCTGAGTTCGCATTCGGCGCTGGACTGAAGGTCTTGTTGCGCCGGACTGAAGGTAGCAAGCTGAGCAACTCTTAAGACTTGCATGCATTCGCGTGCCTGCTCGATAAATCCTGCCAGCTCGCGACCAAAAGTCATAAAAACCATCACATGCTCAACGTTGTTCTCACCTCAGGAGATTACATCCTTGAGATCTACGACTACCAGAAGGACGACTTCAGGCAGTGGCTCGCTGACGACCTTGACTTGACCGAGACACCCTTCGAGTTGAGCGTGTCTGCAGTGCCCATTCTCCAAAACGATGTCAGGTAAGTTTATCACCTCCTCCGCTCCCTATATTCTATCTGTCTGTTATTTTTCATAATCACCATCTTTGTTTTTTCTTGAATAGATCCACATGCCCCTACATGTACCTCTCGAATTCGTTTATTCAAGACAAGTACGTGAACAAGCAAGATGGACAGCGCTTCGTCTTCTCTGACAAGATCATCATGAACCTCTCAAAGCAAGAGCAACGAGTAAGTAAAATCATATCTTGTGAGTCCGTTAAATTAACATGAATTTCTTTGCTAACAGATTGAGTTGACCCCTGAGCGCGACAGCTTCCTCAAGGTCACCATGCAAGAGTCGTTCGGTGTCAACGCGAGCATTCAGATCTGTAAACATGGAAGCAGCAAAAGCAAAGACTATGACGACGACCTAGTGTGCTTCGACGGCCAAAAATCTTCATAGGTTGGCACGGTTGAAATTCTGCACACCTCACTGCAGAAGCACGAGTAAATCGTCGTAAAGATCGACTTCTCTCACTCCATCGTCGCCATGCACTCCTTCAAGACGTGCCCGCACATCAACTTAGAGCTCAGCATGATCTCGCATGAGGACTTTGCGGAGCTTGACAACCAACCTGAAGAGAGCAAGGGGATGAACAGGGAAATGTCCGAGAAAAACCTGGGGCTCATGTTTGGTGTCCTGTAAGGTGGCATCACCGAACTTCACCTGACCGACCCCGACAATTCCAGGTTCAATCTGGAGAGTCATGTCGACCAAGCCTTCGAAGTTTTGTCGACTCAGAAAATCAAAGTTGCCATCAAGATGGGAATCTTCATCGAAATCTTCTCTAGCCCGTTCTAGGACGAAGTGCTCGAACTTTTCATCAAGAGCGACGACAATGATGAGCTTGACAAGAATCGTCAAGACCAGAAGTTCTCTCTGACTGAGTACAAGACTTCAAAAGTGATCTGGGCAGAGCTCGAAGCCGGTGAGTACACCGTTGACATCGTGGCTCTCCGCCAGGTCAAGCACGACAAAGTAGGCACCGGCAAAACGGAGCTCGTGAGCTTCCAGCTCTACCTCATCTACGACATGATCAAGACGTCGAGAGAAGTGTTCCTTCCGGACACTCTCAACTACCACGGCTTGCTTGGTTATGAAGGGGAGACCAAAGATTTTGGTGAAGTGATCCTGTTCTACGACGACTTGAGTCTCTACCACCCGGTACACAGGAGCATGTTCCGTGTTCAAAGTGAGATCGCGTCCTTCAGCATGCAAGTGTAAGAGAATAAGAAGAGCGTCAAACCCTACTTGTACTCGATGGACAGCGATGGCAAGTGGACACGTGTCGGCGAAGTTTTCGAAGACGTGTCAAAGTCGAGCACCTTGCACGGAGTCCACCTGGACAGACTTCAGAAAGACACCGAATACCGCATTGAGCTTCACCGTGATAGCCAGGTCGGTCACACCGACTCAGTCGAGCTTGGTGACGACCACGGCTCCTCATTCAGCGTGAAGATTGTGTTCTCCGAGTATGACGAGAAAAGCAGGATCGCCAGCCTGAAAAGCGCCTACAAGGAGAAGCTACCCGTAAGCTTTGAGTAGATCGCTATGACAAGAAAGACCGTGCCCAGCATTAAGACCCAGTCGTTCTTGATGGGAAGTCGAGAAATGCTTGGACTCTTCGACCAAGAGGTTACTTCAAAGAGTGCCTTTGAGCCGAAAGCCTGCGACCTGTGGGCATCGCACAAGACTTCTGACCTCATCGTCACCTCCGTCCCCTTCACTGTCAAGAACTTCAGCGAAGCAATCTATGTTGGCCTGTACGATTACACCGACGGCTCCAGCTTGGTGAGTGTCGCCATCTTCGACTCAGAGACTGAGCAAGAAGTTGTCGTTTCTCGTCAAGGAAAATACTTTTAATCGATCGAGATGACCACGCTGACAAAGGGTGACTACTTCTTGGTCGTGAGAAATGACCGCGCCGATAGCAGTCTGACTGACGTCGCGCTCTTCCCTCTCAGATTCCAGATCGATGTTGTGCGCTACAGCATTGAAAAGGAAGATTTCTGGTCGAATGAGATCATGGAAGCGATCTAGTTCTGTCCTCTGCCGACAGTACCCACTAGTGGCATCACTAAAGTCGGCTACCTGCACTCTCTCAACGGAGGCTCGATCGATACCAATTTCAAAGTTTCGAACAGACAACTTGACTTTGGTTCGATCATTCCCCTCAAGCTGACTGAGAAGTCTTTGGTCACATTCTATGTTGAGTCCGACGACACCCCGATTGCTGTCCAAATTTCAGAAAATGGTGGCATGAGGAAGACAGTGACTCAGTCAAACGACCAAGACTCCGACAGCAGCAACTTCTTGAAACAAGCTGGCTATGTCGACAAGAAAGTGGTCCAAGTCAGAGAGTTCCTTGCTCCTGGCAACTATTGGATCCAGATTTCTTCGATCAACTTCCACGACACCAACGTCTCTTATGACGAGAAAGCTGATTTCTGTAAAGCTTACAGTATTGGCCTCTCTGTCAGCCCTCTTAAGTCGGCTTCTCAACGCTGGTAACAAGACGTTAACGATGTGTCCTGTGAAGATCCTTAACTTATGCCTCAGCATCTCATAGTCGGCACGCTGACCCAAGGCATCTACCGCACGGATTCCATAAAACTTGACCGTTCTATCTCATACTTTGACACTTCGAATTCACATCAAGAAGGGCCTTTCTTGGTCTGGTTCCAGATGGAGTACGATGTGAGATCTGAAGGAGTACTCGGTGTCGTCCTGTTCAAATACGACCCGACGGCCAACATCTTCACCGAGCTTGGCCTCTACGAAGCACAAGATGGTCAATCAATGATCCTCAAAGTTGTCGAAGTTGGCACGTACGCCATAAGTGTGCAAAGCATTGCTTCGACTCCTGCGAAGTACCTCCAGCTTGGTCTGTCTCAAGCGGAGCAAAGAGAAGACAATTATTTTGTTGACAAGTGTTTCGAAGCTTAGTACACCTACTTTATCAACACTTTCAACAGTAACGACGAATCCGGCCATGCTGGTGGAAATAACCTAATGGAGCACGTCATGAACTCCATGTTCGGCTAAATGCCAAGCTTGCAACATATGGTCAGCGACGTGCTGACTTTGGAAGCAAACGACGACCTTAAAAACTTAAACTCGTTCCAGGCCTGCGAGCACTAGGTTCTACCTAAGGAGTTCCCTGAAAGTGTCTCTGGCTTTGACAAGCAGTACACCTTGAAAGTTCAAGACGCTGCGTTCGACATCGTCGACCTCGTCATTGACGAGCCTTCACTCGTCCGTGTCTTTATTGACATCCAGAGTCCAGGCAACGAAGTGGAGGCTTTCCTTGTCGACCATTCAAAGCACCCATCAAACGAGAAACGCAAGGCAGAAGATGCCTCGCTACTCTAAAGGTTTAACCCTGACTTCAATTAGGACGAAGACGAGAGCCCATTCGCATGGACTGACTCAGTCGATCACTCCTTCACAACTGTTGTCTAGCCGACCGAACAAGCTTACCACCTGAAGATTGTTTATTCGAAACTGGACACCAGTGACGCCTGCCCCTTGTTCACACTTCGAGTCGCCGTGAAACCTCTCGACGACCTAGAGTTTGAGAACTTGGAATGCTCAGAGGCCTCCCTGCCCCCCACCGAATACAACATCAACACCCCCGACTTCAAGACATCCTCGAAATACGCGTTCACGCAGGAGTTCTTGGAGTGGGAGTCGAATGGAGAGATGTTTAACTATGACATCATCGTTCAATTCCCTCATCCCGAATACTACTTGGATGTTGAGCTCAAGAGCGATTTCTTGACAACAGACATCGACCTCAGCCTTCTTACCCAGCATAGGAAGTCCGACATCTATCACTTGGTCGCAGTTTCCGAGCTTGCAGACTACAACAGCTTGCAAGATGCTCAGGTCTTAGCAACGGAGGACATGGGCTCACAGCCTCTAATTCGTCGTCTTAGGTTCTTTGACGACGACGCAACTCTGAAGCACTTGTCGACCGCCACCAACATTATGATTAGACTTACTGTCAAGAAAGACTTGGTGTATGTAGTCGACGAGCTCATCGAGTAGGAAATCGTGGAGGAGTAGACTCCTTTGTGCTTCAACTTTGAGCTCTCGATATCAGCAAGAGACGAGTCTTTGGACAACCCCTAAACGTCTATCTACGATTCCGATGGCGTCAAAACCGAAAGGACTAACAAACTTATCCGCGTTAATTGGCAACCCAATCCTGCGGAAGGCAACTTCTCCACAAGCAAAGAGCTCATGGCGGTGATTGAGTTTGAGTTCTCGGTTGCTGGCACCTTGAGCGATATCCAAAATCTTGGTCCCAACGGCATCTACCTGACACCATCCGTGGGTGGGGGATTCGGAGCCAATTAAGTCAAAGGAAAAGTTAGTCCCTTCTCGATGAGGCTTCACCAGAATGACGACAGAACTCTGATTGTTTACTGGAAGCCGAACTTGCTGCTCAAGGGTACATGCTATGACCTCAAGTTTGATAAGAACTTCCCTATCAAGAACTTGATGCCCTAGAGCATGATCGAGTAGCTTGACGACCTTAAGCTATGCACAAGCGGATGCAACTGCGACCCTCTTGGAACCGCAAAATGCGTTGAAAGTGCAGGTGAAGCTGACGACGTTTGCCAGTGCCACCACCACTACACAGGTGTTGACTGTGGTCAATGCGAAGAAGGGTATACCAAAAATGAGCAAGGCTACTGTGTTCTTGAGTCAGTGTGTTAAGCTCAGGGCGGCGATGTCCACTGCAGCGGCCATGGCGAGTGCAACCAGAAGGGATCGCGAGCTGTTTGTGACTGCGACCCAGGCTTCGCTGACGACGGAAGATAACTTTGTGGCCGTTGTGCAGACCCGGCTATGCGGTACCCTCATGAGTGTGCGGAGACACGCTCTTGGATTCTCTCTTCGAATATTCAGTGTGACCTTTTGCCTTATGTCATGCCTCGCGTCCTCTACGAGACCAAGCGTGTCGAGGGCGAATCGCATGATGATGATACTATCTACTAGTAGGACAACGGGTAGGCTCAGTGGACAGGCAGGTTTGGACTCAGAAACGCAGAGTCTGACAAGTGGAAGTTCGAAGACCACTCTTCGGGCGGCCGTGACATCTACCGTGAGACCAGTGAGCATAAGTTCATCGTGCCCGCCACCTCCCAATACCGTATCTACCTTAACACCTTGAACTCAAACGCCAAGGTTCGCTACTCGATCTTCAATATCAGAGACGAGCTCATCGTCACCAGCGAGCACTTCAAGGGCCAGGTCACAGAGTTTGACCAGATCAAGCCCCTCGAATAAGGGAAACTTGCTAAGGACTCCCCCTACACTTTGAAGCTTGAGTTCGAATACGAAATTAAATAAGCTTCGACAAGTGGAATGACTGAAAACGAATGCCCCGTTCTCGAGGTACACTTCGTCGTCCAGCCTCTCCACTTTGCCCAGTCTGCTCTCAAGTGCGACAAAAGTGAACTTAATGCTGCTTCATCGCAGGACATTACGACTGATTTCAAACTGGGAGCGTCACAGGTAACGAGTCAGAAGATTGTTATGAACTCCGGCATGAAAGTCGGAAAAGGTGCCGCTATCAGTGAAGAAGACGCCTAGTTTGAGTATGTCATCGCGACTTTTGAAGCAACAGACTCAGACAACGCACTGACTATCATCGCCGGCTTCGAGTTTGAAAACATGTACGTGTTCCTCGATCTGTACGATCTGAGCAACAACCGCTTGATCAACACTGAGAAGTCTGGAATTTTGGACCACATTGAGACAGAGCAGCAGAAGATGATGCGTACGATGATGTCTCGTGGTTCTGACTTTAAAGAATCGGCTGTCGCTGAGTCTGGTCAACACGACATGATGTCTTATATTGAGATTCCGAGACTTTAAGCTGGCAAGTACTAGCTTAAGGCTGCCATCCCTAAGGGCAACTGGGTCTGGACACGCGAATACGAGACATGTCTTGCCTTCGAACTGACCATTGAACACTTCGTCAGAGCTACTCGCGACTTAAACGAATAGTGGCCTGACGATGACAAGCCTTACCAGATCATCAGCGTGTACCCGCCCAAAACGATGAATATCCCGGAGTCTAGTACAATGACTATCAGGCTCACCATGGATCGTGTCATCGACACTACCTAGTTGATCAAGGTCTTGCCCGAGTTCGGCACAATGTGCAGACTTTAGAGCATGGTTGAAGAGCACTCTTACATGATCGCAGATAATGTGTGGTACAGAGATGACGCGGCCTAATTCGATTTCAGCTTCGCCAAGTACGAGTACACTCTGAGCGGACTGAGATAGAAAGGAGGCGAAGATGCCAACTGTTACAAGCTGTGGTGCGAAAAGAATGATTATTTGGAGCCCATTACTGAAACTTACAAGTACTGCTTCAGAGATGACTCTAAAAAGCACACGAATGACTCACCAAGTGACGAAGAGGAGTACCACGTCAACGAGAAGTGTAACCCCTTCTCCAAGGCAAAGCTCGACGGAAACAAATGTGTTTGCGCGTACCCCTACGTCGGCACCGACTGCGAGGGCTGCGCTGACGGATTTAAAGTCAAAAAGAGAGCGTTGAGTAGCTCTGCGACCGTAGAGCACACTATCTGCCTCGCAGATGAGAACTCTTCCAAAGCCGCATGCAATGGCTACGGCAAGCTTCGATCCAACAAGCAGTCCTGCGAGTGTGACTCGACACATGCTGGTAACTTCTGCGAGATGTGTGCCAACATGGAGTACGAGTACCCTGACTGTTCGCCCGAGTCAAACTCTGAAGTCCACAACAGTGAAAGCATTAGAGCTTATGTGGAGCGACGAGATGAGGAAGTGGAAGGTGGAACTGTGTCAATGCAACAAGAGGAAACTAGTGTCTTCCAGCAGCAGTGCCAGCAGAGCAACTACCCGACCTCCTTGGATTCCATTCTCGACGAAAAGGAGTTTGAGAGCACCAACTTCCACTATGCCGACACTTACTTGGTCAGCCATGACCTCTTGAATGTCATCGACTTTACCCCAACTAGAAAAGGTATATTCAAGATTCTGGTCAAGTAGCCAGAGCTTGAAGACCATGCCAAAACCGACGAAGTCTTTGGCTTGTAGATCCAAGTGAGGAGAGAAGATGCCGTTATTGCAACTTACGACAACTAGCAGATCTAGTTTGACAATCTCGGCGCACAGAAGGTGGACTACACGTGGGCTTTCTTTGACGTCAGAGCTATCCATCTGCTCTTGCCTCTCACGATCACGTTCAAGGTGACCAACTACACGTCAACTGAAGAAACTCAGTTTGAAAAGTCGTGTCAACTGGTCTACATGGAGATTGAGTTCAGAAGCGATGAGACGTATCATAAGTGTGACGACTCCATTGTCGCCATCGCGCCGAGCACCAAGGTGATCGAACTGAACCCGTCTGAAGAGATCAAGGCAACTGCCTAGCACGCTCGGTCAGTTGACAAGTCGGACACCAAGGACTTCTTCTACCACCAGGATTACTACGTTGGAATGGATGGGTCCAAAGGCTACAACCTAAAGGTCAGCTTGGAACAGAAGTTCATCGATTTGCGCCAAATTGTACCTATCATTGAGATCCTTCATTCCGATGAAGAGCTCAGTGACATCAACGTTCGCGATTACAAAGCTCTAACTATGCCCCAGTGCAAGAAAAAGTGCTACATCGCAGGACACCGCTCTTACAACGAGTTCTCAACGACGGCCGTTGTCCCAGCTGGTACTCTCTTCAGAGTTTGGCTGCACTAGGTCGCTCTCGAGACTTTCGGCGTCGCCTAGCAGCCATGCACGAACTTTAACTTCGACGTGTCTGCCAGAGCTGTTACCAAGACTGACACGTCGAAGGCACTTCATGAGACGATCAGGTGTGACTTCATGACCTACCTTCCTTCTTCACTCAACATCAACCGATACCTGGGAGATTCGGAAGAGATCGGAAAGCAGTAGGACTTCAACTACATCGAAAACTTCCGCATCGACCATCTCGACAAGGTCATGCAAACCACTTTCAGACTTGACGAGCGTTCGATGATACGCTTCTCGGGACCTGACTACCCCAAGATATCGTACGACATGAAGCTCTTAAAGGGTCGAAGCAACAAGCTTATCGACTTCGAGAGCTTGACCATCGATCAGAACAAACGAGCGGGGCAGAATGATGTGTTTACCGTGCTTGACCCTGGTGAATACACACTGAAGATCCTGTTTGTTACCGAGGAGTATGTGTTGAATGAACCTTGCTAATCCATTCAACTACATCTTGCGATCAGCCAGATGACCACGGTGCAGAAAGAAATGGTCATGCCCACCAAAGCAATCAATACACAGACTTTGAGCCTGACTAAAATCATGGCTCCAAAAGAAGTCGGTACCCCCACCAACATCTACTCGACTACGCCGATTGTCTCCAGAGACGCCGACAATCAGTACCAAGTGCTTCTCAAGGAGACATTCAAGTTTGACTAGAGCAAAAACATGCACTTGTTGATCGAAGCCTCCTCCGACTACTTGCGCCTTGACATCTCATTCATCCTCTACGGTTATGATGGTCGTGTAATTGCGCCCCAAGTCAGAACGGAGACCACCAAGAAGCTCCTAATTGAAAACCTTCACAATGGCGAGTACACAATTGTCATCTTCTCGAGGAAAGCGTTCCAAGCCTAGGGACACCAATTCGAAGAAGAGTACTTCACCTTCAGGATGCAACTGTTCTCGCAAGAACATACGGCGCCTGCTGATATTAATATCAAAAACAATGACAAAACCTTTAGCAAGTAACACATTCAAAAGGAGTTCGCTCCTCTGGGTGAAGTGCTTTGCCTGGCTTAGCACCATCGACTGCCCAATGGGTTGATGAGACGCGAGTTCTCGCAAAACTATGACCAGAACTTCAACTACGGAGTGCTTGCCAAGGATCTGGTCTTCAACAACAAGATGACCATCGAGTACGAGCCCCAAGAGGAGAAAGACTTCTTGCGAGTGATCGCTGTCGGCGACGTGGACATCAAGATGTTCAAGAAGAAGGACTACAGCTTCGAGCGTAAATACGAGAATGAAGACTACCTGTTTGAGTCGACGAGGAAAGCCGGCCACAGGCAGTCGCACCTCATCGCAGAGGGTCTCAAATACGGCACAATCTACATCCTCGAGCTGACATTCACCAACTTCGATGACATGGATACTACGACAGTCGTCAAAGAATCGTGTGTGACTGGCACGCTGTAGATCAAGGCTGCAAGTTCGAAAGAGTTCAAATGTTTGAAATCAGACTAAGTTGGTGGAACTGATTTTATCACTCTGTCGAATATAGCAAATGAACAAAACATCGACGTGGTCTCCGTCTCGCACCACTCTTCCTCTGGAAAGAAACCTGCGAAGCTGGAGAAGAAAGACGGCAGAGTTGTCGAAAACAAAGCCTTTGTCAAGCTTGAAAGTGACTATACTGACCTTGAAGTCTCTGTTGACTACTCGGACTCCCTCTACCCAGCCTTCATCGACTTGGTCTATGTGAAACAGTCAATTTCGGAGATGGGAACCAATGTCTAAGATTACGGAGACAGTGAAAGAGTTGAGAGAGTTGAGACACTCGAGCACGCCGAGGCGGGCATCCTCAGCACCAATCCTGGGGTCATGATCCACAAGATGGACTTCACCACATCCAAACACATGCAAAAAGTCAGATTCCTCGAACTGGCGAAGGGCACCTACGAGATTAGAGTGAGCCAACCTGGCATGCCTGAAGATTGCTACAGTAAGGTGCACGTGAACTTGTTGCCAAGTGAGCCCCTGGAGAAGATCTTCGTCAAGGACTTCGAAAAGGAAGGCGGGTAACGAGTCAACGGCCGTTTCTAGAGCAAGCTCTAAGACTACGGCGGCATCAAACGACTGCCTCAACAGCTGCCTCTTAACTTGAACTCCATGAAGTTCATGGAGGACGTTGAGGGTGGCTACGACAGCCAATACTTGCTTTTCTCTGAGATTCTCAAGCTGAACGAAGATGAGACGGCGAACGTGATCAAGTTAGAAGTGAAAGAGAAGGACACTGTCGTGCGTATCTACTACGAAGATGAGAACCTGACCCTCAAGATGACAAAGAAGGGACAGGAGGAAGCTGAGAAGAAGGAGAACCATTAGTTGAACCTCAGGATGCTCTCACTTACACTTGATGTTGGCAGCTATGTGTTCAAGTTTGAGGCTTTCTCGTGGCAAAAACTGAAGCGCCAAGTAAACCTGGGCGACACTGTCCAGGTGACAATCATGGTTGCGACCAAATCTTTCGTCAAGAAAGAGTATACCGAGTTCCATAACAAGGGCTTGAAGAACTGCGAGGACAGCTAGTTCCCGCTTGCTCTGAACAAGCAGACCTTGATGAACATCGATGAAAACCAGGCTTACTATCATTACCCTCTGCTTAGGACTGAGCAAAAGGGTTCCGATATGTACCCACAGGAGCACACGACCTATTACTTTAGGTTTAATGAAACACAGCGCTTCTACTACGAGGTTGGTTCAAACTTCATCAGTAACCACATGATCCTCGAGTTTGCCATTATGAACGGTGGCTAATCATGGACGTTGGCGGGCAAACAGACTGGTAACCTCAACGTGATCGACATCTCGGTGCAGCCAGGAGACTACCAGCTCAAGGTACTTGGCTACTCTTCCAAGGTACACGAGTGTGGTATGTACAGCTTATCTGGACTGCTCCAACCTGACTCGGCTGTCGCAGCCAAGTCGATTAATGGAGAAGTACTTGAAGGAGACACAACTTGTGCGAAGAAGGGCGACCATCTTCCAAATGTCATCTACGCTTCGCCGGCTAAGACACGGTATGGCAACGAAGAGTTTGTGTCAGCCACTGGCTTCTACTACAAGATATTCAGTGATGTTCTTGTCGTGAAAAGTCAGCGAGAAGCGCTTGAACCTTGGGCTCACGAGATTTAAATCGAATCGCCTGGCTCGGGACTCATCCAAGTGCTTCTGCAGACGAAGGAGGCCGAGTACATGAACGTTAGACTTACCTCTGCGTTGGGCGGTCGCTAGAAGCCTGTGCTTTCAGATCAGATCGATACTACTGAAGGGCACAAAGAGTTGAGCTTCTCGTTCCAGGTCAACGCCAACGTGAAGTACTTCCTCATTATCGAGCAGTCAGGCGATATGTACGCTGAAGATCTGCTCACACAGTCTTGCACCTACTTTAACCTCATCATCAACCTCAACACGATTGACTATCTCAAGAAAGAGCTCTCTTGTGAGAAGGTCGATCCTGAGAACAAAATGCCTCGCTTGCTTGATGTCTTGCCGGGCGAGATCACCGATAAGGACGTTGATTTCAAGATCAAGGACCTTTACAAGCTGGAGTACCCTAAAGACTTCACTCTTGCTGGCGAAAAGGCTTAGACACAAGGTGACACCAAGCATGCGCTCGTCATCGACACCATGATTAACACGAAGCACACGTTTGACTTCAGCGCTTCGCTATGGTTTGACTTGCACAAGTCGGACTTCATCATGGGCTTGTACGCGTACCCTGACCAGGACACGCTCTCGTCTGGTGACTTCGATCCCGCATCTGATCTTGATCAGATTGCCACTCAGACTATTGCCTTCGAGGCTTTCAATGATGCAGAAGATGTGACATTGAAACGAAACCTTAACCACAAGAACGTCCACAGAAAAGATAGTGTCGGCTAACCAGGCAAATACATGTTTGTAGTCCAGGAGCGCCACGCTGCCTTCATGTTCGGACAAGTGTCGATGAAACATCCTGAGGAGAAGCTTTGCTTACCTGTTGGTCTGAAGCTCTCCATTAAGAAGAAATAGCAAGGTGTGGCGGCTGTGGCCAGCGTACCCACCTTGACCAGGTTCCAGTTCGTCTCCGATGAGATGACAGACAACGGAGCACTGAGAATTGGCGCCGACACCGTGTTGATCGAAGTCGAGATGACTGAAGAGCCCGACAAGCAGCTGCTGTACACGAACTTTGCATTGCGTCTGATGGCAAATGATTGGTCTGCGATGAAGTACTTGCCAAAGAACGTCGAGGTTGATCAGTTGATTCAGAGTTACAGAGTTTCGTTGACTTACAAGATTAGCATCAATTAGGCTCTCGGATCTTCGAAGGACCTTGATGAGCTCTACTTCACGCCAAGTGTGTCGATTGACAACCTGTTGACGATTGATGGGAAGCAGTTCGCACTGAGTGACCGGTTTGTTCAATAGATGGAAAAACAACCACTCCACGTGAGCATTCCAGACAACTTGCGGGTGAAGAAAGAGTTGAGAGAAAAGTCAGAAGGTGGCCAGACTCGTGACTCACTGATCCAGAATGGTGATCAAGAATTCGAGGAATACTCGATCGATGACACCGTGAAAGTCAATTGCCTCTGTGTCCATGGTACGTGTAAGTTTGGATCAAGCAAGTGCGAGAAGTGCTTGTATGGCTGGACTGGCACCCTGTGTGACTAGAAGAAGAAGAAGGATGGCTCCTTCAAGAAAGACGGACCTCTCAAAGACTACACTGCCGACTCTTCGCGCATCGTTAAAACGAGGCCACCCGAGAAGAAGCAGAAGTAGAAAGACACCTTCGCTAAGGGCAAGACAGACTACTCCAGTGTGTTCGCGGCGACCAAGATTACGGACGTACAGGTCAATGAGTCAAAACATCGCGGCCCCAACCGTGATGAGGAGACCAGTGCTCATCGTGGCTCCAGCCGTGAAGAGACTGTCTCTACGCCAACGTACACCTCGATGTCTGATCAGGTTTCGACCCCTCAGGCTTCAAAGAAACAGCCCGAAAAGATGTACAGCACAGTGTATCGTGCTCCTGCTAAGACTGGCCGCCATGGCGGCTGGTTGAGTAGCATCTTCCACTCGTTTGTCTGGATGTAAGTAATCTCTTCTTGTTTCTCATTTTCGATGTTTTTGTATCCTAGTGTTGAGTTCATCATCAAACTACTTGTTCTTGGGTTTGCAATCTACTTGCTCAAGGTTGTGTACGACAAAGTGCTCGAATCTCTGCATAGCGCAAGTGCCAAGAAGCGCAGACGCAAAAAGAAGCAGATGGACGGCGAAACTGAATTCGATGCCGATGCTTCTGGCGAAGAAGAAACTGAGCTTGTCGAGGCGGTCGAACTTAAGGCCATCAACAGGAAGAGGTAGAGAATGTAGGGTAACTTCTCAGACGATGAAGACGATGTTGAGGATCCTCAATCTCGTCTTCAGAGAACGAGAGGACGCTCAAACGACCATGATTAGTTGGAACTCTTTGATCAAGATGAGGAAGACCCCCAGATGCCACAAGAGGCTGACGAAGTCTTAATCAAGAAGTCGGCCAAGGGGGCACCCGCTGCGCAAGCTCGTCTACAGCAAGAAGTGGATGAAACGACCAATGAAATTGACGATGCATTGGCGTAGCTTGAGAAGGGCGACGGTGATGGTTCCTGGGGCGCTCTGTAGACACCCAAAGAGTAGGACACTCCGGGCGGCGATGCTGACAGCATTGGCTCAGATGAGTTCGACTAGTTCATTTGAGTTGTCACGCAGACTCCTCTCTACTTTCTCTCTTGATTGACTGTACCTCTATATTAAGTTTAACTTATTTCTTGTTAATACTTCCAGAATTTAAAACAAAGAACTTCACTTTCAATACAGCATGGGGTTTTGGGGTTTTGGGGTTTTGGG
>Ga0208544_10001637_pt1 | contig 15224 bp, 14 predicted proteins | sample DEB08_DNA_9_FD_184526 | JGI IMG/M metagenome (GOLD analysis project Ga0208544, IMG submission 184526) | Aqueous microbial communities from the Delaware River and Bay under freshwater to marine salinity gradient to study organic matter... | ecosystem: Environmental > Aquatic > Marine > Coastal ... | reverse complement strand
TGCAGCGCGAGCCAAGGTTTATAACTGTTGCCAGAGCCCAGACAGGCGTAAAGTTTCATCATGGCGCTATCCTTTTGTGACTGACGTATCAGATAGGATTGCGTCGTTACTGCGGTCTAAAGCCCTGTGAAAAATCCGGTTAGAATACAGGTCAAATTTGGTGCGCCCTCAGGCCTTTGGCGACTGGGGTATGGCGGCATCCTACGGTGCTGGCAGTGCCCCGCTTGGATTAACCTGTTGGAATATATGGTTTTGGTCACTGCTGCGATGGCCCGTGCACCCGCCAGCGATCGGTTTTCACAAAATCCGGCTTGGCGGCCTGCCATCAATTATTGGTGGGATTTTAACGGGATCGGTGCCGCCCGTGGCGAACACGGGCGATGCTGGTGATCAAATGTCCAGCGTATTGTCCTTTTCCCATTGGCTGAAATGCGTCGCATAGGCGTTCCATTCTTGATGCTTGAGCTTGAGAAAGGCCTGGGAAAACGCCTCGCCCATGGCGGCTTTCAATCCGGTGTCGCGGTCGTATTCGCGCAGCGCGTCCAGCAGGTTCAGCGGCAGCCTTGGCGCGTCTGTTACCCTGTGGCCTTCCGCATACATATCAATATCGTGGCGCTGGCCCGGATCGGCCTTGGCGCGCAGGCCAGACAGGCCCGCCGCCACGATCACGGCCTGCAACAGATACGGGTTGGCAGCCCCATCGGGCAGCCGCAGCTCAAACCGGCCGGGGCCGGGCACGCGGACCATATGCGTACGGTTATTGCCGGTCCATGTCACCGTGTTGGGTGCCCAGGTTGCCCCTGACATCGTGCGGGGCGCGTTGATGCGTTTGTAGCTGTTCACAGTGGGATTGGTGATCGCGGCCAAAGCAGAGGCATGTTTCATGATGCCGCCAAGGAAATGCTTGCCCCGTTCAGACAGGCCCACCTCACCGGTTTGGCCATCGCCGGCACCGGCAAATACATTGGTCTTGCCGGTCTTGTCCCAGACAGAGATGTGGCAGTGGCAGCCATTGCCGGTCAGACCAGCGATGGGTTTGGGCATGAAAGTCGCGCGCAATCCGTGCTTTTCAGCGACAGATTTCACCATGAACTTGAAAAAGCTGTGTTTGTCGGCCGTGCGCAGGATGTCGTCGAATTCCCAGTTCATCTCAAACTGGCCATTCGCGTCCTCGTGGTCGTTTTGATAGGGGCCCCAACCCAGTTCAAGCATGTAATCACAAATCTCGGCGATCACATCATAGCGGCGCATGACGGCCTGTTGATCGTAGCAGGGTTTTTCTGCGGTATCGTAGGGGTCGCTGATTTCAGAGCCATCCGCATTGAGCAAGAAGAACTCTGCCTCAACCCCGGTTTTCACATAAAGCCCTTCGGCCTCTGCCTCAGCGATCAGCCGGTTCAGAACGTTGCGGGGGGCTTGTTCGACGCTCTGGCCCTCCATGACGCAATTGGCCGCGACCCATGCCACCTCTGGTTTCCAGGGCAGCTGGATCACGGATGACGGGTCCGGCACGGCCAGCATGTCAGGATGGGCCGGGGTCATGTCCAGCCATGTGGCAAAACCCGCAAAGCCTGCACCCTCTTGCTGCATCCCCGCGATGGCCTGCGCCGGGACCAATTTGGCGCGCTGGCCGCCAAACAGATCCGTAAAGGAAATCATGAAGTATTTGACGCCGTTATCCTTGGCGAACTTGGCAAGATCTGTGGTCATTGGCTATCCCCGTCGGTTGGATCAAAGTAAGGGCGCGTGCCATGACATGGCCGCGCCCTGTGTTCAGTTTAATAGGATGTCCCCGGCTTTCCCGGATACCAGTCGGTGCCGGCCAGCGGTATCTTTGCCATGGCAGCCGCCTCCATCGTCAGGGCACAAAGGTCCTCCGGCTCAAGGTTGTGGACATGGTTCTTGCCGCAGGCACGGGCGATCGTTTGCGCCTCAAGGGTCATGACCTTGAGATAATTGTTCAGACGCCGCCCGCCTTCAATGGGATCAAAACGTGCCATCAGCTCAGGGTCCTGTGTGGTGATGCCTGCGGGGTCACGCCCCTCGTGCCAGTCATCATAGGCCCCTGCGGTGGTGCCAAGGGCGTTATATTCCGCCTCCCATTTGGGGTCATTGTCGCCCAGTGCAATCAATGCCGCCGTGCCGATGGCCACCGCATCGGCCCCCAGCGCCAACGCTTTGGCCACATCCGCCCCGGTGCGGATGCCGCCAGACACGACCAATTGCACCTCACGGTGAAGCCCCAGGTCCTGCAGCGCTCGGACCGCTTCGGGAATACAGGCCAGAATGGGCTGTCCCACATGTTCGATAAAGACGTCCTGCGTCGCGGCTGTGCCGCCCTGCATCCCGTCCAGCACGACCACATCCGCCCCCGCCTTGACCGCGAGGGTGGTGTCGAAATAGGGCCGCGCGCCGCCTACCTTGATATAGATCGGGACCCGCCAGCTGGTGATTTCGCGCAGCTCAAGGATCTTGATTTCCAGATCATCAGGCCCGGTCCAATCGGGGTGACGACAAGAGGACCGCTGATCAATCCCCACCGGCAGATTGCGCATGCCCGCCACCCGTTCGGTGATCTTTTGCCCCAAAAGCATGCCACCGCCGCCGGGCTTGGCACCCTGCCCCACAACGATCTCAATCGCATCCGCGCGGCGCAGATCGTCAGGGTTCATCCCGTAGCGCGATGGCAGGTATTGATAGACCAGTTTCCTGGAATGGCCGCGTTCTTCTTCGGTCATGCCGCCATCGCCGGTGGTGGTGGAAGTACCCGCCAGCGTCGCCCCCCGGCCCAGCGCCTCTTTGGCAGGACCCGAGAGTGCGCCAAAGGACATGCCCGCGATCGTGATCGGGATATCCAGTTCGATCGGGTTCTTGGCGAAACGGGTGCCAAGGGTCACCGAGGTGTCACATTTCTCGCGGTACCCTTCGAGCGGATAGCGCGAGATAGAGGCCCCCAGAAACAGCAGATCGTCAAAATGCGGCAGCTTGCGTTTGGCACCGCCCCCGCGAATGTCATAGATGCCCGTGGCCGCCGCGCGGCGAATTTCGGCGTTGACGGAATTGGTGAAGGTCGCGGATTGCACCGGCAGGGTGCGCGGGGCGTTGGCGGTATCGTCGGTCATGGCGGGCCCCTCAGTAGGCGTTGTCGATATTGAAATGATAGAGCTTGCGGGCTGACCCGTAGCGGGTAAATTCCTCGGGTTTTGCATCGCAACCCGCGCGTTCCAGCAGATCGGCAAGCAGGGCCAGATGCTCCGGGCGCATCTCTTTCTGGATGCAATCGGCCCCCAGTGACTTGACGCTGCCACGTACAAAAAGCCGCGCCTCATAGAGACTGTCACCCAGCGCGTCACCAGCATCGCCGCAGACAACCAAATTGCCCGACTGCGCCATGAAGGCGCTCATATGTCCGATATTGCCATGTACCACGATGTCGATCCCCTTCATCGCGATGCCGCAGCGCGATGAGGCGTTGCCCTTGATCACCAGCAATCCGCCATTTCCGGTGGCCCCGGCATATTGGCTCGCGTCCCCTTCGATGATCACTGTGCCGCTCATCATGTTTTCAGCGACGCCCGGCCCGGCAGAGCCGTGAATGTTGATCGTCGCCTGTTTGTTCATCCCGCCGCAATAATAGCCGGTTGACCCTTTCACAGTGACTTCGATCGGGGCATCCAGACCGCAGGCGATGGCATGGGCCCCCTTGGGATTAAGGATTTCCCATGCGGTCTGGTTTGTTGTCTCTGACTGCGCATGCAATGTCTGGTTCAGATCGCGCAATCCGGTTTCCTGTAGGTCGATGGTCTGCATTCAGGCGGCCTTGCTGGAGGAGTGTGGAGGCATGTCATGGGTCCAGAAATAGACCGTGGCGGGTTCTGGTTCCCAGACGCGGGCGGTTTCGATGCCGGGCAGATCCACAAGGGCGCGGTATTCCGACCCAAAGGCCACGTATTGATCCGTTTCGGCCATGACCGCAGGTTTGCAGGCAATTGGATCGCGCACCACGCCAAAGCCATCCTTGGTCCCGACCACAAAGGTAAAGAAGCCATCAAGATCGGTCAGGCTGCTTTCCAGCGCCTCGCCCAATGTGGCCCCGTTCTGCATGCGCCATGTCAGATAGGCGGCCCCCACTTCGGTGTCATTTTCGGTCTCGATGTGCATGCCCTCGCGGCGTAATTTGCGGCGCAGGGAGTTGTGGTTCGACAACGACCCGTTGTGGACAAGACATTGGTCGTCCCCGGTATTGAACGGATGCGCACCCATTGTGGTCACGGCAGATTCCGTGGCCATCCGGGTGTGACCGATCCCGTGTGTTCCGGACATCGTGGCAATCTCGAACCGCGAGGCCACGTCCTTGGGCAGGCCCACTTCCTTGTAGATTTCAAGCGTATCGCCACGGCCCATCACACGCACGGCAGGCCGCAGGGAGGCAAGGGCCGCGCGGGCGGGCCCCGACAGGCCAGAGGGGACAGCCAGAACCGCATGGGTGCTCTTGACGTGCATCGAAACCGCACAGCCCAGATGCGCACTCAGGTCGGCCTCCAGAGCAGGGAAATCCATTTCGGGCTGGTCGGATTGCACGGTCAGCTTGGTCTGACCGGGCAGCTCATTGCCGTAGATCGCGATGCCCGCGCTGTCGGGGCCGCGGTCGGTCATGGTGATCAACATATTGCTAAGCAATGCGCCCAACTGGGGCTCCATCGTCTTATCTTTGAGAAACAGGCCTACAATGCCACACATGGTCTCATTCCTGAAAAAGAGGTCCGCGCCAAAGCGCGAATTTGCGAATCCAACATTAGCAGCCCAACGGCCCCCTCTCAACCAAGAGGAAACTTATTTTCATTTGGGGCAAATTTTTTCCGTGGATCGCCTAGAATTCAGGCACCCTGAGGTCCTCAAGACTTTTGGGGGTAACTGATGATCGAAAGGTAGCGTGCCGGCAGTTTGATCAGGGTCTCTGGCCCATGCGGCGCGTCGGCATCAAAAAACAAGGTGTCCCCGGGTTTGAGGGGATAGACCGCGTTGCCATGCCTGTAATCCACCTCGCCTTCGAGCATGTAAATCGTTTCGATGCCGCCGTGCTGAAAGGTGGGAAATACGTCTGATTCAGCCGTGAGGGTAATCAGATAGGGCTCAACGATCACACCGCTGTCATTGGCACCGATATGTCCCAGAAGGTTGTATTGATGATTGGCCCGCGTGCCTTCACGCTCAAGCGTGACGCCGGTGCCCGCCTTGGTATGGACGGCCACGCGGTTTTCCTCATAGCCGCGAAAGAAGGCGGTCATCGGAACGGACAACCCATTGGCCAGGGTCTGCAACGTGGTCAGTGACGGCGATGTATTGCCGTTCTCAATCTTGGACAGCATGCCGATTGAGATGCCGGTTGTGGCCGATAATTCAGCGACCGTAATATTCTGTCTGCGTCGGTAGGCCCGCACTTCACGGCCAATCGCGGCCTCCAGATTTTTCTCTGGTGCATCGCGGATGCTGTGCGGGTTCTGCTGCGGCAGGGGGGCCGCGCGTTTTGTATTGTCAACGGTCATGGTCTGCGCCCCCTGTGGTGTCTGGATCGCCGCCAGCGCCCTTTTCTTCGTTGAATGAGGTCGGTTGGCGATGTTTCCTGCCAATATAATCATCTGAACAGCAGGAAACAAACGGCATTCCACAACGTCAAACCGTTTTGGGGAATAGCTGACGGGTGACGTATAACCTAACGCGCCTCAATCCCAGATTTCAGGCCGCGTTTCAGGCGCGGGCGCATAGACCCGCGCGGGTTTTGCGGCGCGGGTCTTTTACAGCTTCAGCGCATGACAAAGGGGTTCGCCATGGGGCTGTCAGAGGTATTTATCCAAGTGGTTTTCGTGCGGGTGTAGTCGTGGATCGCGTCCAGCCCCGCCTCACGGCCATAACCTGACTGGTTGTACCCGCCAAAAGGCGCGATGGGCGAAATGGCCCGGTAGGTATTGACCCAGCAGATCCCCGCCTTGAGCCGCGCGGACACGCGGTGCGCACGCGCAAGGTTCTGGGTGAACACCCCCGAGCCAAGCCCGTAGGGCGAGTTGTTGGCCAGGGCGATGGCTTCTTCTTCGGTATCGAAGGCGATCAGGGACATCACGGGCCCGAACATCTCGATCTTGAGGGTCTCGGTATCGGGGCTGGCGCATTCCACCAGCGTGGGGGCCATATAGTTGCCCGGCTGGTCCAGCGGCGCGCCGCCAAAATGGATCCTTGCCCCCTGGGATTTGGCCTTGGCCAGCGTATCCACGATCCGCGCCACCTGTGCCGCAGTGCACAAGGGGCCAACATGGGTGCCCCCGTCCAGCGGGTCACCCACGCGGATAGCTGATGCTTTTTCAGTGATCCGGGCGACCAGGTCGTCAAGAACGGACCGCTGGATCAACCCGCGCGATCCCGCGACACAGCTTTGTCCCGATGCGCCGAAATTGCCGGCGATCAGCCCGTTCGCCGCACCGTCCAGATCCGCGTCCTCAAAGACCACGATCGGGGATTTGCCGCCCAGCTCCAGGGAAGTCACAGCAAAACTCTCTGCCGAATTGCGCACCACATGGCGCGCGGTTTCCGGCCCGCCGGTAAAGGCGATACGGTCCACATCCGGGTGGCGTGTAAGCGGTATCGCGCAATTATCGGCATCCCCCGTGATCACAGAGACAACACCGGGCGGAAAGCCCGCAGCCTCAATCAGCCGGGCAAATTCAAACATCGGAGCCGGTGCAATTTCCGAAGCCTTGAGCACCACGGCACAGCCTGCGGCAAGGGCGGGCCCCAGTTTGGTCGCGGTCAGGAACATCTGCGCATTCCACGGCACGATGGCCACCACCACGCCCAGGGGTTCACGGCGGGTAAAGACATGCATGTCAGGCTTGTCTATGGGCAATACTGCCCCCTCAATCTTGTCGGCAAGCCCTGCATAATAGCGGTAATAATCACCGACATATCGCGTCTGACTGGATGTTTCGGCCAGCAGTTTGCCGCTGTCGGTGGTCTCGACCCGGCCCAGATCAGCGGCGTTTTCTTCGATCAGCTCGGCCAGACGATACAGCAGCTTGCCGCGCTGGGTCTGGGTCATGTCGCGCCATGCCGGATCATTCAAGCTGCGGCGCGCCGCTGCGATCGCGCGCTCCACGTCCTGCGGTGATGCACAGGCAAAGGTGGCCCAATCCGCGCCGGTTGCAGGGTTTTTCGTCTCCATCACCTGACCGGTGCTGCCTTCGGTCCATGCGCCGTCGATAAAGAGCTGATAATGCGGGTGTTGTGTCATTAGGGTCCTCACGTAAATGCCGGCATGACGTCATTGATGAACCGCGACAGCGACGCACGCTTGCGTTCAAAATCCATGCCGCTGTCGATCCAGAAGGCATATTCATCATACCCAAGGTCTTCGTAGCGTTTGATCTGGTCAATCACATCCTGCGCTGTGCCCATGGTCAGATCGCGCAGCATGTTTTCAGGGGCCATCATCTTGTTTTCCGCCATTTCCGCATCCGACAGGGTTTCGATCAAGCCCTGCTGAACCGGGCGCTTGTTCTGGAACCATGCCCCAAAGTAGCAATAAAATCGCGAAAATTCTTCTGCTGCCTGTGCCACATCCGCGGCATCCGACCCCACATAGGTGTGGTGCAGCAGCATGATCTTGGGCCTTGGGCCGCTATATGCCGCGCAGGCGGCGTTGAATTTATCCATCAGGCTCTGGATTTCTTCCATGCCCTGCCACAGCGGCGTGACCTGAATGTTGAATCCGTTTTCAACGCCAAAGGCATGGCTGTTGGGATCACGCGCCGCGATCCAGATGGGCGGGCCGTCGGGCTGCACCGGTTTCGGGGCAGAGGTGGTTGCGGGGAATTGGTAAAACTCGCCCTCATGGGCGCAATCCCCAGCCCAAAGCTGGCGCAGCAATGGTGCTGTTTCGCGCATTCTTTGTCCTGCTTCCCAGGCGTCCATGCCCGGCATCAGGCGTTCGTATTCGTATGAATAGGCGCCGCGCGCGATGCCCAGCTCTATCCGTCCTTCGGTGATCAGATCCGCAGCGGCGGCCTCTCCGGCCAGTTTGATCGGATGCCAAAAGGGTGCGATCACCGTGCCGGTCCCCAGCTGCACATGCTGTGTCTGATGCGACAGGTCGACCAGCGTCAGAAAGGGGTTGGGGGCGATGGTGAATTCCATACCGTGATGTTCCCCGGTCCAGACTGCCCGCATGCCGCCTGCATCAGCCATTTTCGCAAGTGCGATCAGTTCCTTGCGCAGCACGCTGTGATCCTGCTTGGGCGTAATCCGCTCCATATGTACAAACAATGAGAAATCCATGGGTTACGTCCTTTCCGGCGTATCGTGGACGACACCCTGTTCGGTATCGCCAAGGTAGAGTGCAAAGCTGCGGGTCCGCGCCTCAAGCGCAAAGCGGGTCATCATGCGGGCAATGGCCGGGGTCGCAAAGGGGGCGTCAGGCAGATCGGCGATGGGGACCGGCACGATGTTTTCCTGGGGCCGCAGGCAGTGGCCGGTGGCGAGGAAATAGGTATAGTGCTGACGACGCTTGGTATCTTCAAAGATCGAATAGGCCTGCCCAAGCTCGGCGGCAAAGCCCTTGTTAACCAGCATTTCGCGCATCTGAAGCAATAGTTGACTGCGGTCGCCCAAGGCAATCTGCGGCGGGCGCAGCCCCTGCGGTGTGCTCTCCAGCCAGACGCGGTCGCCATCCTCGATGATGGCACCGCAATTGGGCTGGCCAGAGGCCGGCTCAAAGGCCGCGCGTTCCAGACCTAGGCTGAAGTATTGCCCGCCAACATAGCCAAGGCCCATCGCCTCTGTGTGAACAAAGTCCTCGATCTGCCCGATCAGGATACAGTGATCGCCCGCAGGGATGGATTGATGGGTCCTGCAGGAAAACTGCACCGTCGCCCCACCGATCAGCGGCACACCGTTGCGGTCCAGATCATGGGGCACGCGGGCAAAACGGTCGCCCTTGTAGCTGGAAAAGATGTTCGACACATCCTCTTGCCCTTCGGACAGTACATTCACCGCGAAATGGCTGCACTGCACAAAGCTGTCGTAGCTGGACAGATACTTGCCTGGACAGACCAACAGCAGCGGCGGATCAAGGGATACCGACGAAAAGGAGTTGGCGGTAAACCCGACAGGGGTGCCGTCCGACCGCAAGGTCGTCACCACCGTGACGCCTGTCATGAAGCTGCCAAAGGCATTGCGCAGGGCGCGGGGGTCCAAGGCGGTCATCTGGCACATCCTTTCGCGAAATCGCACAATATGTCAGCAACCGTCCGCGCATGGGTCATCGGCATCATATGCGCGGCATTCGCGATGATCTGCGCCTGGCCCTGCGGTGCCAGTGCTGCCATGGCATGGGACATGGCGGGTGTCGAATTCGGCTCCTGCGCGCCGGTGAGGAAAAGCGCCGGACAACCCAATGCGGCAAGCGCCTGATCGCTGGGCCCGTCTTCTTGTGCAAAGACGCGGTAGGCCGCCCGGTAGCCTGCAGGATCAACCGTCGTCAGCCAGTCGCGACAGGCGTCCCGCGCAGCCGAAGGTGCAACGCCGAACCAACGCGCCAAAGGTCCAGAGGGGTCGGCCATGCTGACGCCGTCCAGCTCTGCCGCACGGGCCGCAACCGCGGCTGCAGCCTCTGGGCTGCGGCGAAAGATTGCGTTCATCGCGACCACACCGCGCAGGCGTTCCCCATAGCGGGCGGCCATATCCAGGGCGATCATCGCCCCAAAGGAATGGCCCACCACGACAAAGGGGCCGTCAACGGTATCGGAAATCGCCGTGGCAATGGCATCGGTGAACTGGGTCAGGCCGGATGCCGGGGCAAGTTTGGAACTGGCCCCATGCCCCGGCATGTCGACGGCCAGAACATGATGATCCTGCGACAGGGCATCAATCTGCCCGCCCCATGCCTCTGCCCGCAAGCCGACGCCGTGGATCAGCACAACCACCGGCCCCTTGCCTTTGGTGATCGCCGCCAGCGGCCCCAGTTCAGACCGCGGCTGGGTTGTCCAGGTCATGACCCAAATCCTTTAGATCCTGATAGCGGTCACCAATGCGGTGATGCGGACGCCCGCCTGTTGCAGCGCCCAGAACGACCACGATCTCGTCATCTCGCGGGGCATCGGGGATGGCAAATTGAATGGTCAGGTAATGCGAACGGCGGCCCGCATCGTTCTTGTCCATCAAGGGCACCATAATGGGCGCATTCGCCCCTGCGCGGGTATTGGTGAAGGCCAGATAGGATTTCGCGCCCACGGCCTCACGATAGTGATTGCCAAACCGCAGGGTGTGGATCAGCCCTGATGCATGCTCAATCTCGCCGTTCAGGCCAACAACTGCAGCCTTGCCATAGGCCTCGATCGCCTCGCCAGAGCCTCCGGCCAGGGTGATCATGCGCTTTGTCATCATCTCGCCCAGAATTGGACCGTATGCCTGTATCTCTGGCTTGAGATCGGCCACATAGCGCCCGGCCCAAGGGTTGCGGACCACGGCCGCCACCGCAAAAAGCCGCCATGGTTTGTCGGTGGCACGATAGCCCTCGATCAGGATTTCTTCGTCGTAGGTTACCAGTTTTCTGATTTCCGGCTGCATCATCACCCTCCTTGGTCCGCAAGGCGCAGTCTTCGGGAAGTGCGACAAATTTGACAAACGAATGATTTATGCCCTTAGGTATTAGTAAGACTTATAGCTGGATTATCAATGGTACAGGCCCTTCCTCATCTGACGTGGTTCCGCGCCTTTGAGGCCGCGGCACGGCGGCTGAGTTTTACCGCCGCTGCGGAAGAAATCGGCATGACCCAATCGGCGGTCAGCCAACATGTCAAATCGCTGGAGATGCGGCTGGGCGTCGCTTTGTTCATCCGTCTGCCGCGCGGTCTGTCCCTGACCGATGAGGGGCGCAAGCTGCTGCCGCAGGTCGGTGCCGCATTGGACATGCTGGCTGCGGCTGCACGAACGTTTGATACCACCCCCACTGAGGATACATTGACCATCGCAACCTCTGTCAGCGTCGCACAATGGATCATTGCACCGCATCTGGCAGAGTTCACCAAACGCGCGCCCCACGTGCGATTGCGGTTCCTGAGCACGATTTGGCCGGATGATTTCCAGGCCATCCGCGCCTATGTCGAAATCCCCTTTGGGTCTGAAAAACAGGTAGGCCAAAATGCGGTATTGCTGACGCCGAACCGTCTGATTGCCCTCAAATCACCCGCAGTGGCCGGCGACCTGAAGGATCTTCCCTTGATCGAATCCGTCGGCACCTCTGACGGATGGCGCAGTTGGAAACACGCCGTCGGTGGTGATCCGCGTCCCAGTATTTTCGTGGATTCATATGGCGCCGCGTTGAATATGGCAGTCCATGGCAATGGCGTCGCCTTGGTGAGTGAGCTGTTGGCGGGCCATGTGCTGCAAACCGGTCAACTGGTCCGGGCGCATGCGGCATATGCCCCCTGCAACGAAGGATATTACCTGCGCATCAATGAGGCAGAGCCGACCGCCGTTTTGTTTCGGGACTGGTTGATGCAGCGGCTGGCCATGGATCTGCCGTCACCTGCGCCAGATGCGGCAAAGGCATAAGGCTCGCAAATCAGGGCTGCAGGGCCTGATCGCTGGTGCTTGTCTCTCTGGCGTGGATGCCCAGCAAAAGCAAAGCAGGCCAAAGCAAATAGGCCTCAATCTCAATATTTTCGCCAAAGGACAGCAGGGTCAATGTCATCATGATCCCCAGCGGCAACCGGCCCCTTGGCCCCAGTGTCGCATCCTTGAGGGTCACGGCAAATTGCCAGACAAAGGGAATGAGGAATGCAAAGAACCCCAGCAGACCTTTTACAAACAGCAAGCCGTACCACGTGTGGTGGCTGCCAATCGGCATATATTCTACCGCATGGCTGCCCGGCTGGACCGTTGCATGGCCAAACCAATAGCCGTCATTCTGCCAGCGTTCCGTCGCGATGCGCTGCAGGGTTTCGCGCACGCGGGTGCTGTCGGCGCGGGCCCCTTTAAAGGCGGCCACCGCATCCGTTGCGGCAGTGGCAAGCGTGGTGCCCAAAACGGCCATGGAGGCAGTAAAACCAGCCAGAGCCTGCCATGCCCACCCCCGCAGCACAAAGGGCATCATCCGCGGGATCGTGGTGCAAGCAACCAGCCCAACCAATCCCATCCGCGACTTGGACGCAAAGATCATCACAGCGCCCGCAGCAATACCGATGCTGCGCCATTTGATGTCTTTCTCTTCCAGCGCAAACAGCACCATAACAGTCCCTAATAAGGCCGCAAAGGGCGACCAGGGCGCGTAGAACTGCCATCTTGGCGTCCAGCTTGAGGGGTCCCAGGTAAAGAAATACACCGAGAAATATTCAGGCCCCGGCCCGCCAACGGCCTTGAGCGGCGAGGTGAATATCCGTTCTGGCAAGCCGATATAGGGGGCTGCGATCAGAATGGGTGCCAGGACAAGCGTCCACAGCCCTACAACACATTGCGCGCGGATCAGAACCTCGCGCCGGATGGGCAGCACCGCCCCCGCAAGCGGGAAAAGCGCCAATAGCGCCCAACCCTTGGCCCAGCCAATAGACGATTTGATCGTCTGGCCAGTCCCCAACCCCCAATCCAGATGGCCCAGCCACAATGCGATCAACATCACGGTCATGCCGCCCAACCAGCCCCAGACCACCGCAGGCACAGGGCCCGTGGCGCGCAGGTCAGGGCGCACAGCGGGACCAAGGTACAAGACAACAACCGCAAGTGCCCCGATCATCCAGGCCAGCACCGGACCGACGACATAAAGCGCCCCAATCGCATAAAAGGGCCATGTCAGCGTAAACGTCCGGTAGACGATCCGCTCAGCCGGGCCCAGATCAGTCATCTTTGCCAACAGGTTTCTTGAGCAGGCGTGAAATCAGCGCCAGCCGGATCCAACCCATCGCAAGCCCGAAAAGCAACATCAGCGTCGCGGCGACGCCAGCCATCAATGCCAGCTTGCGGTTGGGCGAAGAGGGCCGATCCGGCAGCGACGGGTTTTCAAGCACCTGCACCAGTGGATAAGAGGCATAGACATCTGATTTACTGGACTGTGCCCGCGCAATCGCAGAGGCAAAAACAGCCTCGGCAACAGAGAAATCCCGCTCAAGATCCTGCAGTTCAGCGGCAGCAGGGGCAAAGGCATCCAATGCGGTCCTGCTGGCATGGTATTGCCGCTCAAGCGTGGCTAGCTGCTGCTGCGCACCTGTGACATCGGCATCCTTGCGCACAAGGTCGGCCAGAAGCTGTGCACGCGCGCCTTCGGGAGCCAGATCAAGTCCACCCAATGCGGTCACCGAAAGGCCGGTCAACCGTTGGGCCAAATCCTGTGTGACTGATTTGGCTTGGCCAAGGGCGGCACGGGCCTGTTCCACTTCCGGGTGGCGGGTTCCGTAGCGGGCGGAGGCCTCGGTCAGGGCAACCTGCGCGCGGGCGACCTCATCCAGCAGGGCCAGATAGGCACCATCCGCAAACAGCCTGAGCGTGGCGGCAGCAGCCTTTGCCTCCAGCCCCAATTGCCCCTCCAACGCGCCTTTTGCGGCGACTTGTTCATCCAGCTTGGCCCGCTGGACCTGAATTTCATCATCAAGCGCCAGATGCCGGCCCAGCAAGACGTCATATTGATCCACCGAAAGAAGCCCCGTGCTTTGCTGCAACGCTTCGATGCGCGCACGGGTTTCAGAGACCGACACGCGGTAATCTGCGATGGCCTGCAGGCCGCTGTCCTCGCGGGTGCTGACCTCATCCTCGCGCAGGGCGTCCAGTTCGGTGAAAAACGCCTTGAGGATTGCATTGCCTCGATCCTGCGCCGCCTGCGGGCTGCGCCCGGTCACTTCGATATGGATCAGGCTGGTCTGATCAACCAAACGCACGCGAGGGGCAGACAGGTCTAACCGGTCAATCCCCAGTGACACTGCGGCAGCCGCGATGATCCGATCCGCGCCCAACAGGCGTTTGTAGGTTTCTGTGGGGCTGACCGAATTGCTGGAGAAGGCAGAGTTTGCATAAGACGTCGCCTGCCCGATCCCGTTGACGTTCATCGAGGCTGATGCACCCGACCCCGGCATGATCAACGAGATGGACGAACGATAACTCAGCGGCGCTGTTTTGAGGTATCCCAAAAGCGGTGCCCAGATCAGCGTAGCCCCCATGATCGCGGTCGCGACATAGCGGGGCATCCGTTTGATATCGCTCAGCTTGCCACCCATCAGGATACGGCGCACAAAGCCGCCTGCGGCGGGTTGGACAAATGGCGACTTTGGCAAGCTCAGGTCTGGTGTCATTGGCATCGGCGGGTTCCTTTGCCGATGATCTATCTGTTTTGGCCCGGCACCTCACCTGGGCAGAGGGGCAGCCGAAAGGGCATTGGGGGGTCCGATCCTATCCTTTGGGATAGTTCAGAACAGGCCTGCCTCACGGGCGATCAACGCAGCCTGCGTGCGGTTGGCCGCACCCACTTTGCGGTAAAGCGTCTTGACGTGCAGTTTTACAGTGGGTTCCGTCACATCCAGATCGCGCGCGATCTCTTTGTTCGACTTACCTTCTGTCAGACCTTTGAGAACCTGCAACTCTCTGGGGGTCAGTTTATCCGCCAGCGGGTTGTCGGGAATGACATCAACCGCCGTCATGAAATCGATGGGCGCATATTGTTCACCCATCGCCATGAACTTTACCGCATTGACCAGTGATTTTGCAGGCAGGGATTTGGGAACGAAGCCTGCGGCACCGGCCTCCAGCGCGGCTTCGGCAATATGGCGCGTCGCTTCACCAGAGATCAGTGCAACCCGCTGACCGCCGCCCAGCGCAATTGCGCGGCGCAGCCCCTCAAGCCCGTTCATCCCCGGCATGTTATAATCAAGCAAGATCAGATCAAAACGGTCTTCTGCTTCGATCCTTTTGCAGGCCTCGTCCAAGGTGCCAGCCGTTGCGGTCACCATCTCGCCTGCCCCCTCAAGAAACATCACAAGCGTGTCACGCAGCAGATCGTGGTCGTCAGCTATTAATACTCTCATCGTCAGTCCCCTGGCATCTGCGGTCAAAATAGACCGAGAATGCGGCCAATCAAAGGCACAAGCACTGGGACAATAGAATAATTAACCACCCCAAAGGGATAGGTTTTGGCCAAGATGGCCTGATTTGCCCTGCCAAAAGGCTGGGGCACTTACCATCTGCGCCGGATACCT
>Ga0208544_10001636_pt1 | contig 15228 bp, 12 predicted proteins | sample DEB08_DNA_9_FD_184526 | JGI IMG/M metagenome (GOLD analysis project Ga0208544, IMG submission 184526) | Aqueous microbial communities from the Delaware River and Bay under freshwater to marine salinity gradient to study organic matter... | ecosystem: Environmental > Aquatic > Marine > Coastal ... | reverse complement strand
TTGCCCGCATCAAAGGCTTTTGTAATACGGCAAAAAAACACGGCTTATCCGTGTATGAGGAACTCATCAATGCCATCAAGGGAGAGTCGTTCCTACGCACCATGCAGATGGCTACCTAAATAGTTACCCTGAATTGTAATAAAAGGACAGCATATTAATACCGCGTACACCAAAAGAATGCCGGTAGTCTGCTATATTTGCACCTCGAATAATTTATCAAAATATAATTAGCCTAAAAAGGGGGAAGACCAGGGTGATGAATCACCGATTAATTTGGACGTTTTCTTACCCGTACGGCTCGGCTCACGCCATTTTTATATTTTGACCAGCCCGCAAGGGAAAACCAATTGAAACATGAGTACAGAAGCCCGTGAAAGCCTCAACTTTATTGAGCAAATTATCGCTGAAGACATTGCCAATGGCAAACACAACGGTATGGTACACACCCGCTTCCCCCCCGAACCCAATGGCTTTCTGCACGTGGGGCACTGCCGGGCGATTGTGCTCAACTTCGACCTGGGCCTCAAGTACGGAGGCAAGACCAACCTGCGGATGGACGACACCAACCCGAGCACCGAAAAAACCGACTTCGTCGACAACATCAAAAACGATATCCACTGGCTGGGCTACGAATGGGCCAACGACGTCTTGTATGCCTCCGACTATTTCGGGCAACTCTATGATTTTGCGACCCAACTCATCGAGAAAGGGCTGGCCTACGTAGATGATTCTTCGGCAGCAGAAATTGCCGCCACGAAAGGCGATACCACCTCTCCCGGACAAAACAGCCCCTACCGCAGTCGTAGCATCGCGGAAAACCTCGACCTTTTTGCCCGCATGAAAGCCGGAGAATTTCCCGATGGGAGCCGCGTGCTGCGGGCTAAGATAGACATGGCTGCGCCCAATCTGCTGCTGCGCGACCCCGTGCTCTACCGCATCAAGCACGAACACCACCACCGGACGGGCGATGCCTGGTGCATCTATCCGATGTATGATTTTGCCCACGGGCAGAGTGATTCGATCGAAGGGATTACCCACTCCCTGTGTTCGCTGGAATTCCGGCATCACCGCGACCTGTATGATTGGCTGATTGAGAAGCTGGAGATCTTTCCCAGCCGGCAGATCGAGTTTGCGCGCATGAACGTCACCTACATGATCACCAGCAAGCGCAAGCTACTCAAGTTGGTAGAAGAAGGCCTCGTCAGCAATTGGGACGACCCCCGCATGCCCACCATTGCCGGTATGCGCCGGCGGGGTTACCCGGCGGCGGCCATCGTCGATTTCTGTCGGGGAATCGGGCTGACCAAGCGCGACAACATGATCGAGATCGAACGCCTGGAATACCACGTACGCCAGGAACTCAACCAGTCGGCTACCCGGGTAATGGCCGTGCTGGACCCCCTAAAGGTCGTTATCACCAACTACCCCGCAGGGCAGGTAGAATGGCTCGCTACGGAGAACAACCCCGAAGATCCGGAAAGTGGCACCCACGAGTTGCCGTTCAGCCGGGAGATCTATATTGAGCGGGAGGATTTCGCCACCGAAGCGCCCAACCGCAAGTACTTCCGCATGGCGCCAGACCGGGATGTGCGGCTTAAAAGTGCCTACATCCTGCACTGCACGGGCTATGAAACCGACCCCGCCACGGGCGAGGTGACCGAAGTGCACTGCACCTACTACCCCGACAGCAAAAGCGGAGAAGACACCTCGGGCGTAAAAGCCAAGGGAACCCTGCACTTTGTGAGCATTGCCCAGGCCGTAAAAGCCGAGGTGCGGATGTACGATCGCCTCTTTACCGATCCGAATCCAACGAACCACGAAGACCGCGATTTCCTGGAGTTTTTCAATCCCGACAGCCTCACGGTCATCACCGGCTACGCCGAGCCCAGCCTGGCCCAGGCCGCACCGGGAGCAGCCTACCAGTTTATGCGCCTGGGCTACTTTGTGGCCGACGAATCTACGCGGCCCGACGCACCGGTTTTCAACCAAACGGTCACGCTGAAAGATTCTTACCGGCCTTAGGAAAAACTATAACTTTGACTGTTAAAGTATTAGCAATAAATACCGGTGAACGCACCATTTATTTTGCTTCGCGGAGCAACTTTCTGCCTCACCCTGGTGTTTAATAGAAGTAAAGTCCAAAAGTGGGCTCCCTACATTTCCTGGGGACGTTTTGGTATCGACAGGAAAGTGAACGGTTTAGTAAGCATGCCGGAGTACGACAGCTCATCTCCGTTATCAAACGGCTATCAACCTTTTCAAATGGCAATACTCAGTATGCCATGGCTGCCTAATTCTAGGAATTAGAAGCCATTGTGCCTCGCGTTTGACGCCTAATACACAACGCGGCTGCACATCAACCAACCCCTTAGGCTAGCGATCCGTCTTACTCTGAACGGTTAGCGAAATTCAGGAGTTAAGGTCAGTGTACGGGAGGTTTTCCAATCCTACCACTGGCTCGAAAATCCAAATTGGAAAATAAGCATGTAGAAAGCTCTATCGTGCTTTGTCTGGACCCGAGTTCGAGTCTCGGCGTCTCCACAGCACCAAAGCCCTGGTCCATTCGATCAGGGCTTTTTTTATTTGTCCACCCCCACAATCCCCTCATTTCATGGCCTCTCCCCTACCCATTACCGACCTCCACTGCGACCTCCTCCACTACCTGGCCCACGTGCCGGGCGCCACCGTTTACGATACAGCCGACATCGGCTTCACCCTGCCCTACCTGCGGGCGGGCCACGTGAAGCACCAGGTGCTGGCCCTGTACTGCGCGACCGAGGCGGGCAGCACCACCAGCGGCGCCCGCCAGGTGCAGGCTTTTCAGGATCTGCTCCAATTGCCCGAATTCTACCACCTGCAAACCACCGAGCAGGCCCACCGGGCGGCTCAGGAGGAAGCCATCGGCGTGACGGCGGCCATTGAGAATGCCAGCATTTTTGCCGAGGAAACCGAACCGTTGGCACAGGCCTTCCAACGCCTCGATCAAATCAGGGAAGCCTGTGGGCGCCTTTTCTACGTCACCATGACCCACCACGCCGAAAACCGTTTCGGGGGCGGCAACTACAGCCAGGTAGGCCTCAAAGCCGATGGCAAACACTTGCTGGATTACCTGGCGGCGCACCAGATCACGGTCGACCTGTCACACACCAGCGATGCCCTGGCTCACGATATCCTCAACTACCTGGATGCCCATTCGCTGGCGGTGCCGGTTATCGCCAGCCATTCCAACTTCCGCAACCTTTGCGACCAGCCCCGCAACTTACCCCCCGAGCTGGTGCAGGAGATCATCCGCCGCCAGGGGCTCATTGGTATCAATTTTCTGCGCCTGTTTGTCCACGAAAGCGACCCGGCCTACCTGCTTGAGCATATTTTGTACGGCCTGGCCACAGCCCCCGACCAACTGGCTTTCGGGGCCGACTTTTTTTACCGCCTGGCCATCCCTTCCCCCGATCGGCAGCCTTTATTCTTTCCGGCTTACGAAAGCGCTGCTGCCTATCCCGCCATTTTAACTGCCCTGCGCGAGCAACAAATCGGGGAAAAGCAATTGCGCCAGTTGGCCCAGGATAATGTGCTGGCTTTTATAGGGCGGAATTGGAGCTTAGAAGGTGTAAAAGTTTAAAAGTGTAAAAGTGTAAAGGGGGGGGTGAGACCAACGGCAGGCGTATCCCTATTTTCAGGAGCCGCTGCGAGCCGCTGCTGCGCTGCCCCGCTGCGAGAACCAATTGGAGGGGGGGAAGCGGCCCACACTGAAGAAGTGGCAGGCACGTGTAAAGGTGTAAAAGTAGAAAGGTGTAAACGGCTGGTGAACTTTGGGATGGTTCAATTGTTTAAACGCATCTTTACGTTTTAACTCCCCTTGACCCATTTCTAATGCCACGCCAACAACAACCCTCATGAAAAAACCATACACCCTCCAAACCGCCCCTTTCGTGGTGCCCACTACCGACGGCAAACGGATCGAAGAACACTTCGGCCGCGCTTCCACGGGGGAGAATCAGCTCAGTATTGCCCACATGGTGGCGCCTCCGGGTTGGAGCGAACCTTTCCAAACCCCGGAATTTAACGAGTACACCTACATCATTCGTGGAAAAAAGCAGTTCAACATCGCCGGAGAAATGGTCGTACTCCACGCTGGGCAGTCGATAAAAATTGAAAAAAATACCCGTATTCAATACGCCAATCCTTTTTCGGAGCCCTGTGAATACCTGGCAATCTGCCTACCCGCATTCGGCATGGATAACGTACACCGTGAAGAGGAGTAGTAGCGGCCGTAAGGCTACCCAATAGACTACGCGACAATCTTTAAGCGGGTATCATTTTTTTCCTTTTGGTTTCACCAGCCCCTGCTGCACCAGCCCGTCCTCGATAGCTGCTATGAGCCTGGTGTAGACCTTGCGGTCGACACCGAAGAGTTTAGCCCCGAGGCGGATGTACCACTTGGCATCTTGCAGGAAATACTGGCGGATGCCTTTGATCCGCCCCATGATGGCCGTTTTGTATTTCCCTTCCAACGCAGCCATACTTACAGTTGGAAATACCGGCTGCGGCAATTTGCCTTCCGCCCCGTAGGCCTCGTCGATCTGCTCGTTGAAGGCCACCACCAGTTTCATATCCGGGATAATGGGAAAGTACTGCTTCTGGGCGTCGATGTCCCGGGGAGCGGCTGCGGGGCGAAAAAAACCAAACCGATCCATGGCTTCCTGCGTCACCGGCTGGTTCAGCTTTTCGGCACATTTATCGGTTTTGATGGCGAAGTGATAGCGTAGGAAACTCTGGCAATTTTTACGCCCCAGCGCAAAATCATGTTCCCGCAAGTCGCGACTCAGGAAACCCGAAAAGCCCGCCAGCCCGCCGCAACCGAGTGCGCAATCTTGTTCTTTTTTATCTCCGATCCACCGGATTGGGGCGATCAGGAAACGGGTATCCTGGTTTTCGTTGAGGGCCGCAAAAATATCGTCCTGCTTGAACATGACCTGGTTGCGCAAGGCCCCAAAAACCTTCTGGGCAATGTAGCCAATGCTCTTGTCGGCTACCGAAAAATCGTCGGTTTTATTAAAATTGGGGAAGGGGTCAATCATTAGCACCGCGTGATTCACGGCGCCCGGAGTCGCGTTGCCATTGGCATTGGCCTGCGCAATTTTTTCGTTCAAAATTTTGGTGGTGTACCCAAACGGCTCATTGTTGAGAAGGCCACCATCTACCGTTCTGAATTTAAAAACAGGATCAGGCAGTTCGTCGGAGGTGACGCATTCCGGGTCGGAGAACAGGTATTTTTTATAGCGATCCAGGTAGTCCCGCGGAATGGTATTCACCCTGGACTTTAGCCCGATCGGGAAAGCGGCTGTGCTGAGGGCCGCATTTTTCAGGTTATCCAGGTCGGCCCTGGACAGGGTGACCTGGTCAGCCGTCTTCTGCTTCGCCAGTACGTAGTACAAGTCCTCTACCGAAGGCGGAATCCCCGGCTTGAGTTCGTCGGTCTCGATGCGGTAGCGAAAAAAGCCCGAATGGGTAGTAATGTAATGCTGGGTGCCTTTGCCTTCCTCGGCGTTGCCCGTAAAACCCACTTTGTACCGAATGCCACGCAGGTTGCTCACCGTGAGGAACAGATCCAGGTCTTTGGCTACGTAAGCCGGATAATCGCCAATGGCGGTTTCCTGGATGGCTACATCCGCGATCCGCTCCAGGGCATCGGAATTAAGCAGCGATTCCAGCACCTGACCATCGGCCAGGTCGTCATTGGACAGCAGTTGCAACAGGGTATCCTGCGCAGGCGTGTCGGCCATGGCCACCCAGGCCTGGTAGAGCTTGTTGTCTTCCTTGCGGTGTACGCCCGGCGCGCCCAGATGGATACCTTCCAGGAGCGACAGGAAAGTCAGCATGCTGGTAATTCCGCCAGCCGAGGCCCCGGAAACCACTTCGATCTGCACCTCGTGCATGGGCACGGAGGGGTCGTACCCATTTTTCAGATAGGTATCCGGGAAAGCGGCCTTGATGCGGTTGTTTTCGTCTTTGGCCCGCTGCCAAAGTTCGAGGGTTTCGAGCAGGTAGTCGATGACACCGCCGGTGTAGGCACCAGCGGAAACAGCGCCTGCCATGGTGAGGCAGAGCTTGAAGGGTGGAGTGGTTTGTGGCAAGATCTTGGATTTTGGTGTAGCCAAATCTAAGCATATTTAGCTGTATTCCAAATTTTCTGGAACAGGAGGAAGGTCCTAGAGCTTGTTTTGGACGGGTAGCTTTCTGTACGGATTATTTAATTAAACCTCAAAAGCGATTTTGATAATTTTAAATTCCTCAAAATTTAAAAAATAAAAAATAAAAATTATTATTCCACGATTTATCCAATATAATACGTATCTTGAAAGGGACATTTTTCTCTCTACAAAAACGAACGCTCTGACCTTTTTTGCGCCTAATAAATCGTAAAATATTTTCGCGACAACTTACTGCAAAAATATCCAAAGCAAGTAAAACCTTTCTGAAATGAAAAAACTTCTCTTCTCTCTTCTGGCTCTTCTGGCCTGTGGCTTCCTACCTGCTCAAATTGACTGGAATTGTGGCACGGCTTTTGCCCCCCCCCTATAATTTTTCGGGAGGATGCCTAAACCTGACTCCCTGGAGTTTATCAAGAGCCTACCGACCTTACGATCCTGATATTACCCGCTTACTCGTAAAAGTTAATTTCATTTTCTGGGAACACCAAACACCTCTGGTAGAAAGTGACGGCACGATTACGCATGGTAATTTTGACATGAATGACCCTGTACAACGACAATTTATTAATAATTTTATTGCAGAAATGAATAGCCGTGTTGGAGACTTGAACTTGCCCACTAACACAACATGCTTTAATGCCAGTGACCTGGATTTAGGGCAATATATTCAGTTTTCTAAAATTCAATTTGATGTCCAGACCTACAATATCCGTGACAGCTATCTTTGGAATATCCAAAACGCGACGGATAACGACTGATATTGTCCTGATTCGTGGAGCGCAGAATACACCTCACGCGCTTACCAAAAATTGGCAGAAGCAGGTGTGCGGCCAGCCATTAATGTATTCTTTCCTCAAGAAGGTACACCTTATAATCGGCTAATAGTTGATCGCGATTTTAGTATCACATCAACCAGTATTGGGCCTTACGCCAGTACTACCGATTGTTCTGAATTTCCAGGTGGCCAAACCAATTTAGCTCAGCCCCAACGAGTAGCTATGACCAATGAATACCTAGAGTATCGGTTTAGTGAAATTTTAGCTACGCAACAAGGTCAGCCATCAACCTTTGATCGAATTAACGGCGCTGGTATTGTAATCAACACGGGGCAGGCCAGTATTCTGACTGGCAATACCTTTCAGTACTGCGATTATGGGGTCTATGCTGTTGGCCGAGACCCCATGGGCGATGGTATAGTAGTAGGTACGGCCACGGCCACAGGTACCGAGCGCAACTTTTTGCAGCGCAATGGGGTAGGCATCTATGCCGGAGGAGTAGCCAATATTATTATCCGCGCCAACGACTTCCTGGAAAACAATGTTGGCGTAAATATCAGTGGAGAAACTGGTTTTATCATTCGTGGCAACAACTACTCCGAGCACATTGTAGCCGAAAATTACGAAAACACAGGAAATATTAATGAAAATTCCAGCTTATGCAATACCTACATCGATGCCGGTTACGGACTGCGTTTTTTAGGTGACAACCAGAGTATAAGAATAGATGGAAATGATTTTCAGTTGGTTGGAACCAATAATTTCACTCGGCAAGACATCAGCCTCCGCCATGCCAATAATCGTGGACAAATTATTTTGGGCGGCCTAAAAACCCAGGGATCACCCCAAGATGGTGCGGAGAACGACTTCAGCGGACCGAACACCGGAGGCCTTAATGTGTCTACCGATATTGCTACTGAAAGAGAACCCAATACCGGTAATTTTCTTACCGATGATTTCCTCTATTACTCGCGCCTGGCTACCCATACCGATTTTAATCCTCGCTGCGCCAGCAATGAACCTTGCACGAATGAGGTGTACAATTTTTCCCATTTTAGGGTAGATTCTCCATTACAAGAAACCGATCCTTGTTCCAGTTCTGGCGGCCTCACTGGCGGCGAATGCGTGACCAAGGAATGTTTGGAGAAATATTACGAGAACATGGCCGATTTGGACCACAAATGGGATGGGGACCAAACAGTACAGCTGTCGAATCTCATCCATAATTACCCCAACAGCTACCAGAGTCGGAATATGTTGTTGGCACAAAGCCCTTTATTGTCTGATGAGTTGTTAATGGCGCTGTTGGAGAACACGCAAATGTCGGTAGCCAGCAAGGCCACTGTCTTGTATGCAAATGTACCCCTCAGCAAGGAACTGCTTGTGGTGGCAGCACAACGCTTGAGCAACAGTACCTGGACAGAATTGCTGCGCCGCCAAAAGGAAACGCCTATTGCTGAACGGGTGCAACAACAGCTGGAAGTGCTGGAAGCCGAACAAAGTAAAAACCAGGCGCTATTGGCTACGGCCCATCACTTGTTTGAAAAAAATGAACCGCAGGAAGCATTTACATTACTCGCAAATGATGGCAGCAAACTGGCCCAACGCGCCAGCATAGCCCTTAGGTTGCGTACCTACCACCCTTCCTTAACAGTTTTAACGCCCCTTAAATACTTCCTGCTATGAAATACTTACTCTCTTTACTGCTGACAGGAATAGCCCTGCTACTGTATGGCCAAGGCACTTTTGATGCAAATTATGATTTCGCGGGCCAACAAGGTACGGACCGGGGCGCCAATGTGTCGGATGTAGGCGATGGACTGATGCTCACTACGACCTCATATTGCGGCAATTATGGTTGTGATCGTATTGCCAAACTCAGTTATACCGGAGAATTGCTTTGGACTTTTGATCAATTTTCGGATGATTACATTTTTTACAACCCACAATCAAAGTTGGACATATACGAACTGAACGACAGCAGCTATGTGGCGCTTTTTGCCGTAGAATCTGCGGCTACAGGACGCTTGAAGACCTCCTGGATCAATTTTAACGAGCATGGTATTATCCACGAAATGCCCATATCAGACACCAGCCAATCTGAGGCAATCTTAGCCTGGAAAAAATACCAGGATGTTTTTTGGACCTGGACAAATATTTCTTATGAGCCCATGCTGGTGCGCAAGCTTACACCCGACGGAACAGTGCTGTTTGAAAAGCTCCACGACGAGCACAATTTCCTGGTTGAAGCAGGTAGTGATTTTGCGCCGCTGCCCGATGGCGGCTACCTCTACATCAATCGGTTTGGCACCGGGGGGTTCAACAATGCTACTATGTGGGGGCGACGCGACTCGTTGGGAGAAATCATTTGGGAGCACCTGGACCCGCTGGGTACCCGCGAAAATAGCGTTGATAATATTGTGCTCACAACAGATAATAAGGTAATTGTTTCTTATCGTATTCAAGACCGATATGTAGTGGAAAACCCTTTAGCTGACTTCGGAGGCGACTATATCATTCATTGCCAGGATCTGGAGGGTAATGTGCAGTGGGTGAGGCCGCTCACATATATGCCATATCAGCAGGTATATCATATTATTCCGGCTGCCAACGGAGACATTATCGGGGTAGGAGAGAAAATGGTTCTCGACTGGCAGGGTACCCCGGATGAGGATTTTATCGCCGCCTGGATGTTCCGTATGAATGCTGCTGGCGAAATGCTTTGGCAACACCATTTTGTTCCTGACCAGCCACAGCATGATCAGTATACCTTCTACGACGCCGTAGAACTGGCCGACGGGCGTATTGCCGCTATCGGTTACTACATCGACTCCTTTCCCAACGGATTGCTCAATGCAGACACCTGGCTGGTGGTCACCGATGGCAACGGCTGCATCTACGACGAATGTACCAATGACATATTTGTCGGTAGCGCTGACCTTACCGTGATTGGCGCCGCACCGGCTGTGCAGGGTTTTCGATTAAGCCCCAATCCAGTGGCCACAAATGGTACGCTGTGGCTAAACTGGCCAGAAAGCGCCTCCCACCACCAAAGCGACAGGCTTGTCCTATACGACACCAATGGGCGGGTCATCAGGCAATGGGCGTCAGCAGACGCCCCCGAAAACCTGGCAATGACCAACCTACCACCCGGCATTTACCAACTCGTACTTACCCGGCAAGGGCGGCGCTGGCAAACCGAGCGAGTGCTGGTGTTGTAGGGGGAGCGCTGGCTGGGGTGCTTACACCTGCGTCCCCACCTCCGCAAAAACATCCAGCTGGTTTCGCCGAATATCTTCCATCGTTTCGCGCTGACGGATGAGGTACGCCTGGCCTTCGTGTACCAGCACCTCCGCCGGGCGGTAGCGGCTGTTGTAGTTCGAAGCCATGGAAAAACAGTAGGCGCCGGCATTGTGGAGGCACAGCACGTCGCCCTCGCGGACCTCGCTGAGTTGGCGGTTGGCGCCGAAGGTATCGGTTTCGCAGATGTAACCCACCACCGTGTAAATGCGCATTTTGCCAGCGGGGTTGCTGATGTTGGTGATGTGGTGGTAAGCGTCGTACATCATGGGCCGGATGAGGTGATTGAGGCCGGAATCTACGCCCACGAAAGCCGTAGCGGGGGTGGTTTTGACGACGTTGCAACGCACAAAAAAGTTGCCCGCTTCGCTCACCAGGAATTTGCCGGGTTCGAACATGAGCATGAGGTCGCGACCGTATTCCTGGCAAAACTCCTTGAACCGCTCGCTGAGGCGTTCGCCAAAGTCTTCGATGTCGGTAGCGATCCCGCCGGGCTTGTAGGGCACGCGGAAGCCACTGCCAAAATCGACGTAATCGAGGTCGGGAAACTCGCGGGCACAGTTGAGTAAAATTTCCGCCGCCTGCAGGAAGGACTCGGCGTTGAGGATGTCCGACCCCGTGTGCATGTGGATGCCTTCGATCTGGAGGTTGAGGGCCTTCACGATCTTGAGGATGTGGGGAAGCTGGTGGATGGAGATCCCAAATTTGGAGTCGATATGGCCGACAGATATCTTGGAATTGCCGCCCGCCATAATGTGGGGATTGATGCGGATGCAAACGGGTACGGCTGGAAAAAGGTGACCGAACTGCTCGAGGATGGAGATATTGTCGATGTTGATTCGTACGCCCATGCTTACTGCTTCGGAAATTTCTTCCAACGACACGCAATTGGGGGTATAAATGATGTCCTGGGGCGCAAAGCCAGCCTCCAGGCCCAATTTCAGCTCCTGGATGGATACGGTATCGAGGCCACTCCCCCACCCCTGCAACAGGCGCATGATGGTGAGGTTGGTATTGGCTTTGCAAGCGTAGTTGATTTTGAGGCGGGGCACGGAAAAAGCCGACGTGATGCGGTCGTACTGGCGCTTGATCACCGCGCTTTCGTACACGTACAAGGGGCAGGCAAATTCCGCCACCAGCTGCAGCGGGTCAATACCTCCGGACAATAAAAAGCGATCGTTTTCCAAGGTCATGGCAAAAAGGCTAAATGGGTAATTGAAATTCCAAACTACAAAATTAGGGCAATTCGTCCCAATTCAGGCGCATTTGGGTGATTATCCTAGCGTTAAAACCGATTTCTAAGGGGCATAAAAAAACAAATTTACCTTTTGCCCCATTACTAGAGTATAAATGTTTCCCCGTACACCAATTAATTCCCAATTTGCATCTGTCCAATAGCATTGCAACGACCATAAAAACGACCAGGTGACGGAACAGGAACTCATAACAGGCTGCCAACATGCTGATCCTCTGGCTCAGCGGGCCTTGTACGAGTGCTACGCCCCCACGATGCTGGGGGTTTGCCGGCGCTACCTGAGCCGTACCGAAGACGCCGAAGACGTGCTGGTCGAAAGTTTTTGCAAGGTGTTTGAACACCTGGACCAGTACAGCGGCAACGGCAGCTTTGAAGGTTGGATTCGGCGGATCGTGGTGAATGAAAGTCTCATGTTTTTGCGTAAGAAACACGCCCTGCGCAACGCTTACGAAATCCAGGAGCATTTTGACCTGCGTTCCGACGAGAATATTGTAGCAGAACTGGCCGCCCAGGACATTTTATTTCTCCTGGACCAGTTGCCCAATGGCTACCGCACGGTGTTTAACCTCTACGTCGTGGAAGGCTACAAACACCGCGAGATCGCCGACTTGCTGGAGATCAGTATCAACACCTCCAAATCGCAGTTGATTCTGGCCAAAAAACGATTGCAGCAATTGCTGCTGGAGCGCAATTACCCCGGTGTGCAGGAACGATTGAACCAAAACCGTTGATTGTTTCGCCCACTAGTTAACCAAAAGTACAACACCATGTCTGATAAGGAATTTTTTGACCGCTTTCGCCAAGACGCAGCAAAAATCGAGCAAACACCCACGCCACCTACCTGGTCGCGCATCGAGCGCCGTATCCAGCCACAGCGGCCAGCGACCCGGTGGGCGGCCAGCCGGCAACTGCCGCGCCCCCTGGCCATTGCGGCGGCCCTGGCCCTGGTACTGGGGCTGACGGTGGTCTTCCTCTGGTTGTCTGACCAGCAAAACGGAACCGGCCTGGCCCAGACCAGAGGCCCCCTGAAAATGGAGGAACTGACCATCGAGCCCATCGCGGCCAGCACGACTACCCCGGCCCGTACGATTGCGGTAGCACAAAAATTGCTCACCCCAGCCAAACCCATCAACGAAGGGAATGCCAGCCAACGCCTGGTGGCGAAAAACGAAGTGCGTACGGACGGCCAGAAGACTACCACGCCGCGGACCGATAGTACCCGGCAGGAGCGGGAGGATCGCACCGGGAAGTAGCGATGCAGTCTGCCGGGCCTATATCGAAAAGGTCATTTACCCCTTCACAAAATCGCAGCGTATCGTACTGCGTCTGCCAGGCAGGGTAGATGCTCCCGCCGCCGCCACCACCGCTAGTGCCGCCACCACCAACCGAAAAATCAGCAGGAGCTTGCCAACACCAGACCCATATTACTAGTGTTTTCTTTTAATGAGGCACTCTGGTTCAGGATAAAAAAATCTTCGGTTTTCAAAATTCTTTAGCTTTACTTTAAGACCAAATCCTCTTTTTTTAGAATCAGTAGTAAACACAGCCTTTGAATGAATAATTGATTCTAACGAAGATTGATCAGCAGCACAATTATTAATTATTTGGTCTTTAAAATTTTTTCTTATCTCTCTAATTTTTTCAGTACCATATTGATTAATTAATGATATCAGCACTCATATACTCAAGTTCTAATTCCTTGATTTTACCTTTTCTAATTTCAAATTTCCTTATACACCTCATCAATATCCATTTGTCATATTCCTCCAAGTGCGTTTTTTGATAGATATATTGTTGTATATAATATCGATTCTCAAAAAGTTCGGACTTTAATAATGGCGACATAAACATAACGCTAGTACTGTCTTTTGTTAAAGCATTGACAATGTCCCCATCAAAATACAAATACGTATTTCTCCATTTTCTAGGAATTTTCAATATTATAGGGTTCGTTCCGTACAACTTATCTTCAATAAAAAAAGTATCTTGTGTACCTGTAAAAAATGACTCTGGGTAAATTGTAGGTCTGAAAACGAGCTGTGAGTCTATATATATTTTACGGTATCTTTCCTCTTTTTGTTTCCAATTGTCAAGGTATTTTGAATCAAACAGTATCTTGTTTAGATAGCGTGCTTCCTTATTGCTGCTGACAGCACACGAATTAACAAATACACCCAAAAGCAAATAAATCATTATATTTTTCACACAACTTTTTTTTAGAATAAAGGTTATCTGGATGGGCAAATTAGCCTAAATTTTGCCCATCCAGAATATACAACTACTGACATGCCTGAGAAAATTCCTCCTCAAAATAGACCACATGTAAATCCTCATACTCGGTGAGTCGCAATACAGTTGATAGTGACGGAAGACTAGATTCATGTATATGCCCACTATTGTGTCCTGCACATTCAAGTACTTGAACTGTAAATGCTTTTTGAATTTCAATCCATATAGTATACCTGGTCAAATTAGCTGTAGAAATAGGGACGGGGGTATTTCCTGCCAAGTTTTGACCACCTACCAAATTACCATCTGCAATTCTTTGAATACCATTAACAAGGCCGATATTCAATGCGTTTGCAGTTATTTGTTCTAACGAATTATTGCAAACAGCATCTATTCGATTACAGTCAAATAAGGTAAACTTGAAAGAAAAAAAATGATCCGTTCCATTGATTGGAACTGCCATATTCAAATTTTTCAAACAAGCCCTCTGTCGATCAGTATCAAAAGGGTCGTTATCATATCTGATTAATTCTGAACATACAGGGTTTGTTGTGCTATAATACACGCTTGGCTCATCAATTTCTTCTATTGCTTCATTCATCCAATCTGGATCCTCTTCAAAATCACCGAGTAGTTTTTCCACCAAGACTAGGTCAAGATATTGATCTAGCCCCCACTCCTCAAACGCCACCTCATCCCCACAATCCGGCCTACCGGCAGCGCTCAAGATAGCCAGCCGCTGAAACTTATCCAAGGTCAATCCGTAGGTTGTTGCAAATTTCTGCAGGGCATCCACACACGCCGCGTCCAGTACGTCTGTTTCGGGGGTGAAGTCATCCAGTTCACTCGTAGCGGTTTCCGGGTTGGAAATCGTGTAAAAATCAATCAGGAGCTTAATCGTGACAACCAGGGTCTCCATTTTTTTTCATCATAAATCTAGCGACTTTATTTGCCTGGCGGGTAAGTCCCAGAACTCAATGGATTTGGCATTTATTGTTGTGACAGGAAGAAGCGTTGTAAGCTCCTTCTCTACCTTAACTAAGAAATAGTAACCATCAATGATTTTTAATTGTACCTGTTCCGGAAAGGCAGGCAGTGGATCGATTAGCTTAGGTCTTTTGAGGCGATGATAGGTAACTAGTCAGGGGTATGTAGCTAATTTTAAATATTCTTTATTGCCTGGTGTAAAAACGTGCATCAATATTTGCATTGGGCAAAAAGCCTGTTTGACTGCGGTACTAACGAGAGACCTGATGATCATAAACTGTTCAGCAGCAATTATGGAGCGGAAGCCACCTGATACCTTTGCCCGAACTTTATTCATTCGTAAGGGGCCAGCAAAAAATAACTTCCCGATATTAATTGGGAACAAGGGTGAAAACAGGTTAAATTTAGGGGAATAAAATCCAAGTAACTTGAATGATTTCCCATACAATGAGCAGACAGAGATTATGAT
>Ga0208544_10001634_pt1 | contig 15238 bp, 12 predicted proteins | sample DEB08_DNA_9_FD_184526 | JGI IMG/M metagenome (GOLD analysis project Ga0208544, IMG submission 184526) | Aqueous microbial communities from the Delaware River and Bay under freshwater to marine salinity gradient to study organic matter... | ecosystem: Environmental > Aquatic > Marine > Coastal ... | reverse complement strand
GAGGCACCGAACGGCCATCATATTGAACTTGTTGGGGAATTGGCGGGGATTCTGGCATTGGGAGATGCGGAAACGACAAAACCCGCGCGATTAGCACGGGTCGGGTCGGTTACGGTGGTTGCGGGAGTAGGATTTGAACCTACGACCTTCAGGTTATGAGCCTATAAAGGCATGATTCCAATAGGTTAGGAAAAACAATCACTTAGCTGATAAGCCTTTGATACTACGGATTTTCACACCTGAAACTGGGTGACATTGGTCTGTGTCGACCGTGATAGGCATTCAAAAAATGACGTACGCTCGTTGACATGGCGTTGACATGGAATTGCTGCACTGGACGGAAATATCATCGTTTTCGGCCCAAAGAAGACATCCAAAACCTTCCCGTAATGCTGCAGTTGCAGCTCTCATAAGCTGTCATTCGTTTGGCGGGTCGGGGTCAGACCAACGCTTCGATCTGTTTGGCTTCAACCATCGCACTGATTTCAGTGTAAAGGTCGACGGGCTGTCCTGGCGCGGAAATCGAAATCACCAATGCATAGCGCCCCTTGTCATTGAAACGCTTCTGCCCTGAATGGGTCTTCCACCACCCGGTGACAGGATAGACCGCAATCGCGTCGTGCAACGCAAGGTCAATCGCCTTGCCCCGCCACAGGTCACAGTGGAGCGAACCGGCTTGCACCGCTTTTGGGCCGAGAAGCCAACAATCCTTTTCCGTCTCCGCAGGCGGGGTGCCCTTTTCCTGATGCCCAGAAACGCGCCGTAGGAACTGTTGTTTTGTATCCGAGCGTTTCTTCATGGCAAATCGAAGCCCGAACGAACGGTAAGTCTCGGGGCGGGTTGCGGCGCGGCCAGAAAGATTGGGCTCAATGAAATAGGAAAGAGTGACTTTCATCATGACAATGCCATTTTCAATCTCTTCCAGGGCTGCCTTCGGCCAAGGGAGGTCATAAAAGTGCATTTCGTTGAAAACTGGTGGGCCGCCTGCATCACTGGGGGCGAAGGGCTGAATCGGAGCCTGCGCAACAAGCGTCACATCGTTCTGCGCCGAGAACACAGCTCGTTGAAGGTTCGGAACACCATAACCGAACTCACGCAGGGCCTTTTGCTTCTTTCCTTTGCTCCCGCCTTTCCAATGCGCACCGCGCGGACCAATGAAGTGTTTTCGGATCGGATCGGGCCACGAGGCGGAATCTACAGTCAACGCCCGGTGCGTCTCGGGCCACAGATCAGGCAGAGCAGCCTGCAAGCCACCCACGAAATTCCCGGCCACCCCTGCAGCCGCACTGGTCGCCCAAAATGGCACAAGCGGTTGGTTGAACACATCGGAGCCTGGGGCAATCAGTGATAAGGACGGTTGCCAAAGGCAGAAATTGAATGCATCAACCGACATGTTGCCAGCTTCGAACAAAACCTCGGGCTTGATTGGCGTCAAATCATTTGCAAGTTCTGTCGAGCCTAGGCTGTAAGGGCTTCGATGATTTGCCGGAACCGCCACACCAAGGCCCGGCGGCGTGACAGGAGGTGTTTCTTTTCGAGTAAACCCTCCAATGGTGAGCGAGTTCCAGCTTTGCGATGGGTCTTCTAACGGATGCGATTGAATTACGTCATCCAGCATTCCGCCGAGCATATTTCCGGCAGCAACCACGACCATGCGCTTAGGGCGTTCTGCGGCTTTGACCCCCGACTCCTGATCACCGGGCATTGCCCCTGAGGTAATTTGATCTAGGGCTCCGCTCCAAGTTGACGGACGGTCGGGTGGGTAGAAACCAGATGAATTTGCGATACAAAAGGCCCGCCGCACATTCGGTCGCTCTACCTCGACAAGAGACACGGCACCCTCAGTGACCACACCACGATTGGGCGGTGCAGTATCCGCAAATCCGGGCGGCGGCAGGAGCTTCATTGACTCGACTGCATGGGAAAGCTCCACCTGCCGCATGTCGTTCATTAGGGCCTCTAAGTCCCCATAGAGCGCCAGTCCGGCCAACGGCGTGCCGTGTCCGCCATCTGGATGGTGATCATCGGTCCCCCACGCCGCGTCATAGGCCCAAGCCCCGCGCAGACCGGGAGCGATCAGCGGGTGCCCACCCGCAACACCAGTGTCCAATGTGCAGACCGCATTTGCGTCCGCAGGTGGCGGGGTAACCCGATTCACAAGATCGGCAACCCAATCCTCCGGTCCGACACCATTGCCTTGCCTGTCGAAGAAAGGCTCAATCGTGGCCGTTGACCTTCGCACTTCCACAAGCGCTCCCAGCACCCTGCCAGCAAAACCCGCTGCCGTGGCCGCCGATCCGTGCACGAAAAGGACAGTCGTATCCGGGAAAAAGAGGCGGTCTTGATGAACCTCAAGGTCTGCATGTTGAGCCGCCGCGGAGACACCTTCGGCTATATTCGCGCCACCGCGCACCCAGAGTTCCCACCAAACGGCATCGGAAGAATCAAAGTCCGCCGGACCAACGAAGAGTGACCGTGCCACTGCGGATTGAATCGTCTCAATCCGCTCAAATCGGTCAAGGTCCTGCCGTGCTTGGTTTCCAGGGTCTTTTCCATACCCCTGAAGCCTGCCCCGCAGAAAAGCACGGGCGTCATCCGGTACAAAAATGAGAGCGCTTTCCGTTCGGTCGTCTCGCCGATCTGATCGAAGCACCACCACATCTTCCTGCGGAAATTCGAAGTTTTTAGGCAGTTTCACCGCGCCAGAACGGGCAGATTGCGGCGGCATGGTGCCCACCTCAACAATCTTCCCGGGCTTCAGCCCCTCGACGGGCAAACGGTTGTCGTGCCCAGCCCCAGGTATCTCACCCAACGCGGTAGCCAATTGGTCAAGAAGGTTCTGGGCGTGTGCCGCGTAATCTTCCCGAAGCGGCTTCTTGTCCATCTTTTGCTTCGGGTAGGAATAACCAACCTCGTCGCGGAACACGTCAAACGGGATGTGTACATGCTTACGCGCGTCGAAATCACTTTGATCCGCCATCAGACCCTGCTTCCAATTTTATTGGGTTCACCATTCACGCTCTGCGTGCACGGCTATAGGTTCGCGCCTTTGCGAAACTTCCCCTTTAAGGTCTGGCGATCATGCAGGGCAGAGCGCAGGGAGTCAGCCGAAATCTTTGTCACACCGTCAATAATTGCGTCCTTCACCACCGAGTCCGTGGCGCGTACAAGCTCGCCCGGGCTCAACCCGGCCACTGCCGGCTCCAATGAGGCCCAAGGCCTCGCGCTCAACTTGAACTTGCCAAGCCGCTTTTCAATAATCGCCCGCGCCGCTTCGGTTTCGGGCAGCGAATACTCCACCACCTCGTCAAACCGGCGAGCCAAGGCCTCGTCGAGAATTTCAACATGGTTTGTCGCGGCCAGCACAACGCTGTCCGTCGAATTTGGTTCTTCCATGAATGCGAGAACCGAATTCAGGACCCGGCGGATTTCGCCAATATCGTTCGGATCACTGCGGCGAGCGCCGATAGCATCGAACTCGTCGAGAAGATACACGCCGCGCATCTGGGCAATCTGATCGAACAGCACCCGGAGCTTGCCTGCGGTCTCTCCGAAGAACCGGCTGAAAAGGGACTCAAGCCGGACGGTGAACAAGGGCAACCGAAGCTCACCGGCCAGCGCCGAGGCCGTCATGGTCTTGCCCGTTCCGGGAGGCCCAACGAGAAGCAAATGGGTTGTAGGCTTCTGACCGTATTGACGCAGCGTAGCACGTTCTTCTTGCTGCCGGACTACGCGGGCTAGCCGGTTCCGCACATCGTCGGTCAGCACCATGTTGCCCAAGGTGATCTTCGGGAAAGTGCTTTCGACAAGCCCTTGAAGTTCGGCCCGTGGGCGAGCCATCGGAATCGGCGTCTGTCCCCCTGCCGGAGCGCCAAGGCGCCGCTGATCGCGCGCCTTCTGCACGACATGCTTCAGCTTCTCCGCGTCATCGGCCCGCCCCTCGCGCGCCTGTTGCGCGGCGATCTGTAAAGCCACTGAAAGGAACTGATCTTCGTCGCCCTCGATGTGCGAATTGAGGAGGGCAAGAATCTGTCGTGTAGTCATCACCTGCTCCTCCTTTCCGAAAAAGCTCATTGCTCCAAGGCCTGCGTCGAAATCACGATGACGGTTCAGCTTTAGAAAGCTTCTACCTCAAACCGTGAATTTGCACCATCGAAAAGGTCGTGGAGCGACTCCAGAACTTGAGAGAGTGGCGATAAGGTGTTCAGTGCGGTCGCTTCAATCTTGAATGTCTGCAATAGCTGAACACCCTCCGATTTTTCGCTCCCGCGACAAACGGCGGCTTTCCACCAACATCGATGCTCATACAGGCCGCTTCGTTTGATCTGAAGAACCCCGCTTCATGGCAGCACGCGGATGGACGCGCCTCGGTAGCCAGCCACCATCTCTCGTAGCTGTGCCGGCTCGACCACATCGACTTCCCTACCCCACTTGCCGAGATGCCAAGCCATCTCTACGAGGCCGCTGGCTTCGAAGCTGACCAGCAGCCCGCCATCGTCTAAGTCGACCAATTCCTGCTTAGGATGAAACTCAAACTCTCGAGCAATCGCTGCGGCGGCAGGACTGAACCGCCACACGACCCGCGTGAACTCTTTGTCGGAGTGGAACGACCCAAATGACCTTGCCGCATAGGTTTCCAGATCGAAGTCCCTGTCCTTCTCAAACCATTCGTTGGTGATTTCGGCCTTTTCGATGCGATCCATGCGGAAGCGGCGCAGGTCGGTATCTTTGGCGGTGTCACGGGCAATAAGGTAATGCCGCGTGCCTAGCAGGATCCCATAAGGTTCAACGACGCGCTTACGTACCTTCGCATCCTGCGCACCCTTGTATCGAATAACCAGCCGGAACGGCCCTCTGAGAGCTGCTGATACAATGTTCAGCACGACCGGGGAGGTTTTGACCTTTGGACCTGGGCGGCAAGCATAGCCTTTGGCCTCGAGGACCGCCTCGGCATCGACCTCCATTTTTCGCGCTTGTGGAGACGGCAAGGTTGCTACCAAGCGGTCGCGCAACGATCGTAGCGCCTCCACTTCCATGTCAGCGCCCTCTCGCTCTGCCCTCGTAATGCTTACCTCGAGCGCGACGAGTTCACGCCTATAAAGCCCCTGCATGCCGAGCATGCTGGTGTCGCGCAGCTTCCATCTGCGACGCCGTTCACCATCGGTATCATGCGACATGCTCGGGAATACATCCTTCAACGCATAGATCATGCGCTGGGCGGTCCGCTCATTTACATTGAACTCTTCAGCCACCTGCTTCACGGTGATGCCGCTGTGTCGGCTCGCGGACATGCCGGCCAGCTTCAATAAGTCCTGTGCTTTTTGAAACGACATATTCGCACTATCCCCGACAGTTATTGACGTAGTGCCTGGTTTATAACTCAGAAGAGGTCGATTCGTCCTAACAATGCTGATCGATTGAAGAATTTGGCTGCCGCCACTGCGCCGTGCTCCACGCGGCCCAGCTTCATCAATCGAGCGCCTCGACGTTCTCTCCTCACCGAAGCCCAGACGGATCCAGCCACCCCATCGTGGCAGGCCGTATCACCTTGAATCCAGAACTGGAGCCTGCATGGCACTACCTCAAAGAGCATTCCTCACCTTGCACGAAACCGCCTCCCGATGGGGATGTACCATTGCCGACATTGGCGGCTGGGCCACGGAGGGCAAACTGGACATCGTGACCGGCATTCCCGTTGTGACCTGCGGAGCCGAAAAGGTTTCTGGCAAGATTACAATCTTGCCCATGGACATGCTGCCTTTATTCCGCCGCAGCGGGACCGGTCCGACGGTAATCAAACTGCAGCGGATCAAACCGGAACATTCGGATGACTGGTGCTACGTGACAGAGCCAGCCGACGGCGTCGAAGTTTCTATCGCAGATCTGCTGCTCAGTGGGCTTGATGTGCTGCGTTTTGAGGATGAATATGACCTGCTGCGTCGCATCGGTGGTGGCACAGGTGCCCTTTCACCCTACGACTGGGAGGGGATGTATGTAGCGATGATAAAGCGCATCCACGAGCATGGCATCCCTGAAACTCAAGCGGAACTGATCGGGGAGCTGCAGGACTGGTTTGCCGATGTTGCTGAAAACGGGGATGTCCCAGACGAGAGCACCATCCGCCGTCGTCTGCGGCCCTTCTGGCGCGCCTTGCGTGGTCAGAAGTAACCGCCTCCCCCTTCTTAAGCGCGCTTCGCGTCTTTCTCAGCATTTGCGTCATGCACAATCTTTGGCCGTGGCCGGAACATACCGGCCACCGCGTCAACACCGGCGCGCAGGGGCGAATCCATCAAATGCGCATAGCGCAGCGTCGTCTGCATCTGACTATGACCAAGCAGCTTGCCGATCATTTCCAGTGAGGCGCCGCCACTGACTAGAAGCGAGGCGAATGTATGGCGCAGGTCGTGGATACGCACCTCTGAAAGATCAGCTTGCCGCTGCACCATAATCCAAAACCGACGAATTTCCTTGACGGGCTGGCCCGGTACATCACCGGGGAACAGCCATGGATTTCCCTTGGGCACAACAAGCGCCCGCTGGCGCACGATGGCTGCAACATCAGCTGAAATCGGCACCCTGTGTATCTTGCGCTGCTTGGTGGTGGCGGCTGGCTTTGACCAAATCCCAAGCTCCAGATTAAACTGTTCAAATTGCGCCTGTCGCACCTCGCCCACGCGAGAGCCGGTCAGCATGCAGATGCGGATGATGCCAGCGGCGCGCTGATCTTCGGCCGCGTCCAGAACCTCGGCCAGTCGACCAATTTCTTCATGGGAGAGGAAGCGCTCACGGGCGGTCTCAACGCGCTTCTTGAAGCCGGCGGCTGGATTGTCCGTGCGCCAGCCCCACTGGACGGCAAGGTTGAACATCTTGCGCAGCACTTCGCCGATGCGGTTGGCACGCACCGGTGTTGGCTTGCGCCCCTGCAGTTTGCGCGCACGGTTGTTCGGCTTCGCCTTCGAGGGTCGCGCCCTGCCCTCTGCGATGAGGTTCAGTAGTTTTGCCACATCATGCGGGGTGATTTCTGTGACCAGCCTGTTTCCCCAATGGGGGGCGACCAGCTTGGTCAGGAAGGATTCGTGGTCGGATGCACTCAAAGGTGTCAGTGTCGAGGCGTGCTCGGCAAGGTAGCGCTCAATCATGTCGTTAAAGCGGGGCGCCTCGCGCAGCGTGTCCCGCTCTTCCATAGGATCTGTACCCTCGTCGATCAGGCGGCGTAATTCGCGGGCGCGCTCTCGGGCCGCGGTTACGCTCCACTCAGGCCAGCGCCCGATCGCCATGCGGCGCTGCCGTCCCGCAAAGCGGTAATCCATCACGAAGGACCGCTCTCCCGAGGGCATGACGCGAATGGAGAGTCCTCGTATCTCGGTATCAAAGACCTGGTAAGCACGATCCTCTTCCGGGATCTGCTCACGCACAGTTTTATCATTTAGTCGCAATCGGTTGACCATGTTCACACCTCCGTTTGCCCATCACACATGCGTAAATGCGAGGGTCTAGCAAGCGAAGCATGGGCCTTTGAGCGGCACATAGGCAGTGACCGGCGGTGATGCGCCAAAACCCTGCCGGTCATTGAAAACATGGGAAAAAATGTCGGGCGGCTTTCATCGCGCTGGGCGAATCCGCCGGCCAGCAGATTGGATTTTGCGCCAAAAGCGCGATCCAAAGGACATTTTGCTCCCAGAACATAGCCTAATTTTGTAAATTTCTTTTAAAATCAATGACCGGCAAGAGTCCGGACCCCTTGCCGGTTAGGCGAATGCGTCGGCGCGTCGGTGAAACCTCCTGAAACACGGCGAAATCTTGTAAATTGGCTGGTTTTGGGCGGCCGCGACTCTGAATCGGCGGATTTACGTAGGCTCTGCGCCGTCCTTCGCTTTGCACTCTACCACCACCGCAGCCGTAAAAACTTAATGAAATCAATGACCGGCAGCCATTTGGCGCATCACCGCCGGTCTCCGCCTTCCCGCCACCCTTTCCAGTCTGCGTTTCTGAACCCCTGAACTCTGCCCTTGCCGGGCGAAACCTAGGAGAAACCAGATGTCAAACCTTGGAACTGCGCCGCGATCCAGTGGCCCCCAGCGCCTTATGAGCGGCTGGATCAGCCGCCTCGACCTCGCCCTTGAGCTTGGGGTCACTGTCGAAACCCTACACCGCTGGGAGAAGATCCGCTTCGGCCCGCCCTGCGTGCGCGCTGGCCGGAAAATCTATTACCGGCGAGATGCCGTCCAGGACTGGCTGATGCTGCAGGAAGCCCCTGCGCCACGCCGCGCGGGGTCACGCCGATGAGCATCCCCCTTCCTTTCCGCCAACGGAGCCGGCGCGCTGAACGTGATGAGGCACGCGCGGACTGGATTGACGAGCGGCGGCGCGAGGCCCGCATCGTCGTGGCTGACGTCATCCACCATTCCGACCATCTGCTACGCATCGCCTGCAATGTGCTGGTCCGCCATGGCGAGACACCCGAGGAACGTGAGGACGCGCGTATTCTTCTGGTCGTGCTAGAGGCCAAGACCCCGGGGCGCGGCAATCATCACAACCAGGATCCGGAGGTGGAGCGATGAAGCGGCGTGGAACACCAGAGGCAGATCTGCAGCGCGCTGTTGTGGTCGCCCTGCGCTTTGCTCTGCCCAAGGGGACGATCGTCCATCACTGCGCTAATGAGGTCACCGAAGCAGGCCCCCGCGGTGCGCGACGTCAGGCGATCCTGGTTGGCATGGGGGTGAACCCCGGCTTTGCCGATCTCATTGTGCTCTGCGATGGGCGCGTGCTGTTTCTGGAGCTGAAGTCTCTGAAGGGACGGCTCAGTCCTGCACAGGTGGCGTTTCGGGATGATGTGCTGGCGCTGGGCTTTTGCTGGGCGCTGGTACGTAGCCTCGACGATGCGCTTGGCGCGCTGGCCGATCATGGCTTCACCACTCGTGTGGTGCAAACAGGTACATCGGAAGCCCAACGCGATACAGGGGCCGAGCACGATGGTTTGGGTTCCTCTGCGCGGAGGGCCACGTCATGAGCCATGCCGCCACCAACTGGGCCATCCAGCGCCGCGGGCTCAAGCCCACCACCAAGATCGTGCTCTGGCACCTGTGTGATCGTTTCAATCCCGACTACGGCTGTTTCCCCTCCCAAGCGCGGCTGGCGCATGATTGCGAGATAAGTCGCTCGACCTTGAATGACCATCTTGGTCAGCTGGAAGCGGCGGGATTGTTGCGCCGTGTGCCGCGCATTCACCCTGTAACCAAACGACAGATGCCCACACGCTACATCTTGGGGTTCGAGCCCGGCTTTACCCCGCATGATCCGAACCCGTGTCCTGAAACCGGACACGGCGTATTGTCATTGGATGGCACGGTGTCAGGGGACCAGGATTCCTGCGGAGAACTGGCCGATGAGCAAGACCCGTGTCCGAAAACAGGACACGGGATTGATGCGCGACCCGTGTCCGAATTTAACCCTGACCCGTGTCCGGAAAATGGCCAAAGCCGTGTCCGAAATCCGGACACTAACCTTGTAAGAGAACCTTTAAGGGAACCAGTAAAGGAGGAGGAGCGGGCGCGCGGGCGCGAAATCGGTTTTGATGATTTCTTTGGCGACCTGCTGAAAGCGCTGGGCTTCGATGCAGACAGGGCATTGCCTGCCTGGTGGCAAGGCTGGCCAGCACGGCAACACGTGCAGCGCTGGATCGATGATTGGGGGATTTCGCAGGATCGGATCCTTGCCGTAGCCCGTGATAGCCGCGAGGCGCACCCTGCCCCGCCGGATGGCCCAAAGGCGCTTGATCGGGCGATGGAACGCGCCGCCCAGCGCGAAACGCAGCCAGCTGCAAATTCCCAGAATGCTAGGCGCAGCAACAAATCCCGAACCAAGCCGCAGCCCAACCCCGATGAAACGGCTGCGTTCTATGCAGCCAAGGTGAACTCCGACGAATACCTGCCCCAAAACATGATCAGCACTGCGACATGTGGATTGATGCTGGAACGCGGTCTCGTGACCCTGGAACGCCTCCAAATGCGGGGTGTGCTATGAGCAAGTTTGATCGCAGATTGCCCCGCATGCGGGCCCAGTCCAGCGCGGGTGGCAGACCCAAACGCGCGCTGGGCGTACAGGCCGCCCTCGAATGGGCCTTCCAGGTCGAGAAAGCCCAGCTAGAGCTGCCGCCGCGACAGGACGCCGATGAGGATAGTCGCGGCGTCGGGTTGGAATATGTTCTGATGCAGCGCGCAGTACTGGGCTGCAAGGTCGATGGCGGACAGTACAAAATGGGCAGCTACACCCATCCAGACGCCGAGGTCATCGCAGCCACCGTGGCAGGCCTGCCCGACAGTCTTGGCGGGATCCGCATGGCGATCCGTATCACCGAACTGGCGCGCGCAGGGATGACACCGGATTGGATGCCGGGTGCCGTGCCGCGTTGCGTGCCAGTAGACATTAAGCGCAACCGGCATGGTGATCGTGCTGTCAGCGTGGTCGTCGGCACCGAGCGCACCATCGTCAGTGGGAAGTGGCGTGACGTGGAAGTTCGCGCGTGTCCAGTGATGTTCAGGCCGCACCCCGAGCAGATTGCATCCGCGCGACGTGGCTATAACGACTGGTGGGCCGCGTTGGACTGGGTGCGCGATGGGTTGGTCGCTGGCGGGATGTTGAGGGAGGTGGAGCTGGCGGCAGTGATGCCAAAGCTACAACCTTGGAAAAGCGACTAATAACGTTGGTCTCGGCCCTGAGCCGACATTGAAGTTATCCACTGGCGCGGCGGCACGACCCGTCGAAGCGGTCGTTCAATTAAAGCCATTTCCCGTCGTGATCCGGGGATACGGGGATACGGGAGGATAAAGAGCGATTGCTCATTACTACTGAAAAAATACAGGGGACGCCCAATCAAAGATGTCATCAGTTGCGTTGAAGTTCTGAAGTCGTTCAATGATTTCGCCACCGAACTGGTCACGAAGCGCCATAACGCGTTGCTCCCAAGGTTCGCGAACTTTTCTTAGGGTTTCCGAGAACGCACCGAAATGATCATTTTGTTCAGAAACCAACTCGGAGCAGATAACCAATCCAAAGGCTGAAGCTACTCTGGGGTCAACGGGCCAAAGGTGGGAAACAGCCGCCTGCGCTGGTGATGCCAATGAAGGTGCGAGTCCCAGTTTTTGTATCCCACCCAAGCCATCTGAAACGCCGCCATCACAAATGTTCAAGCAAAGAAGACGACGGCCTTCATTTTCTGGGTGGAGGTCAACTAGGTCGTCCACGGCAACGACCTCTTCCTGATTGACGAGAATTTTTGAGGAACCGAGCTCCCAGTGGTCGAAAACTCCGTGCCCTACTACATGGATGAAGTCATAGGCAGGATCACGGTACATTGCCAAGAAGTCCTCTCGACCACGTTCGCGCCCAAGATAGACATGAGTTTCGACGCCGTGCCCTCGAAGAAATTCTGAAGCCGAGTTCGCCTCCATTTCAGAATACCAATCATTACATGAAGCCCAGACGGCTGCCCGCCGAATTGGGCGATCTGGAAGCGGAGTCCGTAGACTCGAACTCAAAGGCCAGCATTCATTCGCCTCCCGCGACAGCAGCGCCTGAATCGGGTGAAGGTTGTGGGGGAAACATGTAAAGGCGGGCGATCCAGCCAGTTTCTCAACAAAAACTGGAACATTGTAGAAGTCGGTCAGTGCCTCTTCAAACGCGCTCGCAGAATCTCTGTTCGGCTGCCCAGGACGCCCCGGAACTTGATCAAGCTCGGGACCGGCTTGTACAGTTCGCGTCGTTCCCAATGCGTTGTTGGTAGCTTCATTCATCGCTTCCACTACCTCGGTCGCTCCGGAAAATATTCCTCGAAAATTGACCATTTCAGTGTCGTTCCCGAGAAATCCAACACCGGAAATAGCAGTCGGCAAAATGACACTGCACCCAGCAGAACCACTTTCAATTTCACCGTTATACCAAGCGGCAAGAATTTTCGCGAAATCTGTCGCACGATCGTTGTCCAACGCGAATTTTGCCACAGGACTCAACAAACTGGCCCGCTGATCGAGAGCAATCAGCCAATCTGTATAGGTCGTGAAACTCTCCCGAACTCCACTTGAGTATTCTTGCGCAGTTGCAATAAAGCGATCTAAATTTTCATCCCAATCCCCCACGTTTTCGAGGGATGCAAAGCAGTACTGAAAGGGTTCATGTTGATGCAGTAGGTCTGCGTAGTCTTGCACTACAATCTTTGCCCACCCGTGGTGAGCCTCTCCGATCAAGTCGCAGCTCTGCGTGGTAAACGCCTTAGCAATCGTTGCTTTGATGTCTCTCGGTACTGCATCGATATCGTAGAGTCCTCTTAGCTTGGATGCCACGTTGACCGCGCTTTGATGCCCCACACCTCTCCCCCAAAACATCAAGCTTGCCGAAGCTTTTACTGCTAAGCTAAAATTGGCCGGTAATTCGAAAACCGTTGCTTCTAAGAGCTCAGCGAGCTTATCTGCTGGGGCGTGCAACGCGGATTGGTGGCGACAATAGTAGAAAAATCCGTCAGCCCATTCCAAAAAAGAATTTGGAAAGTTATCAGGCAACATGTCCACGAAAACGCCGATGAAACGAAATGGTCGTTCGAGGAAAAACTCTCGTTCGGCTCTTGATGCTACGTTGTCACTCAGGCCATTGTGTATCCAGTCGAAAGCATAATCAAAGCGACCTCTCCTAATTGAAGCCATAATCGGCGCAATGGATACTTCGAACTGAAGGTATTCAAGCAAAAGGCGCTCGATGTCTTCTGTTGCGCTCGCTTGCGCTTGAATGATCTCTTCAGCAATCACAGAGCTGGCTTTGTGGAGTTCGTCAAACGCTTCGGCCTGAGCAGTAGCTTGTAGGCTGCTCAACGCAGCGAGAAGTCCCGGAACCTGCAGGGCTGACATTGGACAGTCTACGTCCGGAAGAATACAACCGTAGCCTATTGAAAGTTCGCGCCATTTTGAAAATTCGTACATTTGATGTCCAATGAAAACTTCGGGTCTAAAAATGGGCACCTTGAAGCTTTGCGTATAGCTGCACCCACGCTGTGCAACCATTACGGAATGTCGCCGCTGTGTGCAAAGTAAGTGCTTTACATTAGCCTACCGCACTGAACCCCATCGCGTGGCCTGACAGAGGAAGGGACTGGATTTGCGGCCCAATGTCTGCTTCTGCAACGCGTGAGTGTTGCCGCTGCGGCCGCGGCGAAAGTCCGGTTCCCGCCCTTTCGGTTAGAAAACTGCTGGTACAACACTTCCTTTGGTGGCCTATTTTGCCGCGTTTGGCTATTGGCTGAGAAAAACCAGTAGCGCACGCGGGGAAACACATCATGACGGCGACGAATGAAGACGACCCTCGCGGTCTTGGTCTCGCTGTGACGGCTTATGTCATGTGGGGTTTTCTGCCGCTTTATATGAAAGCTCTTGCCCATGTGCCACCGATCGAAGTGATCGCGCACCGGGTGATCTGGTCGGTTCCGATTGCCGCCGTGATCCTGCTCGTGATGCGGCGCACAGCCGATATCCGCGCAGCTCTTTCCAGTCCGCGCGCGCTGGGCATGGCAGCGGTGACTGCGGCGCTGATTTCGGTCAATTGGGGGATTTACGTCTGGGCGATTGGGTCGGGGCATGCGCTGGATGCTGCACTTGGCTATTATATCAATCCGCTTTTCAGCGTCGCACTCGGTGCCCTTCTGCTCGGCGAAAGGCCGCGCGGGGCGCAGCTTTTCGCGATCGCGCTGGCGGCAGTGGCGGTCATAGTACTAACGGTCGCGGCGGGCCAGATACCGATAGCGGCGCTAGGGCTGACGTTCAGTTGGGGGTTCTACGCTTACTTCAAAAAGAGCCTCCCTGTTGGGCCTGCACAGGGCTTCTTTCTCGAGGTGCTACTGCTGACCCCACCAGCGCTCGCGATCATCACTTGGGCGAGTATGAACGGTCAAAGCCATTTTGTTACGGGATCAGTGATAGATAGTTGGCTGTTATTGAGTGCGGGGCTGGTGACTGCGGTGCCGTTGATCATCTACGCCACCGGGGCCAAGCTGCTGCGGCTCTCGACGATCGGCATCCTGCAGTACATCGCGCCAACAATGATCTTTCTTACCGCGGTTTTCGTCTTTGACGAACCGTTTGGCACAGCGCGGATGATCGCCTTTCCGATGATCTGGACAGCACTCGTAATCTACACTGTTTCGCTCATCCGCCAGTCCCGTCACAAACGGCACCACAAAATGGTCACGCCTGATCCAGTGTGACGGGGGAATGTTCCAAATATCATCAGATCAAGGCGATCCTGAACAATGGCAGTGGGCACTTCAGGCCGTTCGCCTGATATCGGAACACCAGGTTAACTTGCGCAAGAGTTGCATTGGTTCACCGCTAGGCAATGGGTCAATAAATAATGCAAACTGACAGATCCAGTCTCCGCCCTTCCTGCAGGCCATGCGAATAGAACAGGGCCAGAAAGGATGTATATTCTGGGCTCGGATGCGTGAACAGAATCTGCGGTTTTTTAGACTGGGTCGCCAGTCGGCTGTGGTTTCTAGATTGAAGTGCGCTGTCCCCTCAGATGGGTGGAGCGAGGCGCTCGGTGATCAACTGGCGCGCGGCGACCCTTTCGCGGTGGATCATATAAAGACCTGCGCCGATGATGATGCCGATGCCCGTCAGCGTCAGCGCGTTGGGGAAATCGCTGAAGACCAGATAACCCAGCAGGGTTGCTACCGGCAGTTCCAGATATTGCAGTGGCGCAAGTGTGGCCGATGGCGCCAGCGAAAGCGCATAGGTCATCATCATATGGCTTAGTGTGGCGAAGAACCCCACACCCAGCAGCCAGAGCCACGCAACCCCTTCGGGCCAGACCGGATCAAGCAGTTCGGCCCCCGTGCCTTGGGCCAGTATCATCACCGGCAGGCACAGCAGGCTGGCGATCAGGCCGGTGTGGAATTGCAGGGTAACGGGATGCATCCGCCGCGACAGCCCGCGTGTGACAAGTATGTAGAACGCGAACCCTACCGCCGTGCCCAGCGGAAACAGTGCTACCGCGCCAAAGGCGGCGAAACTGGGCTGGATAACAAACAGGACACCCACAAAGCCCACCATCGCCGCCCCAACGCGGCGGGGCCCGACATCTTCGCCCAGATAGAATTTCCCAACCAGCAGAACGATGAACGGGGCCACGAACACGATCGCCAGCGCATCGGCCAGCGGCATGACGCGGATTGCTGCGATAAAGCAAAAGGTCGAGG
>Ga0208544_10001633_pt1 | contig 15239 bp, 12 predicted proteins | sample DEB08_DNA_9_FD_184526 | JGI IMG/M metagenome (GOLD analysis project Ga0208544, IMG submission 184526) | Aqueous microbial communities from the Delaware River and Bay under freshwater to marine salinity gradient to study organic matter... | ecosystem: Environmental > Aquatic > Marine > Coastal ... | reverse complement strand
GAAAAGCAGCTTGAATTTAAAACTGAATGTCGTTGTTCAGCCGGGATTTAACACCGATGAAATTGTTGATTTTGTAGCTTTAACAAAAGATAAAAATATGGCCGTTCGTTTCATTGAAGAAATGCCTTTCAACGGAAAAGGACAAAGAGAAATGCAAGAAAATTGGAATTACACTCGAATTTTAGAGGAGATTAAAAGCCAATTTGAAGTTGAGCCTATTGTCTCAGAAAAATCATCAACGTCTAGAAATTTTAGCATAGATGGACATAAAGGAAGTGTTGGAATCATTCCAGCATTTACAAGAACTATATGTGGTGATTGCAATCGAATTAGAATCACGCCAATCGGAACATTTAAAAACTGTTTGTTTGATGATGGTGTTTTTAATATTCGTGATTTCTTGAGAAATGGAGCTAGCAACGACGAATTAAAAGAATTGTTTTTGAAATTGGTGAAAGAAAAACCTGAGAATGGTTTTATAGCAGAAGCCAATAGAAAAGAAGGAAATGTTTCCGAAAGTATGTCAACGATAGGAGGATAAATAAATGTCATTCCCGTGAAAACGGGAATCCAGAACAATAAAAAATAGATTCCGCATCAAGTGCGGAATGACAAAAATATGATCTCAGCAGAAGAAGCCTTAAAAATCATTTTAAAGAACACTCAAGATTTTGGAGTGGAAGAAATTCCGTTTTTAGAATCTGTTGGTCGTACTTTAAAAGAAGATATTCTTGCCGATCGTGATTTCCCGCCATTCAACAGAGTTTCTATGGATGGTATTGCTATCAATCAAGAATACTTTAAAGAAGGCATTAGAGATTTTAAAATTGAAGGAGTGCAAGCAGCCGGAGCAGAACAGAAAACCATGAAAGTAGCTTCCAATTGTATGGAAGTGATGACTGGAGCTGTTTTACCAGAGAACACAGATACTGTGATCCGTTATGAAGATATAGTTAATGAAAACGGAATTGCAACGATACAAATTGACAGTATTACTGGAAATCAAAATGTACATCAAAAAGGAAAAGACAGAAGTCAGGGAGATTTACTCATTCCAAAAAACAGGATCATTACCGCTGCAGAAATTGGCGTCATTGCAACCGTAGGGAAAGCAACTGTAAAAGTTGCTAAAACTCCAAAAGTGATGATTGTTTCTACAGGCGATGAATTGGTTGAAGTGAATGAAATTCCATTAGCACATCAAATTAGAAGAAGCAACGCATTTACCTTAGTTTCTTTACTAGAAAGATTAAACATTCAAGCTGAAACTTCTCATATTACAGATGATAAAGAATTGCTTAAACAAAAGATTTCAGGCTATTTAAATGAATATGATGTTCTGTTGTTTAGTGGAGCAGTAAGTAAAGGAAAGTTCGATTTTCTACCCGAAATTTTAGAAGAATTAAAAGTGCAAAAACTCTTTCATAGAGTTGCACAACGCCCCGGAAAACCTTTCTGGTTCGGGCGATTGGTCTCTGAGGAAACTCGAAGAGACAAAATTGTCTTCGCTTTCCCAGGAAACCCAATCTCAACCTATGTAAACTGTTTGGTGTATTTTTATCCATGGTTTGCAAAGTCAGCTGGGTTTGAGTTAAAAGAAGAAACAGTTATTTTAGGAAAAGATGTGTCTTTTAAACCTCAATTGACGTATTTTTTACAAGTAAGAATTGATGTTAAATTTGGGCATTTAGTTGCATTTCCAATCAAAGGAAATGGATCAGGAGATTTAGCAAGTTTGGTAGAAGCTGATGGATTTATCCAATTACCAAAAGAACAAATAGAGTTTAAAAAAGGCGAGACATTTTCGTTTATACGATATCGAAACTAACTGTCAGTTCGAGTGGTTTTTCTGACAAAGGAAGAAAAATTGTATCGAGAACTCAATCAATAACTTCTCGATAAAATTTTCTCATAAAATTGAAAACCACCCGAAGTGACAAAAGAAGTGAAATTTCAGTTTGAGTGGTTTTTGTGAGGAACCGAATAAAAACTATATAGATAACAAATTATAAGCACAATGAAAATCTATTATGTCTATATTTTAAAATGTTCAGATGAGACTTATTATACAGGAATTACTTCAAACCTTAGATCTAGACTTCAAGAGCATCAATCAGGAAAGCATAAAAATAGTTATACATTTAAAAGAAGACCTTTAGAACTAGTTTTTTTCTCCGAATTCACTAATGTTGAGATGGCTACCGATAAAGAAAAACAAATAAAAAAATGGTCAAAAGCTAAAAAAGAAGCTTTGATAAATGATGAATTTGAAAAACTACCTAACTTAGCTAAAAAGAAGTTTAAATCATAAACGTGATTGTCAGTTCGAGTGATTTTTAAGATAGAAGCGAAAAAATTGTTTCGAGAACTTGTTATATAACAACATCTCGATACTAATTTCTGTTTTTCTTACGAAAACGAAATTCACTCGATGTGACATCATAACTAAAAATTAAACACTCACAATTCAAAACTTGATAAATGGGTTTTTCACATATTAATAAAAAGAATCAACCAAAGATGGTTGATGTTTCTGGTAAAGAAATTACCAAAAGAACTGCTATTGCAAAAGCGACGATGTTTTTAGGAACAGAAGTGATATCTCATTTTGAGAATGATGAACTCACCACTAAAAAAGGGCCAGTTTTTCAAACGGCAATTATAGCAGGAATTCAAGCAGTGAAAAAGACTTCAGAATTGATTCCTATGTGTCATCCTTTATTAATTAATGGAGTGGATATTGATATCAATATTATAAATAATGAGGATATCGAAGTTTTCTGTAAAGTAATGATAGAAGGAAAAACGGGTGTAGAAATGGAAGCCTTAACTGGAGCATCTACAACTTGTTTAACTATTTACGATATGTGCAAATCTATTTCTCAAAAAATGGTGATTAAAGAAGTGAAGCTATTAGAAAAATCAGGAGGAAAATCGGATATTAGGAATTAAATGTCATTCCGAAATGAGCCTTTTAGGCGATTGAGGAACCTTTTTTAAAACAAAGATTTCTCCTCGTTACCTCGATCGAAATGACAGAAATAATAAAATTTTGAAAAAACACCAAAAACATACAAACTTAGTTAGACGAAAAAACGGGAATTTTGCACCGAATGAAATTGCTGTTTTAGGAGCTAAATGTGGAATTATTTCTGAGCTGGTTCAAAAAGTTTCTCAAAGTTTATCTCAGTATAAGCTTGCTTATTTTGATGCCTCCCATGCAAATGATGTAGCTGTAAATCGATTGTCAGATTTTACATTTCATCACCAAGGAAATCTAAGTATTACAACATCTGGACCGATCAATGAATATGTACAACGCATTCAATTTTCTCAGTTCGATTGTGTGTTTATTAATGGGAATCATTATGCTGGTGAGAAACAAATTATTTTATTAGATCCTGAAAAAGAAGCATCCATTAATAAAAGAATTGATCAAATTTCTGATGTTCAGTTTTTTGTAAAGCTTAGTGATGATATTGAGCCATTTGAATCATTAAAAGAGAAATTTCCAAATTGGAGTGAGGTTCCAAGTTATGGATTAAATGAGATTGAAAAAATTACAAATCATATATCAAAACTGATTTCAGAAACCATTCCATCCATTAAAGGATTGGTGTTAACTGGTGGGAAAAGTACCCGAATGGGAACAGATAAATCAGCATTAGAATATCATGGGAAACCTCAAAAAGCAGTTGTCAAAGAATTGTTAGAAAATCAAGGGTTTGAAACTTTCTATTCAGTGAGATCTTTCGACTCCGCTCAAGGTGACAATAAAGAATTGAATGTCACTTCGAGCGAGGTCACTGAGCGAAGTCGAAGTAAGGGCGAGAAGTCTCAGAACCAAAACGAAATCGAGGATACATTTTTCAATTTAGGTCCGTTTGGAGGAATCTGTTCGGCATTTCAAAAAGACCCAAATTCAGCTTGGATGGTGTTAGCAACTGATTTGCCATTTGTGAATGAAGACCTGGTGAAATTATTATTAGAAAAAAGGAATCCATCAAAAGTTGCTACAGCAATCAAAGGAAAAGGGAAGCAATTTCCAGAACCGTTAATTACTATTTATGAACCCAAAGCGTATCCGATTTTATTACAATATTTAGCACAAGGATATTCTTGTCCACGTAAAATGCTCATTAATTCTGACGTGGAAATTGTAGAAGTAGAAGATGATTTGATTCGAAACATCAATACTCCTGAAGAATTTGATGCAGCTAGAAAAGAATTAACAGATTGACAGAAATGTCATTCCGAACGAGGTAACGAGGAGGAATCTTCAGATGAGATTTCTCAATCGTTTTTCAAACTCATTTCGAAATGACAAAAAAATAAAATGAAGGTTAACAAACAAGACATATTCAAACGCCAAATCACCTTATCAGAGATAGGTGAAGTAGGTCAGCAAAAACTACAAGACGCAAAAGTTTTGGTAGTAGGTTGTGGAGGTTTGGGAAGTCCGATTGCTGTGTATTTAGCGTCAAGCGGAATCGGGAAACTTCATTTGATAGATTTTGATAAAGTGGATATTACCAATTTACACCGACAAGTTTTTTATTCTTTGGATGATGTAGATCAATACAAGTCAGAAACGTTAGCAAATTTTATTCAAAAAAGAGCTCCGTTTACTGAAGTCAGTTTTTCTTTAGAAGCATTGACAAAAACCAATGTGATTGAGTTAATTTCGCAATATGATATCATTGTAGACGGAACCGATAGCTTACCGACAAAATACTTACTGAATGATGTTTGTGTTTTAGAAGGAAAACCATTGGTATATGGTTCTCTATATAAGTTTGATGGTTATGTAAGCACTTTTAATCTTTTACAAAAAGATGGAAGTTATTCAGCAAATTTAAGAGATGCATTTCCTGAAATGAATACCGATGTTCCTAATTGTGAAGAAGCCGGAACACTCAACGCAATTGTAGGAATGATTGCGACAAGTCAAGTAAATGAAGTCTTAAAAATCATCACAGGAATTGGAAAACCGTTAGCGAACGAATTACTGATTTATAATGCACTTCAAAACACACAATTAAAGATGAAATTATCACCTACAATATTGAAAGAAAAAATTGCATCATTATTAAAAATGCAAACGTATTTTGATGCTGCTTGCGGAACACAAAATCCAGATTGGCAAATATCACCAGAAGAATTAAAGTTAAGACTGTCGGACACTGAACGTAGTGGAAGTCTAGAATTAATTGCGGTATTACCAAACTTGCAACTGCCATTTAAGGTACATCATACCATTCCGATTCAAGAATTTGATGTTGAAAAAATTGAAGTTAATTCAGATAAAACTTACGTGATGGTCTGTCAAAGAGGATTTAATAGTTACAAAGCAACTGTTCAATTAAAAGAGAAATATCCAACATTACAAGTGTTGAATTTAACCGGAGGAATTAGTAATTATTAATGGAGGAATTAGTTCAGTTTTATACAGTAGAGAAAGATACATTAGCATCAGAATTAAAAGAAGTTAAAAGTAAGTTAGCCAACTTGAGTCTTTTACGATTAGGGGTCTTTTTATTGACATCCGCAGGAATTTATTTCTTGTTTGGTAACCTTATCAATGTAGCAATCATTTCTGTTGTAGGAATTGTTGTTTTTTGGATTTTGTTGTTAAAATATTTAAATAAAAAAGAAGAAAAGAAGTTACTTCAATTAAAAATTCAGATGAATCTCACTGAAATTCAGGTTCAAAAAGGAGATTATACTTCCTTAAAAACTGGAGAAGAATTTATTGACGGAACGCATCCTTTTAGTAACGATATCGATTTATTTGGGAAAGGATCTTTCTTTCAATTCATCAACAGAACAGCCACCAAAGAAGGAGCAACTGAGCTGGCAAAAACGTTGACAGAAAATGAGATTACTGCCATTCCTAAAAAACAAGAAGCATTAAAAGAACTTTCTAAAAAAGTGCAATGGAGGCAGCATTTTTCAGCATTAGCAGGCTTGGTAAAAACAAATCATTCTTCTACAAAAATTGTTGATTTCATTCAGAAATATACTGCAGTATTTTCAAAGTCAATTTCAAAATTACCGGTTGCTTTTTCTCTAATAAGTATAGTATTAATTGTTTTGGTTTCTTTTGAAATTATACCGTTTAGTATTTTCATTCTTTGGTTTTTTATCGGTTTAGCAATCACTGCAATTTTCTTTAAGAAAACACAGCACATCTATCTAAATGCAGGAAAAGCAAAAGAAACTTTTAAGCAATATCATTTAGTATTACAGGAAATAGAAAACATTAAGTTTACATCAGAAATTTTACAAGACAAGCAACAGGTTATTCAATCTGAAAAGGTAAAAGCTTCAGAAATATTTAAACGATTTTCTAAAATTTTAGATGCGTTTGATCAACGAAACAACATGCTAATTGCAATTGTTGGAAACGCATTATTTTTATGGGATTTAAGAAATGCAATTAAAGTTGAACGCTGGATTGAATCATACAAACACACCGTAAAACAATGGTTTGAAGTGATAGCATTTTTTGATGCTGAAAACTCATTGGCAAACTTCTGTTTTAATCATCCTACCCATACATTTCCAAAAATAATTAAGGGAAAGAGTATTATAAGAGGAACTCAATTAGGTCATCCTTTATTAAAATCAGCCAAGAGAATTGATAATGACTTTGCAATTTTAGACAAAGAGTTTTATATCATCACAGGGGCTAATATGGCAGGGAAAAGTACGTTTTTAAGAACCGTTTCTTTATCCATTGTAATGTCTAATATTGGATTGCCAGTTTGCGCCACATCATTTGAATATTCACCAACCAAACTAATCACCAGTATGAGAACTTCGGATTCGTTGGCGGAAGATGAATCTTATTTTTATTCAGAATTAAAGCGATTAAAATTTATTGTAGATAAAATTCAAACGGATGATTATTTTGTAATTCTAGACGAAATTTTAAAAGGAACCAACAGTAAAGACAAAGCCATCGGGTCGAAGAAGTTTGTAGAGAAATTATTAGGTTCTCAATCTACAGGTATTATTGCCACACACGATGTGAGTTTGTGCGAATTAGAAAATGATTTTTCAGAAATCAAGAATTACTATTTTGATGCAGAAATTACCAATGACGAATTGTTTTTTGATTATCTCTTTAAAAAAGGTATTTGTAAAAACATGAATGCTTCTTTTTTATTGAAGAAAATGAAGATTGTTTAAGTCAGTACTTTTATTTGTATGATTTCGAGCGCCTCAATCATCGATAAATTCGGTCATTGAGGTTCTCGAAATTACATCTTAATTGCTGGTTGACTATGGATGCGCATTCACCCAAATTTCACCATCAGAAAAGTGCTCTTTTTTCCAAATAGGAACGGATTCTTTTAAGGTGTCAATGGCAAATTCACAAGCTTCAAAAGCTGCTTTTCTATGCGGAGCAGATACCGTTATAATTACTGGAACATCACCAATTTGAAGCATTCCTTCTGCATGATGAATCGCTATTTTTTTAATAGAAAACTTTTCTAAACACAAGTCGGCAATCTTTTGCATTTCTTTGATAGCCATCGGTTTGTAAGTAGAAAAATCTAGTTGTGTCACTTCTTTGCTCTGTGTACTATTTCTGACCGTTCCTACAAAAGCTGTAATCCCGCCACAAGAATCATCTGTTACAAATTCGTAACATTCATCTAAACTTAGTTTATCAGAAGTAATTTTGATTGAAGTATTGCTCATAGTTGTACAAAAATAGGAAATCTAGAACGTATCTTTGCAAGAATAATTTTTGACTTTACAAACCATGAAAACCTTTTTTAGAGTTGTTAGTTTTTTAGAAGGAACCTCTTATTTATTATTACTTTTTATAGCAGTCCCTATTAAATATTGGATGAATGATCCTCAATATGTAAAGCTATTAGGTATGCCACATGGTTTATTATTTGTAGCTTATATTGTTCTAGCTTTTTTAATAAAACCAGAATTGAAGTGGAATACTAAAACTTTTGGAATTGTTCTTTTAGCGTCTATCCTTCCTTTTGGAACTTTTTACGTTGACAAGAAATACTTAAGAAACTAGTTGGTCATTCCAATAGAGCATTGTAATGAGGAATCTAAAGATTTCTCAATCGTTTTTATACTCATTTCGAAATGACATTGCTACATTTTTTTACATTAGACAATTGTTATATTGAATAATTAACCTCCGCTTACTGGCGGAATAATGGCCACAACATCATTATCTTTTAATACAAGTTCGTCAGAAGCATAACTTTCATTGACAGCAATTGCATACGAATTGATTTGTGATAATTGAGGATATTGCTTTTGTAATTTGTCCTTTAATTGTAAAACAGATGAACCTGATGAAAGAGAAAAACTAAGGCTTGTCGCTCCCACCAAATCTGTTGATATTCCAAAAAGAAGTATGGTTAATTTCATGCTGTCAAAGATAAATTATATTCTCAATTAGAAAGTGATTCCAAATAAGAAACCATCTCCTTTTGTTCCGTTAAAATTAGATTTCACATAATCTACACGTAAGAAACGCCATTTTCCAAATCCAATATTATCTAAACCAACCGAATACTCAGAATAAGGTTTTCTTCCACCAGTAAACAATCCTTTTGCTCCGGCAACTAAATGGAAATTCAGTTTATTTATTAAAGGGATTTTACTTAATAGAAAACCTTTAAAATTATGTTCTAAGTGCGCTTCTGCATATTTATCATTGGTGCTAAATTGATAGTAATCTAGCAAGCCAAAACTACTCATTCTGTTAGCAGGAGCAAGATTTAATTGATTTCCGTTTGCATGTAAATAATCCATAAACGGAATGTCTTTTTGTTGTAAGAAAACACCAGCTCTACCATTGTATCTAAAATTTCCATAGTTTCCTAATGAAACAAATTGACGAACATTAGCCGTAAATAAATCAGAATTAAAATCACTAGAACTTCCGCCGAAATTCTTTCTGTAATTTACAGATACAGAAGGATATTTAGAGTTGCCAATGGTAAATTTACTGTCTGGATATGACAAGTATTTCTGTCCAAAAACAAAATTTGCACCAATATTTAAACTAGCTATATCATGCTGTACAAATGGAGCTGAAAAATCTGTAGGATCTAAAGGGTTGTTAGATTGAAATGCAATGTCTCTGCCTAAAGTTACATAATCCGTAGTATTAAATAAAGGTTTTCTATTCGCATATTCTAAAGAACCAGACATATATACACCGTTGGTTACTTCTTGCGAGTATGCAATTCTACTATATGTTTTCTCGTATATTTTTAAGTAGTTTTCTTTTCTAAATAATGAATACACTGTATTGTTTAATCTTGAAATAGGATTTCTTCCATTAAATTGACGGGTAGTAACTCCTCCTGAAATTGAAAACCTTGGTCTTTCAAGATTGTTCCACTTTTTACTGAAATAAAATACAGGTCGTATTTTATCTTCTGATATACCATAATTTACATTTACTCCGGCACTAATCCACTTTCCTTTATCATTTAACTGTTTAAAATAATTTAAGCTAGTAGAAGCATTCCAACCTTGAACCGTATTGTATGCAATGCTTTCTAATGGAGAATTGAAACTAAGAGACCATTTTTCGTAAGAATTTCTATACGTATATCCAGTAATTGGTGAGAGTAAATTAAATTTATTGTTTTTGTGATCTATAGAATCTAAATATTTTTTAGACTTTCTAACGACTTTGATACTGTCTTTTAAAGTATAATCTTTTACTTCTTCTGTTGTTAAAGGAACGGGTCTTAATTGATTCCAAAAAACAGAATCTTTTTCTGTAGCTCCATCTTCAAAAGTTAAAACTTCTCTTGTAAAAGTTCCTTTTTTAAATCCAGGGTTAAAATTATAGTTAGAATAAGCTGCAGAAAATCGACCATCGACATTAAAACCAAAGAGGCCAAATTTAAAATCTACTGTTTGAGAAATTTTCACCCAAGCCTTGTTGGTTTCAGAATAATTATAGTCTTGTTTAAATTTTAATTCGTCGATAATCGGAATTCCAACTTGTTTCCCTGTAGCAATTAAATCAACGCCATAAATAGCCCAATCGTCTTCAACGATATAAATAAATCCGCTAAAAACTCGATCCCCACTTCGCTTTGGAGTTACTTTAATTTTATTGATTAGTTTTCCATTTTTATCATAAAAAGAACCTGCTAATTTATATCTATAATACCCAAAAGCACCATCAGCAATTGGAGAAACCAAATTACTTTCGGCTACAAAAACTGAATTTCCATAAAAGTCAAAATTAGCTTCTTCAGCTCTGTTAAAACTAATTCCGTTGTCAGAACCACTAACCTTTGAAGCTATAATTTTTTCTTTAAAATTTCTAGGCCTTTTTTGAAAAGTTATCTCAGAAACCGTTTCAGACAAATAGATGATTCCCGTTCTTGTAGAATCTAACCCACCACCTAGATCACCTAAACTTTGGCCTAATATTTTTTTAGGTGCATTTTTTACTTTAAATAATCCGCGAGAATAGAAATTAGAGGTAAACTCCCCAAATTTATCGGTGTTATTATCTTTGCTATCAATGGCATTTCTAATAATTTGATTTGCAGGATTGTCTTTGGTAGAAATAGTAATTTCATCTAACACAACTTTTTCATCTTCTAATTCAACATTTAATAGAAATGGGAAACTTGAAATGGAAACAGTTTTTTTAACTGTTTTATATCCTAAAAATTGAAAAACAACAACATAATCCCCTTTCTTTTTTATGTTTAATTCATAATAACCATCGTCATTTGAAGTCGTTCCAGTAATCGTTTTATCTAAATAAATGCTAACAAACGATAATGGATTATCATTAGAATCGGTAATTTTTCCTTTAATTTGAGCAAAAGGTGAAAGACTAAAAAAGAATAGAATAAGGAATGTAATTTTTTTCATAAAGTTGGTTATTGGTTGAGAGTAGCAAACATATATGATGCCAAACTTTATTCCTCTATATTTTTTGTTAAACAAGTTACAATAAAGTCTTAAAAATATGAAAAGCTCTTTTTTAAAGGAATTATTTTGGAATAAAAAGAGTTTTTTAAGAGATAGGTTTTCTTGTAGAATTTCGTTGAATTAGGTTTGTAGGTAATTCAATAATTTTTGGAAGAATAGTTTTTCCTTTCTTTTTCATTTTTAATTCTTTATATAATTGCTTAAACGCAGCTTTTCCAATCTCATAACCCGGCTGGTTAATGGTTGTTAATGATGGAGTAATTGCTGATGACATAAACCAATTACTAAAGCCAACTACAGATATTTGGTCAGGAATCTTAACCCTTAATTCATTAAAAACTGAAATGGCTCCAATAGCAACTAGATCTGGGTTTGTGAAAAGGCCATCAACATCTTTGTGTTCAGCGATTAATTGTTTGGCAAAATCCTGCCCTTCTTGATAACTTAGATTCTCACAAATATAAACCAGTGACGGATCATAAGGAATTTCATGATCTTCAAGTGCTTTCTTATAACCTAAAAAACGATCAATAGAATTTTGTGGAATCAAAGGTCCTCTAAAATGAGCAATCCGTTTACAACCAGTGTCTATTAAATGTTTTGTAGCTGTATACGCCGCTTTTCTATCGTCTATAATAACTTTTGAGCAATTGACAACTTTAGCGATCTTATCAAACATTACTAAAGGAACTTTCCTTTCTAGAGCGCTATTAATATGAGAAAAGTCAACAGTAGAATTAGCTAATGAAATTAAAATTCCATCTACTCTTTTATTTAGAAGTAGATTTATTTGCTTCTTCTCTAATTCTTGTGATTCATCAGATTGTAAAATAATAACTAAATATCCTTTTTTTTCTGCCTGACCTATGATTCCTTTTATAACACTTGAGAAAAAATGATGTACAATTTCCGGAATAATAAGGCCAATAGTTTTAGATTCTTTAGTTCTTAAATTCACAGCAAATGAATTAGGTTTATAATTAAGTGTATTCGCAAGATTTTTTACAAGTGCTTTCGTTTTCTTACTCACATCAGGATAATCTTTTAATGCTTTAGATACTGTTGTAATTGAGATTCCTAAAGTTTCTGCAATTTGTTTTAAAGTTACTGGTTTCATTAAAAGATCTTTTTATATAGTATAAGCGTAATAATAAGAATGATAAATATAGTGAAAAAAGAAATCGAAAACGTTTTCGTTAAAATCGAAAACGTTTTCGATTTTAATTATTAACAAAAAAAGATGAATTAATAATACATTTAGCAAAATAAAACAATTAAAATTAACAAATTCACAATGAAAAAAATTACACAAATTACGAAACTGTTAGTTGTAGCATTATTTATGCTAGCATCTACAGGAGTATTAGCTCAATCTTCCATTTCTGGTTCTATAAAAAATCAGTCAGGAGAAACGCTTCCTGGAGTTAGTATTCTTCTTAAAGGGACAGCAAAAGGTGATGTTTCAGATTTTGATGGAAACTATAAGATTTCTAATATAGTAGACGGTACTTATAAGTTAGTTGCATCTTATGTTGGTTTTGATTCATTTACACAAGAAGTGATTGTAAATGGAAGTAAGATTACTGTAAATATTGTTATGGTAGAAAATGCAGAGTCTTTAGACGAAATTATTATTACTGGAGTATCTAATCCGAAGTCTAAAATAGAATCTAGTATTTCTATTACAACAATGAGACCAGAAACAATAAAACAATCTGCACCAAGAACAACTGCAGAAATTTTTAGAACCATTCCTGGTATTCGTTCAGAGTCCTCAGGAGGTGAAGGAAATTCAAATATAGCGGTAAGAGGTGTTCCAATCTCTTCGGGAGGCTCTAAATACGTTCAGTTACAAGAAGACGGATTGCCTGTCCTTTTATTTGGAGACATGTCTTTTGCTACGGCAGATATTTTTACAAGATTTGATTCAAATATTGCTAAAATTGAAGCAATTAGAGGGGGGTCTGCATCTACATTATCTACAAATTCACCAGGAGCAATTATCAACTTAATTAGTAAAACAGGAAAAACAGAAGGAGGATCTTTAGGTTCTACTTTTGGATTAGATTTTAATTCTTTTAGAACAGATTTTGAATATGGATCACCTATTGGAGAAAACCTTTATTTTCATATTGGAGGCTTTTATAGAGCAGGAGAAGGAATTAGAGAAGTTGGTTTTACAGCAAATAACGGAGGTCAATTAAAATTTAATTTGACCAAAGAATTTGAAAAGGGATATGTACGAGTGTATGGAAAATATTTAAATGATAGAGCGGTTGCTTACTTACCAATGCCAATTCAGGTTACTGGAACAAATGACAATCCTACATGGTCTAGTTTGCCAGGATTTGATGCAACAAGTGGTTCAAATCACACTCCTTTCTTATCACAAAATGTGAGATTAGGTGCAGATGGGCAAGTAAGTAGATCAAGTGTAGCTGATGGAATGCGTCCAGAATCTGTGTCAATTGGTTTAGAAGCTTCTTTTGAATTAGCTGACGGATGGAAAATTAAAAACAATGGTCGTTTTTCAAGTAATAGCGGAAACTTTGTTTCACCTTTTCCTTCTCAAGTTGCTACAGCAACAGATATCTTAGCGAGTGATGCTAATTGGAACTCATTAACTTATGCAACTGATGGCACAACAGTGCCAGGAACAGCAATAGTTTCTAGAATACATATGTTTGATACTGAATTAAACAACTTAAATAACTTCATGAATGACTTCAAACTAACAAAGTCTTTTGATAAAGTAAATGTAACTTTTGGGTATTTTAAATCATTACAAAATGTTTCAACATCTTGGTTATGGACTTCTTATTTACAAGAAGCGGTAGGAACAAATGCTAGACTTATTAATATTCAAGACAATACTGGAGCGTCACTTAGTGATAATGGATTATACGCATATGGAACACCTTTCTGGGGTAACTTACATAGAAATTACGATACACAATATAATATCTCTGCTCCTTACGCTAGTATGTCTATAGAGGCATCGGATAAATTTAATATTGATGCAAGCATACGTTACGACCTAGGTAGAGTAGATGGTTCATTTGCAGGTGGAGTTGAACGTTCTTTTGATATTAATAATGACGGTACTATTTCTGTACCAGAACAAAGTGTATATGCTGTTGATAATTCAAATGTTACAACCGTAGATTATGACTATGACTATGTTTCGTATTCGTTAGGATTCAATTATAAATTTGCAGATAGACAAGCAGTTTTTGCAAGACTAAGTAAAGGTGCAGCAGCTAAAGCCGACAGAATTTTATTCTCTGGGTTAGATTATTTAGATGGGGACAGAATTAATGCATTAGATTTTATAACCCAAGGAGAATTAGGTTATAAGAGAGGTTTTGAAAAAGGATCTTTCTTTGCAACAGTATTTTATGCGAATACTTCTGAAGAAGGTGGTTTTGAAGCTACCTCAAATAGTATTATAGAAAATGATTATAAATCTGTTGGTATAGAATTAGAGGGAACTTATAGCTCAAATAACTTTAATTTACGAGGTGGAATTACGTATACTAATGCACAAATAGATTCTGGAACAAATGACGGGAACACGCCAAGAAGACAGCCGGATTTTATGTATAATATTTTACCATCTTATACTTTTGGAAGCAATTCACAAAACGTAATTGGATTAAGTTTTATTGGTCAATCTAAAGCATATGCTCAAGATTCTAATGAATTGATTATGCCAGGTTTTGTCATTGTAAATAGTAATATTGGTTTTGGAATTACAAAGAATTTTGCTGCAAATCTTTCGGTTAATAATCTTTTCGATTCATTAGGAATCACTGAATCAGAAGAAGGAAGTATTACAGCAGGACAAGTTAACTATGTTAGAGCTAGACCAGTACCTGGAAGGTCAATTTCATTAGGCCTTAATTTTAGTTTTTAATATATATTGTTTTTTGATTTGATTAACTGCAAAAGGGTTCTTGTTGCTAATATAGACAAGAGCTCTTTTTTTAAAATCAAAACAATTATTTTTAAAGAGTTTTCAGTTATTATATAATAAAAAAGATGTTTAATAAACCAAGGTTAAGTTTTTGGCAAATTTTTAATATGAATGTTGGATTCTTAGGGATTCAATTTAGTTTTGGGTTACAGCAAACGGCAGTAAATCCAATATTTTCATTCTTAGGAGCTAGTCATGAAGATTTACCATTGTTAAATCTTGCAGGACCAGTTACTGGTCTTATTATTCAGCCTATAATTGGAGCAATTTCAGATAAAACTTGGTCGCCACGTTGGGGAAGACG